>Ga0302319_10000729_pt1 | contig 73943 bp, 73 predicted proteins | sample Bog_T0_2_FD_203319 | JGI IMG/M metagenome (GOLD analysis project Ga0302319, IMG submission 203319) | Peat permafrost microbial communities from Stordalen Mire near Abisko, Sweden - Bog_T0_2 | ecosystem: Environmental > Terrestrial > Soil > Wetlands > Peat | place: Sweden: Abisko, Stordalen Mire...
CTTACCAGGTGAATCCAGAAGAGGTCTCGGTCGGGGACCCTATTGACCTTGCGAAGCGTCTCGACGGCACCGTCGAGGTGCGTTCCGCTTAAGCCATGGCCATTCAGATTGGATGCGGTAGCTGGGCGGATCCCGAGTACGCCGGGCTCCTCTATCCACCGGGATTTCCTCCCGCCATGCGGTTAAGCGGGTATGCCATGTGGTTTGATCATATCGAGGTGAATGCCACTTACTATTCGACCCCCAAAAGAGAAACCGTGGAAAAATGGGTAGCCCTTACGCCCCCGGGTTTTGTCTTTGATGTTCGACTCCACCGGGCTTTTTCCCAAAGTCCGGACAAGACCGCGCGAGATGGCCGATTGTTGGAAATGCTGTTTGCAAATCTGAAACCAATTTTGCGGACGAAAAAGCTCGGCACCTTTCTTCTTGTTCTAAGTCCATCGTTTTCGCCCGAGCGACACCGACTTCAAGAGCTCGATACCCTGATCGGAAAAATTCGACCTTACCAACTGGCCATTGAACTTCGTCACGCCGCCTGGGTGCACGGCAATGCGAAAAAAACTACCCTCGAATTCTTCCGGGAGCGACAAATGACATGGGTTGCCGTCGATATGCCTCAACTCGAGCATTCCACACTTATGCCCCCAATTGATGAAGTGACGCAGCCCGGGCTGGCTTATTTGAGGCTGCATGGACGCAATCGGGATTACCTGAAGGCCGACTCAGCCAAAGAGCGACATACCTATGCGTACAGCGAATCTGACCTGCAGGACATCTTGAAACGCATCCATCGTTTGTCGGCCCAGGCGAAAAATGTCCGGGTCGTCGCCAACAATCATGCTGGCCAGTTTGCCCCGCAAACCGCCCTCGCGCTGAAGGAGTTGCTTGGTCAGACCTGGGGAAAAACGGCGCCGTAATTAAGGCATACCGGTGCCGCCTGCAGATCCATAGACCTGACCGGTGGCATAGCTCGCATCGTCCGCGGCGAGCTGGACGTAAATCGAAGCGAGTTCGGCGGGTTGCCCCGGGCGCCCCAGCGATGTCTGTCCTCCAAACTTTTTCAACTTCTCCTGACTGGCCCCGCCGCTTACCTGCAGAGGCGTCCAGATGGGGCCGGGCGCGACGCCGTTGACACGAATGCCCTTGGGCGCGAGTTGCTTCGCCAACGACCTGACATAATTGGTCGTCGCGGCTTTTGTCTGCGCGTAATCGTAGAGATCGGCTGACGGGTCGGTCGCTTGCTCCGATGTCGTGCCGATGATCACGGAGCCGGGCTTCAAATGAGGCAACGCCGCCTTGATGATCCAGAAAGGCGCGTAGATATTTGTCTTCATCGTCCAATCAAATTGCTCGGACGAAATATCAAGCAGAGAATCATGCGCCTGCTGACGGCCTGCGTTGCTGACCACAATGTCGAGGCCACCCAATCCCTTCACGGCATCCTCCACCAGCTTCTGGCAAAATGACTCCTCACGAAGATCGCCGGGCAGGGCCAATGCCACGCGGCCCTCGGCCTGGATCAGGGCGATGACTTCGCGGGCGTCCGGTTCTTCCGTGGGGTAATAATTGATCGCCACGTCAGCTCCCTCGCGCGCGTAGGCTATGGCCGCAGCGCGACCCATTCCCGAATCGCCACCTGTAATCAAGGCTTTCCGCCCGGCCAGTCGGCCTGATCCGCGATAGCTTTTTTCGCCGTGGTCGGGCACCGGATCCATTTTGCTGGCCAAGCCAGGCCATGGTTGCGATTGGCCCTGGAAGGGCGGCGCGGGATATTTGGTTTTCGGGTCGCGTAGTTCGACGGGGGATGCAGGTGTTGTGGTCATAGTTGATTGGGCCATTAAGGCTGTTGGAAAGGTGATACCCGCCAGACTGGCTCCCAGTCCGCCCACGATTTGTCGACGGCTGAAACGGCTTGGAGTGTTCATGTCGTTAAATTTTACGGGCTGCGTCACGTCTCCAAAGATTTACTTCCCGGCCGAGGCGTCGCGGAGAGCCTTGACCTCATCGTGAGATTTTTGAACTTCCGCTGCCTGCTTGACGAGAATAGCGCGGGTTGTCGCGGACCAATCTTGCCGATCCAGCGCATCCCGGTAAGCGCTGAAGGCAACGTCTTCGCCGCGCTCGGCTTCCGCCAGGACGGCATGGCGATCGTGCTTACTGACCGCCGCCTTGAGATCGATCCAGGAACGGTGCAGCGCGCCGCTGAGGGATGGTTTGTTGTCCTGAGGATCCCTCTCGCCGAGTTCACGAAGGACGACTTCCAATTCGCCAGCGAATTTCGCACGCTGAAGGGAGCGTCGGCTAAAAAATTCCTTCAGGTCGGTGTCTTTGACTTTTTCGGATGCCTCGCGAAATCCTATTTGGCCGTCCTTTAAAGTGGATACCAAGCTGTCGAGGGTTAAACGGGGTGTTGAAATGGATTGTGCAATGCTCATATCCCTCCTTCTTAGCAAAGGAGGTGCCGCACTTTCGGCTATCGCACAATACGCTCCCCTTCAACATCTTACATTTTCAAATCAGAATGAAAACATTCTTACAAGAATGCAAAAGGCGAGTCTTAAAGCACCGAATGCCAGTCTTAACACTGCAGAGCTTCCCCCTTGTCGACATTGACCCATGCGACCCGTCGTTAATCGAACTATTCCCGCACAACATCCTTCGCCTTTTTGTCGTCTCTCAGCCCTTGAAATGACGGATGCCGTAGAATTCCGTCCGATGTCCACTCCGTGAATTGAACCTGTGCCACCAATTTTGGTTTTACCCAGCGGTTTTCCGAGGCCTTCCATCCGTGCGGTCGCCAGCGACCCGAAGGTTCCTGTATTTCTTCCACCCGGGGTTCGGGGATCTCGAGCGGCTTGAGCTGAGAGTAAATTGCTTTCAACGCTTTTTCGTTGAAGCCGGTTCCGACTCGACCGGCAAAAATCAACCTTTTGTCCCGGTAATAACCCAGGCTCAGAGCTCCGAAATATTTGCGGGATTTCTTCGGCAGGGTGTAGCCAACAACCACGAATTCCTGGCCCTTGTGGAATTTGATTTTCACCCACGCGCCGGAGCGATGGCCCGTTTCATAAACCGAGCTCAGCAGCTTGGCAATCGATCCCTCCGCGCCGACCGATTTCATTTTCTCCAGGACTTTCCCCGGGTTTTCCGTGAAGAAAGTCGAGGGCCGGATCGGATCCACCGCTTTAAGCAGGACCGCTTCCAGCCGCGTCTTACGTTTCGTCAAAGGAAGGTTGCGGAGGTCGCTATTCCCTTCAAAAAGGAGATCGAAAGCGTAATAGACCACCGGACGACCGGTCTCGCCCTGATTCTGGAGAAGCTGGAAGGAGCTTCGTCCCTGATCATCCAGCGCACAAACCTCGCCGTCCAACATGCACCTTTTCACGGGCAATTTGGAGACTGCCTTCACCACCGCCGGAAACCGTTCATTCAACGGTTTTTGATTGCGCGACCACAACTCCACATCCTTGCCGTTCTTGATGGCCAGAACGCGGAAGCCATCGAATTTCACTTCATAAAGCCAAAGTCCGTTATAAGGCGGCGCGGCGGCGACCGCGGCTTTCATTGGCTCGACAAACTTGAGACGAGCAGCGGCCATAACATTAACTACGCCGCCTTCTTGTGTTTGACCCTGGTTGCTTTCGTTTTCGTCCTGGCCTTGGGAGCCGAGGCTTTGAATTTAACTCCTTTGGTGTGCGACAGGCTTTCTTGCAGCACGCTCATCAGATCAATGACGTTGGAAGCTTTCTTGGTCACCTTGGGCGCCTCATGTTTTTCGTTGGGGTGTTTGATCTTTTCCTCGATCATGGCCATCAACTGGGTCTTGTATTCATCTTCATACTTGTCCGGTTCCCAATCGGTCGTCATGCCCTCGATCAGTTTTTTTGCCATCTCGACTTCACGTGGACGGGGCTGTCCTGCCTTCGGTGTCTTCACGTCAGCGGCGTCCACTAGCTCATCGCCAAAATGCATGATTTCCAGGATCAGGGCGTCGCCCTGGGCTTTTACGCCGGCGAGATGTTCGCGCGTGCGGATCACAACCTTCGCAATTCCGAGTTTTCCCGAATCGCGCAATGCTTCGCGAAGCAGAGCGTAGGCTTTGTCGCCGCCCTTCTGCGGTTCGAGATAATAGGGCTTTTGAAAGTACATGGGGTTGATCTGCTCCGCCTCGACAAAATCCATGATGTCGATGGTTTGCGCCGCAGCCTCGAGGTCGACACGTTTGAAATCCTCGTCCTTGAGCACCACGAATTTTCCTTTTTCGTATTCATAGCCTTTGACGATGTCCTCCCACGGAACTTCTTTGCCATCGGCCTGGGCCACCCGCTTATAGTTGACCGGACTTTGGTCGGATTTCCGCAGAAGTTTGAAACTTAGTTCCTCCCGGCGAGTGGCCGGATAGAGGGCGACAGGGATGGTGACGAGACCGAACGAGATACTGCCGTTCCACATTGAGCGCATACCCAATCCTACATCCCGAAGGTTATTGCGCAAATTGCCCGCCGCCCAATTTTGAGTAGGTTGCACTATGTCGAAGAATGCGACCTTGAAGGTGGAGGGGGAGGACGTTCCCGTGTCCAATCTCGATAAAATTTATTATCCGAAGGCCGGTTTTACCAAGGGCGAGATGCTGGCCTATTACATCAAGATAGCCCCGGTTCTTCTTCCGCATCTCAAGAACCGTCCGCTCACCATGAAGCGTTATCCGAATGGAGTGGAAGCTCCTTTCTTTTACGAAAAGCAGTGTCCCAAGCCGACTCCGCCCTTCGTCGAAACCTGCCAGGTCGCACGGCATCACCAGCCGGGATCCATTCGGTTTTGCCTCGCCAATAATCTGCCCACTCTGGTTTGGGCCGCCAATCTGGGCGATCTGGAATTACACACCTTCCTTTCCAAAGCCCCCGACATCCACAAGCCCACCGAGATTGTCTTCGATCTCGATCCCGGCCCGCCAGCCAATGCCGTCCAGTGCGCCCAGGTCGCCCTGTGGCTCCGCGAAATGTTTTCCAATCTTGGCCTGGAAATCTTTATAAAATCGTCCGGTTCAAAAGGGATGCAGGCTTATATTCCGCTCAACACTCCTACGTCCTATGCCGAAACCACTCCCTTTGCCAAGGCCGTTGCCCAAACTCTACAAAACGCGCATCCGGAATTAGTCGTTTCTGACATGAAAAAAGAGTTGAGGCACGGCAAGGTGCTCGTCGATTGGAGCCAGAACTCGGAAACGAAAACCACGGTCTGCGTCTATTCCCTGCGTGCCAAAGACCGGCCCTTCGTTTCGATGCCCCTGGAATGGAGCGAAGTCGAAACCTGCCTGAAGAAGAAAGATCCGTCGCTCGTTTTTTTTGAGGCGGACGCGGCCTTGAAGCGTGTGGAAAAGAAGGGTGACCTCTTTGCTCCGATTCTCACGATGAAACAAAGTTTGAAGGACGCTCTCCATGCTTTTAGCTCGGGCGAGCCCGTGAAATTGACCAAGCCTCGACTCAAAGGAACCGGCGACGGCTCAATCGAGGCCTATAACGCCAAACGCGATTTCACCCAGACGGCTGAACCGTCGGGCAAGACCAAGGCTGGCGGAAAGAAGCTACTCTTCGTCATTCAGAAGCACGACGCCACGCGGCTGCATTATGACTTTCGGCTGGAACTGGATGGCGTGCTCAAATCATGGGCCGTGCCGAAGGGGCCTCCGACCGACATGGAAACCAAGCGCCTCGCCATGATGGTCGAAGACCATCCCTACGATTATGCCCGGTTCGAGGGAACCATTCCCAAGGGGAACTACGGGGCGGGCACGGTGATGGTTTGGGACATTGGCACCTGGGAGAATCTGGGGCCGGAACCGCACGAAGGACTAAAAACAGGAAAGCTTCACTTTCGCCTCGACGGCAAAAAACTGAAAGGCGAGTGGGCGCTGGTGAGGATGCATGGCCCTCGCGCCAGCACCGGCAGGGAGTGGCTCCTGCTCAAACATGGCACCGCCATGAAGCCGATTTCGGCCCGGCAGGACGATACCTCGGCGATTTCCGGCCGCAGCCTTGAGCAGATCAGCGGCCCTCACAGCCGCCAATGGACGAGCGGAAAGAAGGCGGCCAATCATCATGCCAACGAAGAAAAAGACTCGTTCAAGAACCGAATGGCAGCGCTGGCCAAAAAAGCGGTTAAGCCCAAAAAGAAGGCTGTGAAACGGAAATGAAAATCGTCCGCTTCTCCAAGGTGGTCGAAAAATGCGGCCAACCGGAAGTCTATCTCCTGATGTCTGAGACCGATCCCGATTTTCAGAAGGCCCTCCAGGCCGACAAGATCATGAGCCTTTCCGACGACTCGCATGGTGCAGGCACCGAATCTGGAACGGTCGGTTATGCCCGGAAACGGAAGGGACAACTCCTCCTTTTCCCCAAAACACTCAAAACTTTCGAGAATATGAAAGTGGTCGGCATCAAATATGACCTCTTCGCCGGGGACGAAATTAACGAGCCAGCACCAAAGAAAAAAGCGACCGCCCGGAAATCTGCGAAGAAGGCGAAAGCCCCTGCGCTCCCAAAGAGGAATTCCCGATCGTCCAAAAAGACAGCCAGGGCTTTTGCGGCGAAAGTCATTCACTTTCCCAAGCCCGAAGGCGACAACGAGGATGAGGAAGAATCTGTGACCGAACTCAAAAGCCATGCCCGAAAAGCGATGCGGGCACTGGAAAAGAATAACTCGGTCGTCGCCTATAATCTCTTGAAGAGGATTGTCGGCGATTAACTTTTGCGTCTTTTCGGGAATTCGGACTTGCGGCTATTCTTCCCAGACATCGCGCCACTTGGCGGTGCCCCCGGCACCTACCGCACGCCTGCGGGCGGGTCGATTTTCCCGCACGGGAGCGGAATTTTCCTCCGGATGCAGGATCACAAATTTGTAAGCCACCGATTGCCCGGCACTTTCATTGAAATGGAGTTCCGTGAACCACGTATTGGGATTGATGTATTCAAGCGGCACGCCCTTGGCAAGATCCCAATGGCCCAATTCGGGACAATCTCCGATCACCAGAACCGAGTCGCCCGGCCGGGTCGATACGCCATTGAGTTGCAATCGCGCCACCGTTTTTTCTTCGATTCTCGGACCGACAAAACTGAAAACGCGACATTGGGCCGCCCCGATCTTGAAACCCGTAAGTTTGCCGTCCTTGATCTGGATCGCCTCGCCCGTGAGAATGCAATGATGAGTGCCGTCCGGTAGCTCGGTGTCCAGGCTTTCGAAAACGTGCTCCACGCCCTTGTTTAAAATAACCACGCACCGCGACTGCCGGTATTTGCGGACGTAAACATAAATATCGCGTTCCACGAATTTAAACCAGAGGCCGCCCCATTGGATTGCCGGATTTTTGCCTCGTTCCGCCGACAGCCGACGGGTGATGTGAAAAGCGGGGGTATCGGTGTCCCATTTCTCCATCATCGGACGATTGTACGGGTCCTGGCCGCCATTAGTGTCATTGTGCAGATACTGTTCGTATCCGTAATAGAGACACGGAATGCCTCGCGTCGTCATTACGAGACAGGTCGCAAGGTCGAGCATTTCATTGCTGGCACCCAGAGATTGCAGCCGGGGCATATCGTGATTTTCGTAGAAGGTGACCAGCTCACTTGCGTTACGATAGACTCCGTCCTGATTGAGGATGTCCTGAATGAGGTGAAATCCCTGCTCCGCATTCCCAGCAAAGCAGTCCCGAATCGCCTGGCAAAGGCCGAAATCGAAAACGGTCATACCCGAGTGATTGGCGAAATCGACCGCAACGGGATTGGCGGGATGGTTGTGAATCCATTCGCCGAAGACGAAGACGTTAGGCTTGCGGGTGTGCATTTCACAGGTGAATTCCTGCCAAAACCAGTTGGGCATATGCTTGACCGTATCGACCCGCAACGCATCCACTCCCTTGTCCAGCCACATCTTGATGGAGTCCATGATGTAGCGCCGGTAATCGAGATTGTTTTCGTTGAAGGTGGCGAGGCCGCATAGTTCGCAATTTTGGATCTGCCACGCGTCGTTCCAATCCTTCACGTCGCCATAGTGATGGTACCAATTGTTTTTATCATTGTCGAAATCGGCGATCAGCTTGCCGTCGTCGAAAAGACGCCCTTTGCCCTTGTCGGTCGCGGGCGAACTATGGTTGCAAACGATATCGAGAATGAACTTCATCCGCCGCTTGTGCAGTTCGGCGATCAACGTATCAAGTACCGTGTTTTGAGCGAACAGCCGGACTTCCTCCTGGTGGTTGACCCATCGCGCATTGACGCGCTTGAAATCCTGCGTCCAGTAACCGTGAATCGGCGCGCTTTCCCCGGCAATTCCCTCGACCTGTTCAAATAGAGGGGTCAGCCAAAGGGCGGTCACGCCGAGATCGCCGAGATAATCGAGTTTATCGATGACACCCTGGAGATCGCCGCCCCAATATTTGAGCCAATCGGTATGCGTTCGGTCATCCAGGGACGTCTCCTTGCCTAAGCGGTCCTTTTTTCCAATGTTAAATCGATCCAGCACCGCGAAATAAATGGTTTCCCCCCGGCACTCGACATCCGACATGTGGAGATGCGACGTCGTGTCGGTTCGCAGATCGGCAAAGGGTTCCTTCTTCTGCTGTTCAGTAGGGGAAATTAATTCTTTGTCCGATGAACTCATGCCGCCTTACTTGGCAACCTGAGTGCCAACTTCGTCCCAAGACAGCCAGTCCCTCTCATGTTGAGAAAGATGCAGGAAAGGCTGACCACCCAGCCATTAAATCTGACTGCGAAATCTCCAGCTTTCCGAGTTCCATCGTGCATTGCGCAATAAATGCGCAGCCGCGTTTAAGCGCGGCTAAATGCGCGACGACCTAGCACGGCTGTTTGAATGGATGGTAAATGCCATAGCTAGGAAGTAAGCGTCTCATGACACCATTGGGGTTGAAAAGAGCGTCTGGTGATGCAACAATCTTAGCATGGCTTTGCGCTTTAACATTTTCGTGCAAGTCATGATGGTCTTTTTGACACTTGGCGTATCGAGCCCGGAGGCCACCTGCTCCGACAATTTTCCTCAGGTGATGCAGTCGGGCTGCTGCGGCGGCGGTATGGTCTGCAAGTGCCATCACGACCTGCTTGGAACCCACTCGTGTGACTGTGCAAGAGCCCCGTTAAGCGATAAGAGCACTCCTGACCCAAAGACCTCCGCACCTTCGCTCCGAATCTTCGTTCCGCTTTTCACGGTCAATCTGATCGGCTCGATTAATTTAGTTTCACAACCAGCGTTTCATCTCTGCGAACGGAATGTCTCTCCGGCATTTTGCGGACATTCGCCCCAGTCCGTTCTGCGCGTCTGGCTCATTTAGTACCCGCCTCCCTCAATATCACTCTCATGCCTAAAGGCTATGGGATCGTTGTGGTCAAACCGTTTTTGGAGGTCGGATTATGTCTTTTATTCAGCAAATTCAAAACTTCTCAGGAAATACCCCGGTGAATCGCCGCCGGGCTTTGCTCGGGCTTTCACTTCTCGCTCTGTCCGCCTGTTCACGGTCGGAACAGGGAACCAAAATCGCCGACAGTAACGTGGCCTATTGGACTTGCCCCATGCATCCCTTCGTGCGTTCGCAGGACCCCAAGGGAAAGTGCCCAGTCTGCGGCATGGATTTGGTACCGGTCATGAAATCCAAAGCAACAGCCGATGCTGCCAATGAAGGGCCCACGACGGCTGCGACTGCCACAAGTTCCGTGGACGTTTCCAACGGCATGGTCAACATCGCGCCGGAACGATTGCAAGAGATCGGTGTAACCACCGAGGCGGTGACGGACCGTACACTGACGCGGCCCCTTCGCGCTCCGGCTCGTGTGATTGTCGATGAATCAGGTCTGCGCGACATCAACGTCAAGGCTGGTAGTGGATTTGTGACTAAGCTCTACGCCAACTACGAGGGCAAGAGCGTGCGCAAGGGCGACCCCCTTATGCACGTCCTGTGCGAAGAGTGGCTCAGAACACAAACCGATTATATCAACGCCTACAGAGCCTGGAAGAGGACTCCGACTATGTCGCCGGGTAACAGTATCGCCCTGGACAACCAACTGTGGTTGATGCGCGCCCGAATTCGCGTTTGGGATTTATCCGACGACCAGATTCATTCTTTGGAAAAATTCGCACTCAGCACCAATGAGACCGATCTGCGAACAGGGCGGGGACTCGACGGGAGCTTTGACCTGATTGCGCCCTTTGACGGGTACGTGGTGAAAAAGAACGTCGTCGAAGGCATGCGCTTCGAGGCGGGTCAATCCTTGCTGACTCTGGCCAACACAAGCCAAGTCTGGATCGTGGCCGACTTCCCAGAGGACCAGGCCCAGTTCGTCGATGTGGGGCAAAAGATGACGGTGACTTTTCCTTCTCTGCCCAAATACAACTTCACCTCTGAGATCAACTTTATTGATCCCGAGTTGGACGAAGCCCAGCGACGTGTTCATGTGCGGTTCGTGGTGCCCAATGACAAAGGCGCGTTGCGCCCCGGACTCTTTGCCGAGGTTTCCGGCGAAACGCCACTTGGTCAGCGACTTAGCATTTCCAGTGGCGCCGTAGTTCCGACGGGAGACAAGTACATCGTCTTTATCGACCACGGGGGAGGCAAGCTCGAACCCCGCGAAATCCAAACCGGTGTCCACTCAGGCGATTACGATGAGGTACTCTCCGGATTGAATGAGGGTGATCGCGTCATCTCCAGCGCAAACTTCCTCATTGATGCCGAGAGCCGGATTCAGGGAGTTCTCAAGACTTGGGGAACCCACCAATGAAAAGCCACCCCGTTCTCAATCCTTCAACCGGGCTGATAGAGAAAATAACCGGTTGGAGTGGACGCAATCCATTCATGATCGGGCTCCTGGTGTTGGCGGCAGTTTGCGGGGGAGTCTATGCAATTTCGCAAGTGTCGCTCGACGCCGTTCCCGACCTTTCCGACGCCCAGGTAATCGTCTACACGACTTGGGAAGGGCGTAGCCCGGCCTTGGTTGAAGACCAGATCACCTATCCCATCACGAGCCGCTTTCTAGGCGCGCCGAAGGTGAAGGCGGTGCGCGGCCTTTCCATGATGGGGAGGTCATTCGTCTATGTGATCTTCGAAGATGGCACCGATATTTATTGGGCCCGTTCCCGTGTGCTGGAATATCTCAATGCCGCTCGTAACGCCCTACCGGCAGATGTTTCACCCACGCTGGGGCCGGATGCGACTGGCGTGGGCTGGGTGTATCAATACGCGCTCGTGGATTCAACGGGACATCAAAACCTCGCGCAGTTACGCACGCTTCAGGACTGGACGCTGAAATATGCCCTGGGCTCGGTCAAAGGCGTGGCCGAGGTGGCGAGCATTGGTGGTTTTGTGAAGGAATACCAGGTCAACGTTGATCCAAACAAGTTGATCAATTATGGCATAGGCATTGGCGATGTGGTCGATGCAGTGCGCAAGAGCAACATGGAAGTGGGCGGCAAGTCCTTCGAGGTGTCTACCGCTGAATATTACATTCGTGGCGAGGGTTACATTAAATCGCTGGACGACATTCGTCATATTGTCCTGAAGGCTTCAGCCATCGGCACGCCGATTACTGTCGATCAGATCGGAACGGTCGAGTTGGGGCCAGACCTTCGGGAAGGCATCGCTGAGTTCAATGGCGAAGGTGAAACCGTCGGGGGAATCGTCGTGATGCGCTTTGGTGAAAATGCGCTCTCGGTCATTGAGAGGGTGAAGCAGAAGATTGTCCAGATTGAGCCTGCCTTGCCGCCGGGAGTAAAGATCGTTCCGGTTTATGATCGGTCGAAGTTGATCCTGCGCTCGATCGAGACGCTACGCTCAAAACTGATTGAGGAAAGCATCATCGTCAGTCTCGTGTGCGTGGTTTTCCTCTGGCATTTCCGCAGCGCGTTGGTTGCGATCATCATGCTGCCAACGGCGATTTTGCTCTCCTTCATTCCCTTTGTCGCGATGCACCTCACCGCAAACATCTTGTCGCTGGGAGGAATTGCCATTGCTATTGGAGCCATGGTCGATGCCGCGATCATCATGATCGAAAACGCCCACAAAGAACTGGAACGCGAACATCAGACCCAGGGGCGTGAACTGACGAACCGCGAGCATATCGATGCGATTCTTCACGCCGCACAAAAAATGGGGCGTCCTCTTTTCTTTTCCCTGCTGGTGATCACCGTTTCGTTTATTCCGGTATTCACCCTAGAGGGACAAGCCGGTCGTCTGTTTCAGCCTTTGGCTTTCACTAAGACTTTCTCGATGTTTTTCGCGGCCTTGCTTTCGGTGACGCTAGTCCCTGTTCTGATGGTTACCCTGATTCGCGGGAAAATCACCCCTGAAGCGCGCAACCCAATCAATCGCATCCTCATCGCGCTTTACCAGCCCGTCGTCGACTGGGTCTTGCGTGCGCGATGGCTGGTGGTGGGAATCTCGCTGGCGCTGCTGGCCCTTACCATTATTCCCGTGGTCAATCTGGGCAGCGAGTTCATGCCCCCGCTCAATGAAGGCGACTTTCTTTTTATGCCTACTGCGCCTGATGGCATGGCGATCCAGGAGGCCTCCCGAGTTCTGCATGACCAAGACGTCCATTTACGCGAGATTCCTGAATTTCTCACGATCTTTGGTAAGGCAGGACAGGCAGAAACGGCGACCGATCCGGGTCCGCTTTCCATGTTTGAGACCACCATCCAGGTTAAGCCGCCCGACGAATGGCGACCCGGTATGACCTGGGAAAAGCTCCAACAAGAAATCCTGAACCATGTGCGCACACCCGGTATGGCCGACGTGATCTGGATGCCGATTCAAACCCGCACCGAAATGCTCACGACTGGTTTCCGCTCCAACCTGGGCCTGCGAGTTTACGGCCCCAGCATTCATGATATTGCCGAGGCTGGACAACAGATCGAACAGGCGCTGAAGGATTTTCCCGATACCCGGAGCGTCTTTGCCGAACGTTCCGAGGGAGGCCGTTATCTCGACATCACTCCAGACCGGGAAGTCATCGCCCGTTATGGTCTCAGCGTCGATGCCATCAACCAAGTAGTGGAGACTGCCATTGGAGGGAATACCATCGGTTACACGGTCGAGGGTCGTGAACGCTATCCCATCAGCGTGCGTCTTGCCCGTGACTTTCGCGATAATCTCCAAGCTATCCGGCAGATTCCGGTTGCAGTTCCCGGCGGAGCCCAAGTGCCACTCTCCGAACTAGCCGCCATTCAATTTTCAAGTGGGCCACCGGAAGTGCGCAGCGAGAATGGCCAATTAGTCACTTATGTTTCGGTCGATACCACGGCCAGCGACTTCGGCGGCTACGTTAAGCGGGCAGGAGAACGCTTGAGCCAGTTAGTTCATCCTCCCCAAGGTGTTTATTGGGAATGGGCCGGATCATTTGAGCAGTTGCAACAGGTGGAACAGCGGTTGGTGCTCATCATCCCCTTCACGCTCTTGATCATCGTCCTTCTACTCTACGTTAATACGCGCTCTTTCGTGAAAACAGGGATTGTCTTACTGGCCGTGCCTTTTTCCCTGATCGGCGCTTTCTGGTTGCTGTACCTGTGCGGTTACCAATTCAGTGTCGCTGTTGCCGTCGGTCTAATCGCGCTGGCGGGCATCGATGCCGAGACCGGTGTGGTCATGCTGATCTACCTTGATCAGGCTTATGACGAACATGTGGCACGGGGAACCATGAACAATTTTAACGACCTGATCGCCGCCGTGAAGGAAGGCGCAGTGCAGCGCATACGTCCCAAGATGATGACGATGGCCGCCATCCTGTTCGGACTTTTGCCGATCATGTGGAGTACCGGGTCAGGTTCCGAAATCATGAAACGCATCGCGGCTCCGATGATCGGTGGCGTTGTCACCTCGGCCATTTTGGGTCTGCTCCTCTATCCGGTTCTCTACGTTCTCTGGCGTAGTCGTCATTTTCTGGATCAATCCTCTGATTGTCCTTAATTGATACAGTTTCACTAAATGCCCAAGCCATGTCTCAATAGTAACACGCCCAATCTACCCAGCTGCCCTTAAGTCATATCTAAACCTAACCGCTTCTCGCCAGAATGATCGCAAATCTCTTCCCTTCGAGGGCGTGAGAGACAAAGGGAGGGGAGCCGGTTATCAGATTTGAACTGATGACCAACGGTTTACAAAACCGCTGCTCTACCACTGAGCTAAACCGGCGAAGATAGTCGTATCAGGCCAGCATCTTAAGCGCTCGTTCGAGAGAGCGGCAAGCAAATCAAGCTCGCGCACTGGAGCGGGCCGTGAGTAGTGGGGATCCAGCCTCCGCTGCTAATCCTGGGAGAGAATTTTGACGGTGCCACTCTTGGCCCCAATCTCGAAGCGGGTCACCGGCACGTCGCTTTCCGCGTAGAAATAGAGGGTCCAGCAGGGTTCCTGACCGCTGCGGGACTGGCCGAGATGATACTCCACGGTGCGAATGCCCTTGAGCTTCGCCGCCGCGCGGGCCTGGGCGAGGATCTGATCGGAATCGAGCGAAAGCTTGTTCTGCGCGATGGCATGAACCGCGGGCACGCTTTCCGTTTTTGTGGAACCGAAGGCTTCGACGGTAGCGGGGTGTTCGGATGAAGTCTTGGCCGCGACGGTCACGACGCGCGAATTGCCGCTGGTCGCCGGATCAAGAAAGACAAAACGCCAGGCTTCGGGGGCAAGGGTGCCATTGGTGCGGGGGCTGGAGACGCTCAGGAGTTTGGAGCGGACTTCCGGACGCAACCGGCGCTGGGCGATTTTGAGGGCGCGCAGGGCGGTAAGATTATTTTGATTTTGGGCGGGCGCGCAACCAAATACGCAGCCGAGTGAGAGGAGTGAGCAATGCATGATACTCATAAAATTATCCTTGGTGGAAAAAACCAGACGTGTCGGAATGATTGAAGGTTGAAATAAGGGAGAATCCCTCCCGTAATGCTTCAGCCATTCCCTTGCCAGCGACTTTCTTGGTTAACGTAAGCGTGGAAAAAGAAGCATATGAATACATCTTAGTCACAAGGTAAATGACGTCCATGAGGTTAAAAAGTTTACGAAAAAATCACCTGCGGACACTTGATCAAAGTCCAAGGCAACTCCAACTCATAATACAATCTGTTTATCATGAGAGATTTGCGATTGATTTGGTAAGCCGAAAAAAATCAAAAAATCTTTAAATAGGGCCAATTGATTGACTCATATAGGAACTTAATATTTTTTGAGAGGCGCCCTTTTTTTATTCAGGTAAATTCATGTAGATGGGTTAATTGTCGTGGATATTCCACGCAAATTACAAACCTCCGCATGGAATTTTGCAAGGAAGGTTAGAGAATCGCTCCCGAGCGAACGGCAGCCCCATGCATGACTTGCGCAAGACTCCATCCTAGCTAAGCTGACTAGACAGTCGGTCAAATTCCCCTTCTTATTTTGCCCTAGCTTCCATGTGGATCGTCCGTATCGCCCTCCGTAAGCCTTACACCTTCACGGTGATGGCCTTGCTTATTCTGATATTAGGCGCCTTGAGCTATGTTAACATGCCGAAGGACATCTTTCCGAGCATCGATATCCCCGTCGTCAGCGTTATCTGGTCCTACACGGGGCTACCTCCGCAGGAGATGGAGCGGAGATTCACCACCATCAGTGAGCGGGCCATGACCACGACGGTCAACGAAATCGAGCACGAAGAGTCCCAGTCGTATCCTGGCGTGGCGGCGATCAAGGTCTTTTTCCAACCGAACGTTAAAATTGAGCAGGCGGTGGCCCAGGTCACCGCGATCAGCCAGACGCTGCTGAGGATATTTCCGCCGGGTGCAACGCCGCCGCTGATCATCCAGTACAACGCCTCGTCGGTGCCGATCCTGCAATTGGCGGTGAGCAGCCAGACGCTGGGCGAGGCCGAGCTTTACGACCAGAGCCTCAACTTCATCCGGCAGCCGCTCGCAAGCGTGCCCGGCGCATCCATTCCCCTACCCTATGGGGGCAAGCAGCGGCTCGTCTCGGTCGATCTCGATCTTAAAAAATGTCAGTCGCTCGATATTTCGCCAATCGAGGTCAGCAATGCCATCAATGCGCAAAGCGTCATCCTGCCTTCGGGCACGGTAAAAATTGGCGACCGCGAATACAACGTCCTGCTCAACAACAGCCCCGACATTCTGAATCAACTCAACAATCTGCCGATCAAGCAGATCAACGGCGCGACCATTTACATCCGGGACGTGGCCCAGGTCAGGGACGGCTATTCGCCGCAGATCAATCTGGTAAAGTTAAACGGCGAAAAGGCGGCCCTCCTGCCGGTGCTTAAAAACGGCTCCGCCTCGACGGTTGACATCGTCAACGGCGTCCTGCAAAAGCTGCCGCAGATCAAAACCACGCTGCCCCCGGCGCTCGAGGTCCAGCCGCTCTTCGACCAATCGATTTTCGTCAAGGCCGCGCTGCAAGGCGTGCTCATCGAGGGGACGACGGCCGCACTGCTGACCGCGCTGATGATCCTGCTTTTTCTCGGCTCCTGGCGCAGCACGATCATTGTCGCCATCTCGATTCCGCTGGCCATCTGCTGCTCGCTGATTCTGCTGGCTGCATTGGGCAAAACCATCAACATCATGACGCTGGGCGGCCTGGCCCTCGCGGTCGGCATTCTCGTCGATGATGCCACGGTCACGATTGAGAACATCCACCGGCACATGAGCCTCGGCAAGCGGATGGTCAAGGCGATCCTCGACGGCGCGCACCAGATCGCCATCCCCGCCTTTGTCTCGACGCTTTGCATCTGCATTGTCTTCGTGCCGATATTTTTCCTCAAGGGCGTCGCCTATTATCTCTTCACGCCTCTCGCGCTGGCCGTGGTCTTCGCGATGATGGCCTCCTATTTTCTCTCGCGGACGGTTGCGCCCACCATGGCCAATTTTCTCCTGGGTGTGGAAACGCATCACCCCGAAGGTCACATACCCGAGCGCCCGAAGAATTTTTTCGGCCAGATTCACTGGCATTTCATTCGCGGTTTTGAAGGGATGCAGGCCCGTTATCTCGGCTTTTTGGAACGGGCGTTGCGTGCGCCGCTGCTGGTCGCCCTTTCCGCGGGAGTCTTTGTCATCCTGAGCATCGCGATCTTGCTCCCGTTCCTCGGGCGCGATTTCTTCCCACAAGTCGATGCGGGCCAGTTCCGGCTGCACATCCGCGCGCCGAGCGGCACCCGGATCGAGGAAACCGACCGGGGATTTTCACAGGTCGAGCAGATCATCCGTCAGATCATTCCGCCGGATGAGATCAACATGGTGCTCGATAATATCGGGCTGCCCGTCGGCGGGGTGAACCTGGCCTTCACCGACTCGGCCACCTCGGGGCCCTTCGATGGGGAAATGCTGGTCTCGCTCAAGCCCGGACATAAATCGACCTGGGGATATGTGAAGGAAATCCGCCACCGGCTCAAGGAGGCGATGCCGACTTATGAATTTTTTACCCAACCCTCGGACATCGTCGGCCAGATCCTGAACTTCGGCCTCCCCTCGCCCATTGACGTGCAGGTGGTGGGGCCGGCCAAGAACGACAAGGCCGATTATGAAGTCGCGGTCAAACTTCTGGATCGCATTCGCAAGGTGCGTGGCGCGGTCGATGTCCATATCCAGCAGGTCGTGAGTTATCCCACCTTTTTCGTCAATGTGGACCGCACGCGAGCCGACCAGATCGGCCTGACGGAACGCGATGTCGCGACCGATTTGCTCGTCTCGCTGAGCGGCAGTTTCCAGACCGCACCGAACTATTGGCTGAACCCGCTTAATGGGGTGAATTACAGCATCGCGGTCCAGACCCCCCAGTACAAAATCGATTCGCTCGATGCCCTCAAACAGTCGCCGATCAGCGCGGGCAAACTGGCCCAACCCCAGTTGCTGGAAAATCTCGCCCCGATTACCCGCACCAACACCGCAGCGGTCATTTCGCATTACGCGATCAAGCAGGTCTACGATGTTTGCGTAAATGTCCAGGGTCGCGACCTCGGCGGCGTTTCCGATGACGTGCAGAAAATCATCGATCAATTCCATTTGCCCGCGGACGCCAACGCCACCCCCGCGACACCCACGTTGCTGGAAAAAATCCACAGCTATTTCTTCCCATCCACGCCACCCGATCCCGACTCTGTTCTGCCCACCGGCTCGCAAATCATGGTGCGCGGCCAGGTGGCCAGCATGAGTTCCGCCTATACGGGATTGGGAATCGGTATCTTTTTTGCCATCGGGCTCGTCTATTTCCTCATGGTGGTCAACTTCCAGTCGTGGCTCGATCCTTTCATCATTATCATGGCGCTGCCGGGTGCCCTCGCCGGAATCGTCTGGATGCTTTTCCTCACGGATACCCCCCTGAGCGTGCCGGCCCTGATGGGCGCGATCATGAGCATCGGCGTTGCCACGGCCAACAGCATCCTGGTGGTCAGCTTCGCCAACGAGCAGCGCCACGGCGGACGCTCTTCCTTCGATGCCGCAATGGCGGCGGGCCGCACCCGTCTGCGGCCGGTAATCATGACCGCGCTGGCCATGATCATCGGCATGCTGCCCATGTCGCTCGGCATCGGGGAAGGCGGCGAACAGAACGCGCCGTTGGGCCGCGCGGTGATCGGCGGGCTGCTCGTGGCGACGCTCTTCACGCTCCTTTTTGTTCCCGTCGTCTATAGCGTCATGCGCAAAAAAGACAAAAGCAAGGAAACCGATCCGCTTCTTTTCGAGCCGAACGAATATGAGATCACCGACGTGGCCGAGGTGACCGGACATCCCCGCAGTTCGGGCTACGCGGACGAAACCGCCTCCCCCGGAGGCAACGGCCACACGAAAAGCGGCCCTCGTGCCCGGCCCAATGTGAAAGCCTGATTGCCTGGATTTTTATGAGTACGATTTCCTCCACCCCCCAAAAGAATCCGACCCCTGCGCCCGTCACGGCCACGGCACCTCCAGCCGCCAAGCCGCAACCGGCCACTCCGCAAAAGAAAAGCGGTTTTGGCTTCCCGATTCTTGCCATCATCGCCGTGCTCGTCATGGCCGGGGCGATCTATTATTTTGGCATTGCGCCCCGGGTTGCGGCGAGCGCCGATCTGACCCGCGAGCAAAGCATCAGCAACCAGCGAATTGTTGTTTACGCGGTGGCGCGGCTGACCGCGCCCCAGGTCGTTCTGCCGCTGCCAGGAACGCTCCAGGCGTTCCAGCAGGCTTCAATTTATGCGCGCACCAACGGCTATGTGAAACGCTGGCTCGTCGATATCGGCGATTTGGTGCACGAAGGCGATCTGCTGGCCGAATTGGATACGCCCGAGGTGGACCAGCAGTTGAGCCAGGCCAAGGCGACCGCCGAAGAGGCGAAGGCGGCGGTGCAAATCGCCCAGACGGCGGCCGATCGCTGGAACACGATGGTGGCGGCCCATGCTGTTTCGCAGGAAGAAGCGGATGAAAAAAACGCCACCCTGAGCGAGGCGAAGGCGACCCTCGATGCCGATGAAGCCAGTGTGCGCCAGTTGACCGCGCAGGAGAATTTCAAGCGCATCGTCGCCCCCTTTACCGGGACGATCACCTTTCGCAACATCGAGGTGGGCAATCTCATCTCGGCACCCGCCGGCAGCAATGGGAACACGAGCGGCACGACGGAGCTTTATCGCGTGGCACAAACCGATCCCCTGCGGCTTTACGTCGATGTGCCGGAAGCCAATACGCGCTCGATCCAGCCCGGCCTCGTCGCCGATATCCATGTTCCGGCTTATCCCGACCGGGTCTTTCATGGCGAAGTGGTGCGCAGCGCGGGCGCGCTCGATACCACTTCCCGCACGCTGCAGACAGAGATCCAGGTGGCCAATCCCGACGGGGCCCTGCTTCCGGGTACTTTCGCAGAGGTAAGCCTGAACCTGGTCGATGGCGAACCCACGATTCTTATTCCCGCCAATACGTTGATCGTCAACTCGGCCGGAACCCAGGTGGCACTCATCCAGAGCATCGACGGCCAGGACAAGATTCACTTCATGCCGGTCAAGGTGGGGCGCGATTTGGGCACCGAAGTGGAAATTCTGGAAGACTTGAAGGAGGGCGACCGCCTCGTCACCAATCCCCCGGCCGATATGCCCGAAGGTGCGGTGGTGACAGCAAAACCCCTGGACCAACCGGCACCACCGGCGACGAATACACCGGCAGCAAAGCTGTAAGGCGAACGTCCAATTACGGCGGAGGGGCTTTTTCGCTGACACTGATCACCCGGCCCGCATTGAAGTTAACCACCATGCCAACTTTCTGGCTGGTAGTCGGGTCGAGCGCCCAGCCCCCGGAATAAATCCAGTAATCGGGCGCGACCAGGGAGGGCCGTCCCATGAGTTTCAGGAGGTCGTCCTGCGACATATCGCGCAGTAAATCCCTCCACTCGGCCATGCTTAAGTCATGGGCCTGCGCTCTCTTGACCAGCGCGGCGTGGGCGGCGACCCGGGCGGCGTTGGCGTCCTTTTCGGCCTGCTTCTGGTCGGCCAAGGACTTTTGGATCATTCGCAAATACTCCTGCGCATCGGCCTGGTGCGGACTGGACGGATAGGTCCAGACATAGGCTTGGGCGAGGGCCATCTGGTCGACCGGTTTTGCGGATGAATCGTTCATCTGGTTTTGCAAAACGAGATAATCGGCCTCATCCGGGTGTTCGTACTTATCGAGCTCGTGACGAAGAGCGGCCTCTTTTGCCTCTACTTCCGACGCCCTCGTTTGCAGATCAGGCAGGTCAAGCTTGAGCTCTTTCTGGTCGGCATTGGCCTGGGCCAGGTTGTGCCGGGCATTCACGAAATCATGGACGGCGGTTTTGAAGTCGGGCGTGAAGAAGCCCCGCTTATCGAGCTCGTCGAGCCGCTCGGGAGAAAGTTGCGTGGTATCACCATGCGCCGGACCGGAGGAGGGGCCCAAGGCGGTCGCACTTGCGATGAAAAATAAAAGGATGCGGTGATTCATGGCGTTTCCTAGTACCGGTCGTAATCGACCCCCTGGACGATGCCCTCGGAGAAATTGACGACCAACCCATGTTTCTCATTCGTCATGGGATTCAAAATCATTTGCTGGCGGTAACCCCAACTATCGGAAGCGGTCTCCGAAGGCTCCCCCAAAAGATCGCTCACTTGCGCACGGGTTTTACCGATGAGAGCCTGTCTCATTTCGGAAAGCGTGACATCACCTTTTCCCGCCCGCGCCAGCAAATCAGCCCGTGCCGCGGCCGCCGCCTGGGCCGCCTCGGCCTCCTGCTGCTGTTTTTGCGCCTCTTCGAGCGCCAACTGGTTGTTGATCTCGGACAGTTGCAGCCGCGCCTGGGCGGTCACGTTGCTGGTAGGAAATTGCGTCAGGAAGGACAGCAGCTGACGGCGCGCCGATTCGAGATCGCCTTTCGCGCGCACCTTGACAATTTGAGTGAAGAGGTAGCGGTCGGAATGTTTCTTATCCTCGATTGCCTGGGCCAGTCTTTCCTGCTCGGCCTGCGCTTCGTTGATTTGATTCTGGAGGTCGGTTGCCTTCGCCTGGTCCGCATCCAAAGTCAACTTGACGGTGGCCAGTTGGCGTTTCGTGGCTTCAGCCTCGGCCTGCAATTTCGGCGTGATCGCCTGGTCGATAAAGTTGGTCATTTCGGTGGGGGCCTTCGTACCGATGATGGGACCGACCATCAGGGCGGCGACAAAACCATGCACCACGATGACGGCGATATAAAAGAGGACCGAGATGGGAAAATTGGTCCGGAAAAGATAGAGAATCCAGACGATTTGGGCCGCAAAGGCCACGACCACGAGAAGCAAAACCGCGACGGAAAGAATGATACCAGCCGCCGCGAAGCGCAGGCTGAAGACAATGGCCAGACCGATCAGGATGGTGTAGATGAAACTTAAAAACAACCGTCCGGTGGCATAAATGAAGGCGCGCTTGGTATCGGAGTAGGCCGGGGCAAAAACAAAAGAATAGCCGCGGCTCAGCAGTACATCGACCACCCAGCCCACTAACATGGTGATGAAAATCAACCACCCGGTCATTTCCATCACGAACGGCACGGCTTTTTTGAAGAGGTCTCCGGAATTGCTCTCAAAGAAGGGGGCGAGATCCGCCTGATGATCGACGAGATATTGGCCAAAATCCTCCTGGCCGCCAGCGGCAGCTTGCCCCGCTCCCGAACTATCGGCCAGTAGCGGCAGACCCGCCATGGCGATCAGAAAGGTCAAAACGAAAAAGGCGCATTTGCCAATCAGGACGTTGCCAGCCAAAGGGCGGCAGGGGACGTAGCCTCTCATCATATAGTTGAATGAATCACGAACCAGTTCCAAGGGCTTGTCGTTCCTTAATTCCAATTCTACTGCTTGCCGACACGAGTGTAACCAAGTATTTTTTCAGGGTGAAGAACCGGTTTTTGCTTATCAAATGCATTACCATGGGAGCGCTCAGCTTTCCGACCCCCTTTTTTATTTACTTTTTTCTCACCAATGTCGATCCCAATGCGTACACCTATGGCAGCAGGTTTCTGCTCATCTCCATGCTCTTGCTCAGCGGAGCGCTGGTGGGCGTGGGGTCGTATTATAAGGATTCGGCCATCGCCGCGCTGAAAGATTGGTATCCCTCGGACAAGGCTTGAGTTATTGAAACCGGCCGAGATGGCTCCCGGGGATCTCAAGCGCTGAAAAAGACCTTCGCCTTTTTCGGATCAGCTATTGCTTCGCGCTAAACGGGGCCACGAAGGCGGCCCACACCTGGTCACTGATGGCTGCCCGCGCGGTATCGTCCAGATTGGGTTGCATCAGGGGCTGACCGCTGCCATCCGCCATGTTGGACATGATAAAGTTTTTTTGCTGCTCTTCGTCCTCCTGCGTCATGTCTCCCAGTTCCTTCCAACTATTTCCGGCCATGCTAAATTGGGCCGACCAGCCGGACGTCAAAGCAACGCGCTCGAAGTAATCGCCGTTGAATGGATTTTGCGGCGTGCTGTGCGCCAGTTTGACCAGAAAATCAACCATGTTGTCCGGGGTAAGGTTCGCGGAGGCGGGGATATGGATCACGATGACATTAGGCTGCATGAACGCACCGAAATGGGCGTGAACCGATAAATTGGAGTAGGTGGTTTGAGCGAGGTTTGAGTGGAGTGGTTGATCGACGAGGAAAAAATTCGCACCCAGGATCAATAGAATAAAAACGCCCAAGCCGATGCAGAGCCATTTGAGCGGATTGGACCCGTGCAATTCTTTGAGTTCCACTCCCTTTCTGACCCGGACAGCAACTGGCGCCGCCGCCGTCGCGCCAGCCACCCGCACGCGTGGCTGAGCCTCCGCCGCAACCCGGGGGCGGGGAGCGCTGGCTGCCACCGCCGCCCGCGCGACGGGTCCGGTGGGGGATTCGGGTATGATCGCATCCAATTCCTTCGGCTGATTTTCTTGCGCGGCACGGGATGGTGCCGGGGCGAGCTTCTGGCTGGGCATAAGATCGGGCAATTCTCTCACCTGCTTCCAGGCATTTTCTGCCGCACTCCAGATCAATTGAGAGTGGGTAATCTCTCCTTTGGAAATACCGGATCGTATTGCCTCTTTCGGCAATTCGGTGGTTTGTGATTCCGTTCCTCTGACATGCATGATCAGGCGTTCTTCGGGCAGAAGCTCAGGCCATTCCCGCACCGGTTTCCACGTATTGTCCGCTGTGCTCCAAATCAATTGCGAGTGGGTGATTTGTCCTTGGGAGACACCGGCGCGCACCACCTCCTTGGGAAGTTCGGCCGTCTGCGCCTCTGACCCTTTAACGTGCAAAATTAGTCGTTCGCCCGGCAGGAGATCGGGAAGCTCCCGCACTTGCTTCCAGGCGTTTTCGTCCTTGCTCCAAATCAACTGAGAATGGGTGATCTCACCCCGGGAAATGCCCGCGCGCACCACCTCTTTGGGAAGCTGGGCAGTCTGCGCCTCGGTTCCTTTAATGTGCAAGATGAGGTTGGTATCAGCCATATACTCAGAAATAATGTAACCAAGTAATGTTCTTTAATCCACCAAGAATCGTGCCAACCAGCGAGGACAAAAGAGACTGCCTATTGACGGTATTTTGTAAGACACAATTCATTTTGACCCTTCACACCAGCAAATCTTGCCGGGCTTTTGTATTTTTCCACAAATTGACTCAACCATTAAGACTCCGGGGGGATAATCGGGGTTACAGCATTGTTTTAAAATTGGGGTGGCAAGGTCCAGCGGCTTGAGCTACGTTTTCCGAGCCAGGAGTGGCAAAACGTCAGCAGGCCAACCCCGCCAGATCCGAAAGGAAGCAACGGTAACTTGACTGCCGCTGTTGCTGCTTCTGGTTTTTCTTTTTTCAAGGTCATCGATAAAGCTAATTGCCCGCTTGCGAAGCCCGCTGAAGGAGCTGCGTTTTTTGGGCATCGCTGAGGGTCGACTGTTGGACGATGGCGGCGGCACTGGCGGGGTCATTGCGCACCCAACGATTGAGGAGGGAATAGACTTCCGAGTCACGGCTCTTGGGATCGCTGACCGACTCCGCCCAGGTATAGGCAGCCTGGGGATCATCCTCAAAGACCTGGTTACTGAAGGAGACGATGGCCGCATCCTTGGAACTATCAGGTGGTAATTGGGTCAGCCAATCGGATGCGGCCGTGACATCGTTGTTGGCCCAGGTTCGGGCAATAGCGGCGTAGGCGTTGTCCTTGGCGCCGCCGGTCGCATTGGTGGCGACCCATTGGGCGGCGGCGGCAGGATCGTTTTGCGCCCAACTGTTCGAGACCGATTGCATCGCCTGGTCGCGCGAAGGACCCGCAGGGAGGGATTGGACATAAGTGGCTGCGCTGGCGGGGTCGTCCTGGGCCCACTGGTTTACGACATTGCCCACGGCGTTCTTTTTGCCGGAAACATCCGGGAGTTGACTGACCCACTGGAGCGCCTTGGATGGGTCCTGCTGGGAAAGTTGATTGGTTACAGCCTCGATCAGGGCGCTCTGGCCGCGACCGGCAGGCAACGCAGCGGCATAAGTCATGGCGGAATCGAGATCGCTCTGCACCCATTCAAAGGCGACACCCTGGATGATTTGATTTTTATTCGTATCATCGGGCAGGTTCTTCACCCAATCGACGGCAGCCGCGGGATCTGAGTTGAACCATTGTGAGCTGACGTTGCGCAGAAAATTGTTCCGCGAGTTGGCGCTGGGCAGGGTTTCCCCATAGGCGAGAGCGGCTTTGGGGTCGGTCTGGGCCCATTGATAACTGATGTTTTGGAGGGCATTCAGCTTCATCTGGCCAGAAGTATATTTGTTCACCAGGTCGAGGGCCGCATTGATGTCATTATTGGCGAGTTGCGAGGCCATGTTGCTGATGATTTGGTTTTTGAGGCTCCCCGCCGGGAGATTCGAGGCATAGGCCATGGCACCCTGCGGATCGTTCTGCGCCCAATTGCTGGCGACTTGTTCCAGAGCATTTGTCCTGGCCTTCGTGCTCGAGAGAGACTGGGCCCAGGCCAGAGCACCCTGGGCGTCGGTTTGCGCCCACTGGGAAGCCACATTGCTAATCATGTTATTTTTTCGCTGGCCATCAGGCAGAGAGGTCAGGTAAGCCGCTGCGGATTTAGGATCGCTTTGCGCCCAAAAGGAAACCACCTGCTGCTCGGCCATTCCCCTCCATTGCGACGGAGGAAGCTTCTGCGTCCAGTCGAGAGCGGCCTGCACATCACTTTGCGCCCAATTGATCGCCACGTTGGTGATCATGTTATTTTTCTCCTGGCCGTTGGGGATGTTGGCGATGTAATCGGCGGCGGCTTGTGGGTCGGAGTTGGCCAGGTTGGCAATGTAAGTTTGTTGGGCCTGGTTTCGTGCCCGACCGGCGGGAATCTGATTCAACCAGTCGAGGGCCGCGCTCCGGTCCTTCTGGATGAGGTTATTCATGATGGCCTGGACCGCATTGGAACGTTGCTGCTGGTCCGTGATTTGGAGCGCGGTCTGGGTCGCCGCATTTAAATCCTTATCAGCCCATTGGCTGAAGATGTTGAAGTTATTGTTCCAACCGGCCGAACTTTTGATCGTTTGGCTGAGGGCGAAAGCATGGGCCGGGTCCTTTTGGGCGATGGTGTTCAACACCATCGAAATGGCTTGCACGCGCATCTGGCTGGCGGGCATTTGCTGGGCTTCGTTCCAGGCTTTTTCGGGGTCGTTCTGGGCCATTTGGGTGATGACGTTCTGCACCGCACTTTGGCGCTGCTGACCGAGGGGAAGCTGCTGGGCCAAAACCATGGCGTTGGCCGGATCAGTCTGGGCGATGTGGCTGATGACACTTTGCACGGCCAAATTACGTCTCTGGCCCACAGGTAATTGCTGGGCCTGATTCATGGCGTCGGACGGGTTGCGGGAGGCAAGCGCGGAAAAGACATCGGTGACAAGAGTATCGCCCATGGCCTGGTTTTGCGGCTTAAGCGCCGCGGCCAAAGCCGCCTTGGGATCGAGTTCGACCCAGCGTCCAACCAGAATGGCCATGGCCTGATACTGGTTGCCGTTCTGGGTAAGCAACTGCGCTTTCTCGATCACCTGCGGCATTTCGGCGGCGGAGACGCCCTGCGCATAGGATGTCAGGTCCGTGAGCAGATGATAGAAATTGGTTTCGTTGAGAATGGCGGACAAATCCCCCGGCGCGGCGGGAGAAGCCGTGGTTGGGCGCTGACCGGCCTGAGAAGAAAGAAGAGAATTAGCCGGAATAAGCGCCGAGGAGGTCGAATTCCATGAACTCCCCGAAAAGGATCCACCATGAAACAGGACCGGGGCAAAATAGCCGCCCGCGGCAAAGCTCAGTCCCAAAGATAGGACAATCACCGCGATGATAAGGGCAAATCTCATAAGTAGCGCTCTCCCAAGACGATCAAAAGCAGGGTGACAGATTACACCGCCCCGTTCAATCGAAGAGCTTCGAAGAGGATCGAAAAAGCCGGGGGATTTATTTCACGGCCCGTTCTTTGGCGATAGATTCTTCCAGACTTGCGGCGCTCCGGGTTCGCGTTACGCTGGCTTGCCCATGGCTTACCAGGTTTTTGCGCGTAAATACCGGCCCCAGACCTTTGCCGAGATCGTCGGTCAGGAGCCGGTGGTGCGTACCCTGACCAACGCGTTGCGGTTGGGGCGCATTGCGCAGGCCTATCTTTTTGTGGGGCCGCGCGGGACGGGCAAGACGTCGACGGCGCGCATCCTGGCCAAGGCGCTGGAGGGCGGAAAAGCTCCCTCCGCCGATTTCGATCCGAAGGAGGAGATTTGCGTCGAGATCGCCGAGGGGCGCTGCCTCGATGTGCTGGAGATCGACGGGGCGTCGAACAACGGCGTCGAGCAGGTTCGCGAGTTGCGCGACAACGTCCGCTATACCCCGGCCAAGGGGCGCTACAAAATTTACATCATCGACGAGGTGCACATGCTCTCGGCGGCGGCATTCAACGCGCTGCTCAAGACGCTGGAGGAACCGCCCGCGCATGTGAAATTCATCTTCGCAACGACGGAAGTCCACAAGTTGCCGACGACGATTCTTTCCCGCTGTCAACGCTTCGACCTGCACCGGATTCCCGAGCCGCTCATACGCTCGCACCTGGCCCACATTTGCGACCTCGAGAAAGTGAAGGCCGAGCCGGGTGCGCTCGATGCCATCGCCCGTTACGCCGAGGGCGGGCTGCGCGATGCCGAGTCGGCGCTCGACCAGGCGATCAGTTTTTACGGCGACCGCGTTTCGGAAGCGGACGTACTCTCGCTCTTCGGCCTGACCGGCTTCGCGCCAGTCGCCACGCTGGGCCGCTCGTTGGCCCAGGGCGATGTGGGCGGCGTGCTCAAGTCGGCGCGCGAACTGGCCGCCGCGGGCAAGGACCTCGGCAAGCTGAGCCAGGATTTGCTCGGCTTCTTTCGCAATCTGGTGATTTACCAAGTCTCGCCGACCGCGCTGGAGGGAGAAATCTCGAATCCGGAAAAGGAGGTCCTCGCCGAGGTGTCAGGCCAGATTTCGCGCGGTGCGGCGCTGGGCATTCTGGAGGAACTGAGCCATCTCGAAAGCCGCCTGCGCTATGCCCTGGCGAAGGATGTGGTGTTTGAAGTGGCGCTGATCCAGATGAGCCAGCTCAAGGAAAGGATTTCGCTCGAAAGCATTCTCGAAAAGCTGGGCGGCGCGCCGACGCAGCCTGCCGCCTCAACGCCTGCGACGAAGCAGTCCCCCGCGGCACCTGTTCCCGCACCCGCAGCGGCGACCACTCCGGCGTTGCCCTCTACGCCCGCTGCGCCGAAGATCACCTCCGCCGCAGTGGAAGCCGCCTGGAAAACCGCCGTGGAGACATTCGCCAGCGAGCGCCCGATGGAGGCCGATACGATTCGCGCGGTGGAGTTTCACGCCTCCAAAGCCGACCAGATCGAAGTGCTCGTGCCGAAGGCGCTCGAGAAAAAGCTTTTCTACCTGCGCAGCCCGAAGAACCTGGAGATTCTGGAAAGAACGCTGACCGAAAAGCTGGGCGCCAAATTGCAGGTCGTCTACTTGCTCGGCGACGGAAATAAGGTTTCAGAAGCTGCGCCCGCTCAGGCTTCGACGACCCCGGCCGCTCCGGGCAAACCGGCCCCGCCTCCGCCGAACCTGACCCAGGAAGCTTTTCTGGCCGACCCCGTGATCCAGAACGCGCTGAAAATCTTTGAAGCGAAAATCGTATCGCCTGCCAACAAATAAAAAAACGGAGAACCTCAATGAACATGATGAAAATGATGAAGCAGGCGCAGGAACTGCAAGCGAAGGCGGCAAAACTTCAGGCCGATCTCGCCGCGCGCCAGTACGAAGCCGAGGCGGCGGGCGGGCAGATCAAGGCGGTGGCGACGGGCGAAGGGCAGCTCGTCAGCCTGAAGATCGACCCGGCGCTGCTGAAGGATGACGCCGAGATGCTGGAAGACCTGATCGTCACTGCCGTGCGCGAGGCGATCGACAAAGGCAAGGCCGATGCCGCGAAGGAACTCGGCAAACTGATGCCCGCAGGGATGGGCGGTTTGCCGGGGTTTTAAACTTTATTCATGAAAGTTCGCGATGTCTTAAACGCCTGCATGACGAGGGATGAATCGTAGTTCGACAAAACGGAAGTCATCGACAGTTGATTAATCCCAATAAACCTGGACTGCGCGTCACCATTGCAGGACATCCAAAATTCGATGTTCCAAAAGGCACTCTTAATAGTATATTCAAACAAGCCGGTTGGAAATAACGCCATGCGCTACGCCATTGTCATTGAAAAATCTGAAAACGGTTTCGGAGCTTACGTTCCCGACCTTCCCGGATGCGTTGCGGTCGCGGATTCGGTTGCCGAAACAGAAAAGCTTATCAAAGAAGCCATTGAGTTTCATCTCGAAGGCATGCGCGAGGACGGGCAACCCATACCCGTAGCTTCCTCATTAGCCGAATACGTGGAAGTCTAATACTCTCACCACTTCAGCAGGTAGGCAAAGATGAGCGGTGCGACGATGGAGGCGTCCGACTCGATGATATACTTCGGCGTGTCGATGCCGAGCTTGCCCCAGGTGATCTTTTCGTTCGGCACCGCACCTGAGTAGGAGCCGTAGCTGGTGGTCGAGTCGCTGATCTGGCAGAAGTAACCCCAGAGCGGGACATGGTCGCGCTGCAAATCCTGGTGGAGCATCGGCACGACGCAGATGGGGAAATCGCCCGCGATGCCGCCGCCGATCTGGAAGAAGCCGATGGAGCTTTCCGCGCTCGTGTTCGTGTACCACTCGGCGAGTTCGATCATGTACTCGATACCGGTGCGCACGGTGTGGACCTTCTTCACGTCGCCCGAAATGCAGTGCCCGGCGTACATGTTGCCGAGCGTGGCGTCCTCCCAGCCCGGCACGAACATCGGCAGGTTTTTCTCCATCGCGGCGAGCAGCCACGAGTTTTTCGGGTCGATCTGGTATTCCTTTTTTAGCACGCCCGAGGACAAAATTTTGTACATGAACTGGTGCGGGAAGAAGCGTTCGTTGGCCTGGTCGGCGCGCACCCATTCGGCGAGCACCGCGCTTTCGATCCGGCGCATCGCCTCCATCTCGGGAATGCAGGTGTCGGTCACGCGGTTCATGTGGCGCTCGAGCAGGCCCTGCTCGTCGGCGGGAGTCAGGTCGCGGTAATTCGGCACGCGCTCGTAGTAATCATGGGCGACGAGATTGAAGACGTCCTCTTCGAGATTCGCGCCGGTGCAACAGATGGCGTGCACCTTGTTCTGGCGGATCATTTCCGCGAGCGAGAGGCCGATTTCCGCCGTGCTCATCGCCCCAGCCAGCGTCACGAACATCTTGCCGCCCTTGGCCAGATGCGCCTCGTAGGCTTTCGCCGCATCGACCAGCGCGGCGGAGTTGAAGTGACGATAGTGGTGGGTGATGAAATCGCGGACGGGAGAGCTCATGGTCGCCGAGCTTAATTGACCTGCGCCGCGATGCAAAAGGAATTGACCCGGCCCAGGTCACTTTTTTGTCACACGCTTGCGCCAGTAGCCCGGGCTACGGCTTAGATTCGTACCATTCGCAGGCCTCGACCAACTCTTGCCACGCTGAGGCATGATAGACTGTTCTCATTTCATGCGCTTGCGAAGCCACTTCATAACCACTTCTCCCGGCACTGTCTTGGCTTCACCTCGATCATGAGCTTCCATCCGTCTCTTGATCTCCGCTTCCCACTCCTCTTCTGTCCGTTCTGAACCGGGAGGATTCTTGAGTTTTCCCCGGCTATGGAAAATGTCGAGGTCTTCCTCGTTCATGACACTTTCAGCAAGCTCTTTCGCCAGCTGTTCCCTTGAGGCCGGGGCAACGCCAGCGCCGATTCGCGAACTTCTTGAAATTTCATAGGAGGAATCTTCGACTAGCATTACGCATTCCAGCCCATCGTCAAGCCCCCTGCCCCGCTAAATCTTTCCCAGGTTCGGACGAAGCCGTTGATGTTGCATTTTTCGCTGGGGAGTGCTTCCGTTTCCAGACGATGACAAACGCGACGAAGATGATTTCAAAGAGCGCAAAACCAGTGGCGTAACTCAAGCCGCCCGTGCTCAGGCCGTAGCTGTGCAGGCTCTTACCGTTTTGGCCGAGGATGAAATTGACTCCGTACCACGACATCATCACGGAGAGGAAACAGATCACCGAACCGATGGCCAGCCCGAAGCCCTTCCACCAACCCGCCAGCCGTCCGTGCAGGAGCGCGAGATAACAGAGCAGCGTAATGAGCGCCCAGGTCTCCTTCGGGTCCCAACCCCAGAAACGGCCCCACGAATAATTGGCCCAGACGCCGCCGAGAATCGTGCCCGTCGCGAGCAGTAGGATGCCGATCTGCATGGCGCGATAGATGAAGAATTGCACTTCGTTCTGCGCTGCCGCACAGCGTTTGCCCCAAAGGCTCATGACCAGCGCGATATGGCCCAGCGCCGCCGTGAGCGCGAAGGCCGCGTAGCTCGACACGATGGTGAGGACGTGGATGGTCAGCCACATGTTGTTGCGCAGGACCGCCGTGAGCGGATTGATCGAGGCGTCGAGGATGGTTGAGTCGGAGTCGGCGACGATGAGCGTCAGGATGGCGGCGGGCAGGCCCGCGTAGAAGAAGTAGCGCTTGCGGTAGACCGCTTCGAGGATGATCGCAAAGACCATGCCGATGAAGGAAACCCAGATCACCGTTTCGTAGAGATCGGTCACCGGCGGCCGGCCCGAAATGATGATCCGGCATGCGAAGCCGTAGATTTCGTAACCGAGACCGAGCAGCACCAGCGCCCAGGTGGCAACATAGCCGATGCGCTTCATCCAGAGACTGGTCAGCAGCAGGATGAGGAGGGCGCCCAGGTAGATGATCCAGGCCCAGAGAAACGGCTCCGCGACCATGTAGGAATGCTCGAATTGAAGCGAGGAAGCGGAAGGATAAAATTGCGGAGCGAGCGCGCGGAGGGATTCGACGACTTGCGGGGTGAGTGAATTGAATTGGGCGTCGTTGCCGCCGCCAAAGGCATCGGCCCATTGTTTGAACGTCGCCTGAGCATCTGTAACTGATTTCGCTGCAAGATCATAATTATTCTGATCCGTCACGATCTTCGGCCATGACAATGAACCAACTTCGCCAAGGTTCTGGATCGGCAGCCAAGGGCCATCTCTTTTTTGCGGATTCGGCACAATCATCTGTTTCTGGCCGTTGACCAAATCCTGGAACATCTGCAACCGCTCGCCCAAATGCTCGGCTTCTTTTTGCAATGCGGTCAAACTATCGCCCTGCCCTTCCTGCCGGAGCTTCTGCGCCTGATTGAGCAAATCGGTCAGCGCGGGCTGTTTGATCAGTTCATTGAAGGAAAAAAGCTTGCGGTCATCCGGCAGGTCGAACTGCTTTTTGAGCGCGAGATAATTCAGCATGATGACGGGACGGTCATCCCAGCGTTCCGGATTAAACCAGAGATCGAGGATGACCTGCTCGGCGGGAATTTTGACGATGGTCTTGTCGGGATTTTCGATGGGCAACGCGCTGGCGCCGCTCATGCTGAGCACCATTTCGTGCGCAAAAGTGGTGAACGGCTTTTTGCGCCCGTGATCCTGCACCGCGAGAGTGGCCAGCGTATTCGTGTCCAACGGCAGCACGGCCATCGGCGCGGGCTCGATGAGCGTGGGGTCAGCGCGCAATGCAGTCGCAGACAAAATCAACAACGCCAGAATTTTGGTGATCAATCGCTTCATTTTACCTTTTCCTCATCCTCTTCCTCACGGCCTGCCCGCTCGCTGACCGAGCGTTTCGGCATGAAATAAAACATCAGCGCGATGCCGCAACAAATGCCGATCGAGCCGGTCCATTTGAACGGCCAGCCCGGATCATACAACACCTGAAGCGTCGTGACGTTCAAATTCTGCGGGTCCCAATTCGCCTGGGAGAACTTGTAATTCCAGCCGAGGAGCGAGCGCCAGAAATCGCCGGGGAACATCGCGGGCGAATTCATGTAGGCCTTGTCGCGCACCACGCGCCCCGTTGATGGCTCCTCGAAGCGAAGGCTGCTGATGTAATTCGAGGGCGTATCAGTGCCCTCGTCGCGGGGCACCTCAAAGTTTTCAAGAGTGATGGAAAAGGTCAGCGGGATCACGCGCTGACCGTAGCCGATGGTGGCGTAGTCGTGCCCGTTGAAGAGCTCGCGCGATGTTCCCTCGGGAATCCACTCGACCGGGCCGCTGCTTCCATCCGGCGCGACCAGATGCGCGCGAAGACCGGGCCGGAGCGATGCGGCCATCATGGGTGGGACCGGGCCCGTGAATTCCTTCATCTCGCGGTGCAGCTCCGCATGGGCCAGCACGGCATCGACTTTGGCCTCCCACTTCGACCAGCCGAGATGGATCATGTCGCCCTGGGCCGCCGTCGCGCGCGCCTCGATTTTCCCTCCGCGTTCGAGCTCGTAGACAATCCGCTCCGGCTCCTTTGCCAGCGCCACCCGCATAATCAACCCCTTCGGCATGGCGGGCGCGGGGGCGGCGGGTTTGGGCGCAGCGGGTGGCAGGAGTTTGGTCGGCCCGGTGATCTGGACCAGCACGGCGGGATTGCGCGGCTGGTCGGAAAGGGAGACGGGGACACCGTCTTTCATCGCAAAATCGGGCCAGTATTTCGCCAGCCGAAACGCGACGGGGTCACCATCGCCGAAAAGATTGGACCAGGCGCCGCCGATTTTGTGAACAGAAAGAGTCGTGCTTACGCCGGAAGGCCCGGTCACGGTCGCCTCAAAATCGTCCGGCTTGCCTGCGGAGGGGGTCAGCTTGACCTCGTAGCCACTCGGCACATCCGCATCGGTGTCGATGATCGGCGCCGGCGGATTATGGGCAAAGACCAATTGCGTCTCGTGGAACGGCGTCTCGTCACGGTGCGGGGCAGTTGCAGCCACCGGCTCCGCGCTTTTTGCCAGAGCAATCGGATGCGTTTCGTCGAGGGAATCGACCATCTCGATTTTGGCCATGCCGAAAAAATCGAACGTATCGGCGCCCTCGCCGAGCATCAAATTGGCGGCCACGTTTTGGTTCATGCCGGTGTTGACGAAATGGAGCGCCACGCCCTGCGGCGAAACCGGATCGGGCGATGCGACGAGAGTGTCGTCGGGCACCAGATTTTCCGTGGTGCGATCAACCACCAGTTTGAGGGGCGAGTTTTCCAGCGGCAGCGAAAAGGGATGCGCCTCGGTGGGCGGATGCATCTCGGTGTCGAAGGGCATTTGTCCGCGCACCCCGGCGGATGTCTCGATGGTCAGGAGGTCCTCGTGCATGACGAGGCGGTTCTCCGGCGGCTTGGTTTTATCGAGCGTGACGAAGGCCTCGAAGCCGAGGGTGTGGCCGATCACCGCCCCGGTGAGCATCAGGATGATCCCCGCATGGGTGACGACAAAACCGAGGTGTTTCCGCTGCCAGGGCCAGCGGGTGAAAGCGGCGCAAAAAAGATTGAGCGCCAATGCCATCAGCCAGACGTTGAACCAGGCGGCGTTGTAAATGTAGTAGCGCGCGACGGCGGAATCGAACTTCGATTCCATGACGGTGGCGAAGGCGATCGCGCCCGCGATGGTGATGAGGAGGATGACCGCCAGGTTCAACGAACCGAGCAGGTGGATCGCCATCCAGAGGGTGGAGGTCTCGCGCCGATGCTTGATCGCGGCGCGGCGCTGTTCCTCAGGGGACAGGGCGGACGGTTTGGGGTTGGCGGTCATGAAAGGGGCGGAGCTAGGTATAATCAAAAGAAATGATAGCGGAACCAAGCCAAAATGCCCTTCAAATCGAGGTATAAGCCCGGCTACCCTTCACGAACGGCACTTACTACTCTCCGGGCGCCTCGAACAACCATTTGACACCCGCCTTTAAGGTTCCGATATTGGCTGGCCGATCCCGACCATGCATGCCCCTTCGCCCGATCATTTCCTGCCCCCGGAAACGTCGCGGCCACGTTACCGCTGGACGCTGCATCGCTTCGCCTGTTTTTGCGCGGGATCAATCCTCTTTTTAGTTTGCATCGGCGGCCTCGTGACGAGCCATGGAGCGGGAATGTCGGTCCCCGATTGGCCGAACAGCTATGGCTACAATATGTTTCTCTTTCCCTGGCAGGACTGGGTCGGAGGCATTTTCTACGAGCACTCGCACCGGCTGGTCGCCAGCGGCGTCGGCGTGCTCATAACCATCCTCGCCGTGTCGCTTTGCTTCCAGGAACGAATCTGGTTGCGCTGGATGGGGGGAGTCGTGCCGGTTTTTGTCCTGCTGGAAGGAACCATCGGCGGCTTGCGCGTTGTCCTGAGTGAAGACCAACTCGGAATTCTGCATGGCTGCCTGGCGCAGCTTCTCTTTGTCAGCGTCTCGCTCATCGCCCTCTTTACCTCGCGCTGGTGGATTGAGGCCCATGCGGAAAAAACGCCGCGCCAGTGGAGCGGACGTGCGCTGGCGATTTGCGGGCTGATTTTTTGCCAGTTGATGATTGGCGCGACGATGCGCCATGAACATGCCGGACTTTCCATCAGCGATTTCCCCCTCGCCTATGGGCAGGTCTGGCCGAAGACCGATCCGGCCTCAATTGACGCCTACAATACCGAGCGCCTCCAGCATGATGTCAACGCCAAGGCGACCTCCGCGCTCTACATCAACATGCAGATGGCGCATCGCGTCGGCGCCGTCCTGATTACGGCAGCCATACTCGCCGCAGCAGCCGCCGTCTGGCTCACGCCCGGCTCCGCGCCCATCCTGCGGCGCTGGAGCGCGGTCTGGGTTTTCCTCGTTTTCATGCAATTCATCCTGGGCGCCTGCACCATCTGGACGAACAAGGCCGCCGATGTCGCGACGACCCATGTGGCTGTGGGCGCGCTGACGCTCGTCCTCGGGGCGCTGCTCACCGCGATGAGTTGGCGTTTGCAATCGCGGGCGGAACTTGCGAAAAGAGACGTTGCGTGAACCCGACCTGCGCCACCACTCCGGTTGAGCCTGCCACCCTTCTTCGGGCGAACACCCCCGCTCCGGTGCAGACCGCGCATGAATTTTCACTGGCTTCCGATCTCTCGGAATTGACCAAGGCGCGCCTGACGGTGATGGTATTGCTGACCACGCTGGCCGGATATTGCCTGGCCAGCCGGGGAGCGTTCGACTGGTCAAGGCTCCTGCACACACTGCTCGGCACCGCGCTCGTCGCGGTCTGCTCCTCGATTCTCAACCAGGCCCTCGAACGCGATACCGACGCGCGGATGCGGCGGACCGAGGTGCGGCCTTTTGTGACACGACGCCTGCCGCTGACGGAGACGATTCTGGCGGGCCTTGCGCTCGGCACGCTCGGGTTGACGGAACTCGCCTGTTTCGTCAACAACCTGACCGCGCTGCTCTCCCTCGCGACGCTCGTCATTTACGTTTTCGTCTACACGCCGCTCAAGCGCGTCTCCGAAATCAACACGCTCGTCGGCGCAATTCCCGGCGCGCTGCCTCCACTCATCGGCGCGACCGGCGCCACCGGCCATTTCGGCGTGGTGGGGTGGTCGCTCTTCGCGATTCTGGCCATGTGGCAACTGCCCCACTTCTACGCCATCGCATGGATGTACAAGGACGATTACAAAGGGGCGGGGCTGCGCATGGTATCCACCGACGACGCCACGGGTAGCCGAACGGCAAGCCACGCCGTCGTCTCCGCCTTGATCCTTCTGCCGGTCAGCCTCCTGCCCGCGTGGATTGGGGATTCCGGAATTTTCTACTCCGTGGTCGCCGGATTTCTTTCGCTCGTGTTCCTCGCTGCGGCGATTCGCTTCGCGCGCCAGCCCGACCGCCCCCACGCCCGCACGCTTTTCCTGACCTCGATCATTTATCTGCCGCTCATTCTGACCGCAATGGCGCTCGATATTCCGATCAAGGGCTATTTGGGTTGGTGAGTCACTTTACCCCCACCAACTGCATTCCGAAGTGAATCCAGAGCGGCAGGGTGATGATCGCTGCGGCGGAGGTACCGAAGATTACCTGCAGCGCGACCGGCACGCTGCCGCCATGATGGCGTGCCAGCAGGAGCGTTAAGACCCCGGCAGGCATCGCCGCCTGCACGACGAGCGTCTGCTTTAACTCCTGTGACACGGGCAGGATCCACGCCACGAGCACAAAGGCGAGTGGGCAGACCAGATTGCGCACCAGCACGGCGAGCCCCATCACCCCCAGTCCCGGCGCGGCCTGGAACTGGCTCCAGAAATCGGCCATCGTCGCGCCAATGGTCAGCAGCGCCAACGGGATGTAACAGAGACCGATCAGGTGAATTGTGGAGACGACCATTTTCACCGGCCAGCCCCAGGCCACGGCATCGAGGGCGGCTTCATCGAGCCGCAGGCCAAGATGAGCGGTGATGAGATTGATCGAGATACCCAGCAAGACGGCCCGCACCGGCGTGGTCAGGATGCGCCGCCAATCGCTCAGGAAAGAGTGTCCGGCAAACGGCGCAAAGCCGACCATCCAGAACGCCACCTCCGTGCCGAGATTGTAGAGAAAAAGAACTGCCAGCGCATTGGCCCCGTAAAGCGTGGCGATCAGGGGCACCGGGATGTAACCGTAATTATAAATGCCGGCGACAAAGGTAAAAGTCTTCGTCTGCGCCTTCTGAGAAAACCTCCAGAGCCGGGCCGCGAGCGCCGCAAGGCCAATGGAACCCGCCGTGCAGGCAAAACCGATGAGGGGACTCCAAAGCAGATTGCCCGGTTGCCGCAGCGCTTCGTTGGCCATGACGTGATCGAGGATCAGGCACGGCAAAAGCAGGTGCATGGTGAGATCAAGCAGCGTCCGGTCGGCCTCCTCGTTGAGAATCCCGATCTTCCGCACTGCCGCGCCCACCGCCATAAGCACAAAGAGGGGGATGAAACCACCCAGGATTTCGAGATACTCTTGCATGTTGAATTGTCGAGCTAAGGGTATTATGTTCGGTCAGTGAAGCTGAATCTCAAATTGCGGCTGCTAGGGCGTGTCTTCAAAATAGGACGAGGCCGCGCCGGGAGGGGTTTTGCCTTCTGGCAAGGAGTCGAGTGAGAAGCATAGCTGCAGCTACGTGACGAGCGAGCGACGAAGCCAGAAGGCAAAAGAACCCCGGCCCGAAGGGTTGCGGCGCTTTTTGGGCTGCACCTTTGTTGCTCGTCTGTCACAGACCTTCGGGTATGCTCCTTCCTCGCGCCTCGGTGCAGCCCAAAATCGACGCGCAACGCGGCCTTGCCCTATTTTGAAAACACGCCCTAGTTGAACGCGACGAGGAAACTGGCCGTTGGTCTGCCGTATTTCCCGAATTACCGGGTTGCACATCCGCTGGAGATACCGAATCCGAAGCCATCGCCAATGCCCGCGAGGCACTTGAACTTTGGTTTGAACCATCGCCTCTTGCGACATCCAAACACGCCAAGTGGGTGGAGTTATCCGTTTCTTGAGCCGGATATATCCCGTTCTCACCTCCCAGGCTGTCACCCGTGTTTTACGCAGCCCGGATTCACGCTCGTCGGCCAATCCGGCAGTCATCAAAAATGGCGTCATGCCAATGGCCGTCAAGTTATTGTGCCCGTACACGGGTCCAAGAATATTCCCATCGGAACTCTTAAAAGCATCATTTGATGGAAGCAGTCTGGATGTGGATGATTTCCGGTAGAGAACTGCCACATCATCCTTGCTCAGAGTAACTTTTTCTTGAACCAGGCTCTGCCCGCAATGCAAAGTTTGAGCCAGCCAAATTTAATCAAGAGAAAACCAAGATAGGTTAAGCGTGGCAAAGCGCTGGCGCTTACTATAATGACCGACATGAGCACACCGTCCGCCTCTTCCCCCGGGATCGCCGCCAAGACACCGCACCCCAAAGTGCTGGAGTGGGTCGACGAGATGACGGCTTTATGCCAACCCGATAACGTCCATTGGTGCGACGGCAGCGAAGAGGAAAGAGAGCGGCTGACGCAGCAGGCCGTCGATGCGGGCATCCTGATCAAGCTCAATCAAAAGAAGTTGCCCGGCTGCTATTATCATCGCTCGAACCCAAATGACGTCGCGCGGGTCGAGGAGTGCACCTTCATCTGCACCCGCACACCGGACGCCGCCGGGCCGACCAATCACTGGATGGCCCCCGCCGCGATGTACGAGAAACTTTACGGCCTGTGCCGTGGTGCGATGAAAGGCCGCACGATGTACGTGGTGCCTTATCTCATGGGGATGCCCGGTTCGCCGCTGACGAAGGTGGGCGTGGAAATCACCGACTCGATTTATGTCGTGCTGAGCATGCGCATCATGACGCGCATGGGGCAGATCGCGTGGGACCAGCTCGGCGTGGAGGGGTCTTTCACGAAGGGCCTCCACAGCATGCTCGATATCAACCCCGATCGCCGCTTCATCGCCCATTTCCCGCAGGACAACACGATCATTTCGGTCGGCTCCAACTACGGCGGCAACGTATTGCTTGGGAAAAAGTGCCTCGCGCTGCGGCTCGGTTCCTACCTGGGCCGGATCGAGGGCTGGATGGCGGAGCACATGCTCATTCTCGGCGTCGAGTCGCCCACCGGCGAAAAGACCTACGTCGCCGCCGCGTTCCCGAGCGCCTGCGGCAAAACGAATTTCGCGATGCTGATCCCGCCGAAGCAATTTGAGGGCTGGAAAATTACCACCGTCGGCGACGACATCGCCTGGATGCGCCCCGGCCCGGATGGCCATCTCTACGCGATCAATCCGGAGGCGGGCTACTTTGGCGTCGTGCCCGGCACCAATTTCAAATCGAATCCCAACGCGATGGTTTCGATGGCAAAGGATACGATCTACACCAACGTCGCGCTCACGCCCGACGGCGATGTCTGGTGGGAGGGCAAGGATGGCGAGCCACCCGCCGAGTGCCTCGATTGGAAGGGAAATCCCTGGACGCCCGCCTCGAAGGACAAAGCGGCGCACCCCAACAGCCGCTTTGCCGCGCCGATGATCAACAATCCGGCGCTCGCCCCCGAAGCCAATGACCCGCAGGGCGTGCCGATCAGCGCGCTGATTTTTGGCGGACGCCGCGCAACGACCCTGCCGCTGATTTTCCAGGCCTTCAACTGGATTCACGGCGTCTATATCGGCGCGACGATGGCCTCGGAAACAACCGCCGCCGCCGCGGGATCGGTCGGCCAGGTGCGCCGCGACCCAATGGCGATGCTGCCGTTCTGCGGTTACAACATGGGCGACTATTTCCGGCACTGGCTGCGAATGCGCAAGCTGCTCAAGCGTCCGCCCAAGGTTTTTCATGTGAACTGGTTTCGCAAAAACAAAGATGGGAAATATCTCTGGCCCGGCTATGGCGAAAACATGCGCGTCTTGAAATGGATCGTCGACCGTTGCCACGGCCGAGTGCCCGCCTACGAAACACCGGTAGGCTGGATGCCCGAACCCGAGGACATCGACTTGACGGGCCTGACCGACCACGATCCGGCCGATCTCGCCGAGGCGCTCTCGCTCAATCTTGAGGAGTGGAAGCGCGAGGTCCTGATGCAGGACGAGCTTTTCTTCCGGCTCTACGCCGACCTGCCCAAGGAATTGATCTTCCAGCGCGAGCTGCTGATCTCGAGATTGTAGGCTTTTTTCATTTTCTTGACCGCTTGACAGACAACCTAAACGCAACCACATTGGTTGCGCCATGGCCTCCATTACCCTCAAAGCCCTTCCCACCTCCCTCCACCGCGCGCTTAAGTCTCGCGCTTCCCGACATAAACGGAGCCTGAATCAAGAAGTGATTACCATGCTGGAGGAAACAATCGCCCCCAGCCGTCACGTAGATGTCGAGGCCATGCTGGCACGGGAAAAGCGATTTCGCGCCAGGCTCCATTTCACAACGACGCCGAAGGAAATGGACGCCTATAAACGGCAAGGGCGCCTGTGATCGTCGCCGATGCGAATATCATCGTTTACCGCTTCATTCCCAGTTCGCGAACCGAGGACGCAATCTCACTGGTTAATTTTGACGCAGAATGGGCCGCTCCTATTCTCTGGCGCTCTGAGGTGCGCAACGCTCTTTCCAATCACATGCGCGCCGGTCAAATCAACAGGCAGGACGCTAAAACCATGATGCAGCTTGCGACCGCTTGCCTCCTGGGTGGCGAGCATGCTGTTTCGGATCACGCTGTTTTCGAGCTTGTCGCAAAATCCCGCTGCAGCGCTTATGACTGCGAATATGTCGCCTTGGCAGAAGCCTTGGGCACGATACTCGTCACGGAAGATCAAAAACTTTTACGCGCCTTTCCCAAGAGATGTCGCTCGATTGTGCAAGTCATCTAGATGCTCCCCGAACTTAAAACGCCCATTCCCGGCCCGCGGTCACGCGAGCTGGCGGCGGAGTTGCGCGCGCATGAATCGCGGAACGTGACCTATGTCTCGCCGGGATTTCCGGTTTTCTGGGAGCGGGCATCCGGAGCGAATGTCTGGGACGTGGACGGCAACCGGTTTCTTGACCTCACCAGCGGCTTCGGCGTGGCGAGCCTCGGCTATGCGCCGGAGAAAATCGTCGCCGCCATGCAGAACCAGGCCCCGCGACTTTACCATGCCATGGGCGACGTTCATCCGAGCGCGGAAAAAGCAGCGCTTTGCCGAAGGCTTTCGCAACTTACGTTCGAGAAATGGAGACTGGGCACAGGCAAAGTCATTCTCACCAACTCGGGCAGCGAGGCGGTCGAGGTGGCGCTGAAAACCGCGTGGCTGGCGACCCAACGGCGCGGCGTTCTGGCCTTCACCGGCAGCTACCACGGGCTCGGCTATGGCGCTCTGACTGTCACCGGCAGAAAACTTTTTCGCGATCCTTTCGCCGCCCAACTCGCCGACTTCGCCACCTTCCTCCCCTTCCCGGCCTGCCAGCATTGTCCCTTTGGCGCGACGGGGCGCGATCCCTCCGCGTGCCTGCCCGATTGCATGAACACTTTTCTCATTCAAACCGAGAACCTGCTGAAAAAAGGAAAGATCGGCGCGATCCTGGTCGAGCCGGTGCAGGGTCGCGGCGGCGAAGTGGTGCCGCCCGACTGGTTTCTGCCTGTACTGCGCACGCTCGCGGATCAATATGGCGCGCTTCTTATTTTTGACGAAATCTACACCGGCTTTCACCGCACAGGTCGCCGCTTTGCCTGCGATCACTGGCAAGTCCGGCCCGATCTCATCTGCCTCGGCAAGGCGCTCACGAGCGGCTTTCCCCTCGCCGCGTGCGTGGGCCGCGCGAAAATCATGGATGCCGCGTGGCCCGAATCGACCGGAGAGGCACTCCACACCAGCACGTTCCTCGGCAATCCGCTTGGCTGCCGGATGGCGCTCGAATCGCTCGACCTGCTCGAAGCCGAACCGTGGAGCAAACGCGTCGAGAAGACGGGGCTTTATCTGGAGGCGGGCTTGCGCAAGCTGCAAGGCTCGTCGAAGCATTGGGGCTGGATGCGCGGCCTGGGCCTGATGCGCGGAGTGGAAGTCCTTGACGCCAATGGCCAGCCCGATAGCGCCCGCGCGGGTCAACTGGTCGAGGCCATGCTGGCGCGCGGAATTATTCTTCTCAGCGGGGGCGTCGAGCAGAATGTCCTCTCCTTCACGCCGCCGTTTGTCATCGAAAAAGCGGAGATCGATTTTGCCCTGGATCAACTTGCCGACGTTTAGTTGTCTCGCCAATAAATCACGAAGTGCTCATCAGTGTAGACCTTCTTCCAGTCCGGCAAAAAAACCAGAAGCTGATTGATTTGGAGATAGGGATCGAGAATGAGCGAATCATAGTTTCCCCGGTTAAGTTTATCTTCCCAACCGGCGGAACCGCGGGTCATATCGACGAAAGAGAAAACGGCATCATCCCCGTAAAAGTCGCCGCGATCATCGATACTGACGCGAAAATCGGGCCGCAAATTCCAGAGGAGCGGACCAGCGTTCCAAGTCGTGGTAAGAGGCCGTTGAAAACGGTCCGGGTGATCCCGCAAAAAGCTCAGCACTCTTGGCGAAATATCGACGCCCACTTGGATTGTATGCGAAATAGGCGCGCGGAGAAATAAAGCGGTCAGAACCAGCGCCGCTACGAAGGCCAGCCAGGCATCACCCGCGCCCGAGCGTTGCCGGGCTTGAAATTGCTTCATGCGTTCCACCAGGAAAGGCAACCAAATGCTCTCTTCAACCGCAACCCGGATACGTTCGCGCACCATGGGAAACCATACGCCTCGCAGGATAAGCTCCAGGTCACGCGCCACCGGAACGATTGCCACCTCCATGAGCAGCAACACATGGCGTTGCGCTTTCAGGCCTTCGTAGAGAAAAAAGAGCAGCGGCAACGCCACTTCCAGGCGCCAAGGCGAGATGCGTTGGAAAACCCTCGCCAGAAAAACTATGGTCACGATAAAGAGGACAGCTAGCGCCGAAATGGAAGGCGCGCCGAAATTCGGCGGCAGGTCCTCATCCCACAACGCGGCGCTTTTCAAGGAGGTAGCCATGAGAAAAGTATGACGGTGCAATTCCCAGCCCCACGGATTCAGCAAGGTGGCCATGAGGCAGAGCAGGGTGAGTCCGACCCAGGGCAGCAATGGGGCATTCATGACCTCGCCCTGTCCCGCCACGCGATCCAGCAGCCGTCCGAAGAGGGAGATCGCCATGAAAACGAGTGCCGCCAGCCAACCCGCGTGAAGATTCGCCCAGGCCACAAACACCGCCGGCAGGATTAACCAATCACGCATAAGGGGTTGCGCGCGCCCCTGCCAGACCTCCACCACCAGCGCCATGAAGAGATAGGTAAAGAGCACGGGGCGAACCGCAAAATGGAGATGCAACGTGATCCAGGCGACCAGGGAGCATAAAACCGCAACTCCAAAGGAGACCCCCGACCGGAGCAACATCCGGAACACATTGAGGATGGTGGCCGCAAATACCGTGTAACAAAATGCGCAAACCAAGGCCAGCCCCCCGGCTCGGTAAAGCTCTCCGAGGGTTGCTTCAAAAGCCCATTCGAAATCGATCCAAGGCTGGCCCGCCTTGGTAAAGCTGAGCGGATCGGTTTGAGGAATCTGGCCGGTTTCGAGGATAAACTCGGCTGTGCGCAGATGCCGGCCCACACCGGGATCCTGAAAAATCAGGCCCGGGAAAGCAAACATCGAGAGCTCAATCGAAAGAAACAGCCCCAAACCGAACGTCGGCAGCCACCAGACCAGTTTAATGGGGGACTCAAACATCGAAGGAGACGTTAGGACGTGTCACCAAGGACTGCCACCGCGAATTCGATGGAAATAAAGCGGCTTCCTAATGCGAAGCCTGTGCACTGGCAACGACGGAATCGATATTGGAATAGATACCTCTGACCTGCTGCCCCATGTTAATAAGGACGCCAATTGCCACGACGGAAATAATTGCAAGTATCAAAGCATACTCCACCAGGGTCTGCCCACGACGTTGGCTACGCCGTTGTGACTGTGACGACAAGATTCGCACAACAAAAGTCGCCCCATCAATTTTCTTCATGCTTATGAAGTAACACGCAACCCTGTAAAACTCAACTTTTAATCGATGGTCAGAAAAAAATCTTTCGGATCGCGGATTGTCCGAGGCTTTTTGTGGCAGTTCCGGCTAAGAAGCAATAACCGGCGTTCTTCGCTCGAAATCCAGCCGCAGGCAGGATAGAGTCAACCTCCCATGCCTTCCGTCTTCATCAAAACCTATGGTTGCCAGATGAATGTTCGCGACTCCGAGCAGGTCGCGCGCGATCTGGCCAGCCGTGGCTATGATGTGGTGGAAAGCGAAGAGCGCGCCGATGTGGTGCTGCTCAATACCTGTTCGGTCCGCGATATGGCCGAGCAAAAGGCGATCGGCAAAATGCAGACGCTGGAGGGACGCAAGAAACATCGCCAGCACCAAGTCATCGGATTTCTCGGCTGCATGGCGCAAAGCCGGGGCGCTTCGATCCTGGAAGATCTGCCCGATGTCGATCTCGTGATCGGCACCCAAAAATTTCACGAAACCGGACGCTACATCGACGACCTCTTTCGTCAGCGGAAGGAAAATCCCGGCATCAAACCCACGCGGATCGTCGATGTCGCCGAGGAAGGCGGCTCGCAGAATACCATTCGCGATCATCTCCTTGCGCCCAACCAAGTCACTGCTTTTGTCTCGATCATGCAGGGTTGTAACATGCACTGCACCTTCTGCATCGTCCCCAGCACGCGGGGAGCGGAGCGCTCCCGTCCGATGAACGAAATCGTCGCCGAAGTCGAATCGCTCGTGCAACAGGGCGTCAAGGAGGTCACGCTGCTGGGACAAATCGTCAACCTCTATGGTCGCCACGAATTCCCCGCAGTCGAAGGCCGCTCGCCCTTTGCACAACTTCTCCATGCCGTCTGCGCCGTGCCCGGCATCGAGCGCGTCCGCTTCACGTCGCCCCACCCCATCGGCTTCAAGGACGACCTTGTCGCCTGCTTCCGCGAACTGCCGCAGCTTTGCGAACACGTCCACCTGCCCGTGCAATCGGGCAGTGACCGCATCCTCAAGGCGATGCACCGCGCCTATACCCGCGAGAAATATCTAAAACTGATCGGGAAACTCCGCGCCGCGCATCCGGGCATCTCCTTCACGACTGACATCATCGTCGGCTTTCCGGGCGAGACCGACGACGATTTCCGGCAGACCTGCGAGCTGGTGCGCGAAGTCGGTTTCGACAACGCCTTCATCTTCCGCTATTCGCCGCGCCGCGCCACCCCGGCGGCGGAAATGGAGGATCAGTTGCCCGAGGTGGTCAAGATGGAGCGCAACCAGGTGCTTCTGCGCATCCTCGATGAAATCGCCGACCGCCGCGTGAAGAGTCTGCTGGGATGCGAGGATGAAATCCTCGTCGAAGGCGAGAGCCGGACCAACCCCGCGCGCTTCCAGGGCCGCACCCGCACCAACCGCCTCGTCCTCATCGAATCCAACGAGCGCTGGCGGGGCGAACTGCTTCCCGTGCGCCTGACCGAATCAACCGGGTTTACCTATTATGCCGAACCGGTTCTCAGGTAGCAGCACGCGCCTTGGCAATCTGATTCATAACCATCAACTTTGAAGCCTTTAGGCTCTGCCTCAAGTCGGCAAAATGATCCGCCCGCGGGACAGGTCGTATGGATGGAATTCGAGTTGGACCCGGTCGCCGGGTGAGAGCCGGATGAAGTTGAGCCGGTGGTCGCCCGAAGCCCGCGCGATGCAGCGGTGGCCGTTGGCCAGCTCGACGCGATAGGCACCGTGCTTGAGCACTTCCACCACCGTGCCACGCGCCTGGATTTGGTTGGCGTTCACCAGAAGAAGGTAAAGGGTAAAAGGAGAAAGGTAAAAGTCCGAAATGCGGCCGGACTTCCCGTCTTTACCTTTTCAGCCCCGCTTTTTCTGGCAGGCAGGTCAGGATTTCGGGCTCTTCCTCGGTGATGAGAACGGTGTGCTCGAAGTGGGCCGAGGGCTTGCCATCCGCGGTGACCACGGTCCATCCGTCGGCGAGCTGCCGCACCTGCGCGCGCCCCAGGTTGACCATCGGCTCGATGGCGATCGTCATGCCCGGCTTGAGCTTGGCCTTGATCTCGCGGCCATAGTTCGGAACGTGCGGCTCCTCGTGCAGCGCGCGGCCCACGCCATGGCCAACGAACTCGCGAACCACGCTGTATCCATTGGAAACCACGAAGCGCTCGATAGCTTCGGAAATATTGTGGACGCGGTTGCCGACCCGGGCCTGCTCGATGCCGATGGCGAGCGCTTCCTGCGTTTTGTCGAGAAGTCGCGTGACCGCCGGAGACACCACCCCGACCGGTATGGTGGTGGCGGTATCCCCAACCCAGCCGCGCAGGATGATGCCGATGTCGAGCTTCACGATGTCGGCATATTGGATCCGCCGCGCGCCGCCGATGCCATGGACGATCTCGTCATTGACCGAGATGCAGATGTGACCGGGAAAGCCACGGTAATTGAGGAACGGGCTGCGCCCGCCCTTCTCGTGGATGAGGCGCGCGGCGAGCTTGTCGATTTCGCCGGTCGATACACCCGGAACAACGGCGAGGGAAACTTCCTCCAGGATTTCGCGGGCCGCGCGGCAACTGACGCGCATGCACTCGATTTCGTCGGGTGTTTTGATCGGGATGCTCACGGGGCGGTAAGATTAAAAGGTAAAGGGCAAAAGTAAAAAGGCTAATGGAAATCGAAAGCCCGCTTTTATAACAAGGGACGACTGAGATTTCAGCCTTTTTCCTTTACCCTTTAATAGACCAGGGAAATCACGGCACCAATGATGAGCAGGGCAGCGATCGCCACGAAGAGCCAGACGTAATTTCCGCTATCCACGACCTGGCCTTGTCCCAGCGCGGCCACGGGACCGGAGGAGCGACCACGGATGCGGCCCTTTTTCAGGAAGCCGTCATAGTGACGTTGCAGGAGATAGGTCTCCATCTGGCGCATGGTGTCAAGCATGACACCGATCATGATGAGCAAGCTGGTGCCGCCGAAAAATTGGCTGGTGAGCACGGGGACGTGCGCCCAGCTCTGCGCGGCCATCGGCAGGATCGCGAGGACGGCGAGGAAGATCGCGCCCGCAAGCGTTAGACGCGTCATGGTGTATTCGAGGAAATCGGCCGTGGGGGCACCGGGACGCACCCCGGGAATAAAGCCGCCATTGCGCTTGACGTCCTCCGCAATCTGGATCGGGTTGAACATGAAGGAGACCCAGAAGTAGGAGAAGAAAAAGATCATGCCGACGTAGAGGACATAATGGAGCGTGCCGCTCGTCAGCGAGTCGGCCAGATCACGCAACATTTGCGGCGAGTTGCCGGGCAGAATCTTGATCATGAACGCGGGCACAATGAGGATCGACTGGGCGAAGATGATCGGCATGACGCCGGAATAATTGACCTTGAGCGGCAGAAAGGACGTCTGGCCGCCGTAGACTTTATTACCACGCACCTGCTTGGCGTACTGGATGGTGACCTTGCGCTGCGCCTGGGTGATGGCAATCGTGCCGGCGATAACCGCGAAGAGGAAAAAGAGGAGTGGGATGACCAGGATGGGCGCGGCCGCAGTATCGGTCCCGCCTGTACCGGTGAGCATCTGCCAGCCTTGCAGAAGCGCGGCGGGCAGGCGCGAAACGATGTTGATGGTGATGACCATCGAGATGCCGTTGCCGATGCCCTTGTCGGTGATCTGTTCACCGAGCCACATCAAAAGCAGTGTGCCCGCGAGAAGACTGATGACGGTGGTCAATTCAAAGATCGCTCCCGGATGAGGGACCAGCGCGCCATATTTGCTGGTGATGGCATCGATACCCGCAAAAAGCTGGCTGGTCTTGGGGTTTTCGAATTGCTTGGCGTAAAAGTAACCCTGGACGAGGCAGATGATGATCGTGGCGTAGCGCGTGTACTGGGTGATTTTCTGGCGTCCGCCTTCTTCGCGCGCGAGCTTGCCGAGGCTCGGCACCACGGCAGTCATCAACTGAAGCATGATGCTGGCGCTGATGTAGGGGATGATGCCGAGCGTAAAGACGGCGCAGTTTTCCAAGGCGCCGCCGCTGAAGAGATTGAAGAGACCAACAACGGTATTGTTCGGATCCTTCTCGATGACGGAGTGGAAAAAGCGGGCGAGAATCTCGGTGTTGATGCCGGGGCACGGGATGGCCGCACCGATGCGGACAACGACGACGACGCAGAGCGTAAAGATGATACGCTGGCGGAGTTCCGGTATCTTGAAACAATTGGCAAAGGCCGAAAGCATAGTGCGGGCGGGGCGGAACGGAGCCGTTGAAGATTAGGCCTTGCCGGGCGTGGACGCCTGGGGCTTGCCTTTGGCGGGGCGCGACGTTTTGGCGAGCACTTTCGAGCTGTTGCGGGCCGGATAAACCTTGCCCGCGACGAGTTCGATGGAGCCGCCCGCCTTTTCAAGTTTTTCCCGCGCCGAGACGCTGATCGCATGGACCTTGAGGGAAAACTTTTTGGTGATTTCTCCGGTGCCAAGAATCTTCACGCCGTCCCAGGTGCCGTTGACGAGGCCCTTTTCGCGCAGGCCTTTTTCGTCGATCGCGCCCGCCTCGAAAAGCAATTCGAGGTCGGCAAGATTGACCGGGGCGTAGGTGACCTTGAAAGCGGTGTTGTTGAAGCCGCGCTTGGGGATGCGGCGAATGAGGGGCATCTGGCCGCCCTCGAAACCGAGACGAAGGCTTCCGCCGGAGCGGGCTTTCTGGCCCTTGTGGCCTTTGCCGCTGGTCTTGCCGTGGCCGGAGCTTTCGCCGCAGCCGAGCCGCTTGACGCGGTGCCGCGAACCGGGACGGGGTTTGGAATTATGAAGTCGGATGGAGGTGGACATAGATTTTTTAAGGTAAAGGGTAAAAGGAAAAGGGTAAAAGGCTGAGGGCTGCTATTTCATACTTTTTCCTTTTACCTTTCCACCTTTTTACTTGGTTAGGAGGCCAGCGCCGGATCGGAGTCGTCCGCTTTTTCAACTTTTGCGGCCTTTTCAGCCTTGGCACCCTTGCCCTTGGCTTTGCCGCCCTTGACGGCTTCGGAGGTGGCAGGTTTCGCTTCGTCCTTCGAAGCATCGGCGGGGGCGGCTACCTTGATCGTTTTACCGCGCAGTTGGAAAATGGCTTCCTTGGGGCGGAGTTGCTTGAGGGCGTCGAGCGTGGCCTTGACGACATTGGCGGGGTTGCCCGAGCCGAGCGACTTGGCGAGAAGATCCTTGATGCCCGCGGCTTCCACCACGGCGCGCACGCCGCCACCGGCGATGAGGCCGGTTCCAGGCGAGGCGGGACGCAGGAAGACCCTGCCGCCACCAAACTGGCCCATGACTTCATGCGGAATGGTGTTGCCGCGGAGCGAGACGGGTTCGAGATGTTTGCGGGCCGCGTCGGTGGCCTTGCGGATCGCTTCGGTGACCTCGTTGGCCTTGCCGAAACCGACGCCGACCTTGCCTTTGCGGTCACCCACCACGAGCAGGGCGCTGAAGCTGAAGCGGCGACCGCCCTTCACGACCTTGGCGCATCGATTGATGAAGACGACTTTTTCGAGCAGATCCGATTTGTTTTCATCGCGACCGCCACGGGGCCCGCGATTGCCGCCGCCGGGGCCGCGGCCACGACCGCGTCCACCCTGACCTCCGCCGCCACCGCGGGGGCCGCGATGATCGGTGCGTTCTCCGGGTGCAGCCGGGACAACCGCAGCTACCTCAGGAGGGAGTTCGGCAACCGGGTCAATGACCACGGTTTCTTCGGCAATTTTCTGTTCAATGATCGGATCGGGCTTGGGCGACATAGTTATGATGATTAGAATTGAAGCCCGGTCTGGCGAGCGGCGTCGGCCAGGGCTTTGACTTTTCCGTGATAGGTGAATCCACCGCGATCGAAGACGACCTGGGTGATGTTCTTGGCTTTGGCGCGCTCGGCGACGAGCTTGCCGATTTCCTCCGCGCCTTTGACATTCGGGCGAAGCTTGGAATCGGTGAGCGATTTTTCCGTGGTGAAGGCGCTGACGAGCGTCTTGCCCGTGACGTCATCGATGACCTGCGCGCGAATGTGATTGCCGGAGAAATTGACGGCCAGGCGCGGACGCTCGGTGGTGCCTTTGACTTTGCGGCGCACGCGCACATGGGTGCGGATGCGGGAGGCTTTGGAGGTTAATTTTGCCATACGATTTTCCTTACTTGCTTTGGGCCGTCTTGCCTTCCTTGCGGATGATCTGTTCTCCCGCGTAGCGGACTCCCTTGCCCTTGTAGGGTTCGGGCGGGTAATAGGCGCGAATGTCGGCGGCGACAGCCCCGACCTTCTGTTTGTCGGCGCCTTCGATGAGAATGTTGGTGTTGTCGGTAACGGTAACCTTGATGTCGTCGGGCACGGGATAGTTGACGGGATGCGAGAAGCCGAGGTTGAGGCTCAGGCTTTTGCCCTGAAGCGCGGCCTTGAAACCGACGCCCTGGATTTCGAGCTTCTTCTGGAAGCCCTCGTGGGCGCCCTGGACAAAGTTGGCAAGGAGCGAGCGCGACAGGCCGTGGAGGGCCTTGTGCTGGCGGGTTTCGCCCTTTTTCTCGACCAGGAGGGTCTTGCCATCAAGGCGCGCCTCGATGCCGGAAGGCAGCGTATGCTTGAGTTTGCCGCGCGGCCCTTCGATGTTCACGAGAGGCCCGTTGACGGCGATTTTCACCTTGTCGGGAACTGGAATGGGTTTTAGACCGATGCGGGACATATATTTTTCTTCCTGTGTGAGTCGAGACTCTAGTAAACGGTAAGCAGCAATTCGCCGCCAAGGTTTTGTTTTTTGGCCTGGTGGCCGGCCATGACGCCGCGAGGCGTGGAGACCACCGAGATGCCCATGCCGCCGAGCACGCGGGGGATTTCCTTCGAGCCGACATACTGGCGGCGCCCCGGCTTGCTGATGCGGGTGATTTGCGTGATGGCGCGGGTTTTGCCCGTGCCGCGCAGCTTGACGAGGAGTTCCGGCTTGCCAGCCTTGGTTTCCTTGTCGGTGACTTTTTCGACTTGGAGGACGTAGCCTTCGTTCTTGAGAATGTGGGCAACATCGCTGCGCATGCGCGACCAGGGAACGCGGATCTCGCTCTTGGAAGCGCGCGCCGCGTTGCGGATGGTGGTGAGGAAATCGGCCAGGGGATCGGTTTGCATAGAGGGAAAGGTATTACGACTGGACTACCACGAAGCCTTGGTCACGCCGGGGATTTCGCCGCGCAGGGCCAGTTCGCGAAAGGCGATACGGCTGAGGCCGAACTTGCGCATGTAGGCGCGGCGGCGGCCCGAGAGCTTGCAGCGGTTGTAGGCGCGCGTTGAAAATTTCGCGGGGCGCTTTTGTTTAACGATCCAGGTTGTCTTGGCCATAGCAGTTTATTGAGGGGTGAGTTTGCGGTCGGAGAAGGGCATGCCGAAGAGGGCGAGAAGTTCCTTGGCTTCGTCGTTCTTGCGGGCGGTGGTGACGATGGTGATGTCCATGCCGAGGTTGCGCTTGACCTTGTCGAGCTCAACTTCGGGGAAGATGGTCTGGTCCTTGACGCCCAGGGTGTAGTTGCCGCGGCCATCGAAGGCGCGGGGCGAGACGCCGCGGAAATCGCGGATGCGGGGCAGCGCGGTGCGGATGAGGCGCTCGAGAAACTCGTACATGATCGCGCCGCGGAGGGTGACCTTGACGCCGATTTCCTGGCCTTCGCGCAGCTTGAAGTTGGCGATGCTCTTGGTCGACTTCGTCTTGATCGGCTTCTGGCCGGTGATCATCTGGACTTCGTTGAAGGCGTCTTCCAGGGCGATCTTGGTGTCGGCACTGGAACCGATGCAGCAGTTGACCACGACCTTTTGGATCTTGGGCACTTCCATGACGTTTTTGTAGCCCCGGCTGGCAATGAGCGCAGGAACGACTTTTTCCTTGTACTCGGCGGCGAGTGTGGTCGGGACTTTGAGAGGAATGGCGGCGGCGGGCATGGCTTGCTTCTTTCGTTATTTCTTGGCTTTGGGTGCGGCTTTTTTGGCGGCGGGCCGGACGGTTTCCGTCTCGGCAGGTTTGGCGCCTTTCCGCGAATCATAATCGGCGGCGAGCATGACTTTGGAGATATGGAGCGGGCCTTCGCGTTCGATGATGCCGCCCTGGGGTTGTTCCTGCGATTTGCGGGACGATTTCTTGATGAAATTGACGCCTTCGATGATGACGCGGCTGCGGTCGCGGAGAACTTCCAGGACCTTGCCGCGCTTGCCCTGCTGGGTGCCGGTGAGGACGACGACTTCGTCGTTTTTCTTGACGTGAAATTTAGCCTGCGGGTGACGCGGCTTGTTGATGCGGTAAATGGCCATGGTTAGACAACCTCCGGTGCGAGAGAAATGATTTTCATGAAATTCCGTTCGCGCAGTTCGCGCGCGACCGGTCCAAAGATGCGAGTGCCGCGGGGATTCAGATCCTTGTCGATGATGACGACGGCGTTGTTGTCGAAGCGCAGGTAGGAGCCGTCGCCGCGGCGGATGGCCTGGCGGGTGCGGACGACGACGCAGCGCACGACTTCGCTTTTCTTCACGGTGCCGTCGGGGGCGGCCTCCTTGACGTTGGCGGTGATGACATCGCCGATGCCGGCGTGGAGGGATTTTTTGCCGATGACGCCGATCATGGTCGCGCGGCGCGCGCCGGTATTGTCGGCTACATCAACCCAGGAGCGAATTTGTATCATGGCAGTTTAGTGTTTGAGGACGGAGACGAGTTCCCAGCGCTTGAGCTTGCTCATGGGACGGGTTTCACGAATGAGCACGCGATCGCCAGCCTTGGCTTCGTTCTTTTCGTCATGGGCGTAGAACTTCTTGTGCACGCGAACGATCTTCTTGAATTTGGGGTGGGGCACTCGGCGCTCGACGCGGACGACGATGGTCTTTTGCATCTTGGAGGCGAGGACTTCACCGGTCCGTTCCTTGCGGACGGCCTTGGTTTCAACGGCTGGCGTGCTGATAGTTTCTGTGCTCATGGCGGTCGTCATTTCTTAAAATTATTTCTTCTTCTCGGCCGCCGGGGCGGACTTTTTCACGAACCGGCTCTTCACCTTGAGGCCGAGGCGGCGCTCGCTCAGGACGGTTTCCAGTTTCGCCACGTCCTTGCGCAATTCGTTCAGGCGGCTCGGCTTTTCGAGCGCACCGGTCGTCTGCTGCAGACGGAGGTTGAAGTACTCCTGGCGGGCGTCCTTCTTTTTGGAGACCAATTCCGAGTCGGTCAGATTACGGACTTCTACGATTTTCATAAAGCTTTAATTCTGTTGGCGCGGCTGATAAAGCGGGTGCGGATGGGCAACTTGGTCGCGGCGAGGCGCAGTGATTCCCGCGCGACGGTCTCGGGCAGGCCATCCAGCTCGAACAGGATGTTGCCGGGCTTGACCACGGCGACCCAGTATTCGGGCGCGCCTTTGCCTTTACCCATTCGGGTTTCCGGCGGGCGGGCGGTGACCGATTTGTCGGGGAAAATGCGGATCCAGAGCTTGCCCTTGCGTTTCATGTTGCGGGTGAGCGCGACGCGGGCGGCCTCGATCTGGACGTTGGTGATCCAGGCGCGTTCCAGGGTCTGGAGCGCGAAGGAACCGAAGTCGATCGTGATGTTGCGCGAGGCAAAGCCCTTGCGGGTGCCGCGTTGGGATTTGCGGTATTTGACGCGTTTGGGGAGAAGCGGCATAGGTGTGGCAGGTTAGGCGTTGGTCTTAAGCGTTGACGGGGGTCGGTTCATCCTTGCGACAAATCCAGCATTTGATGCCGATCTTGCCCGCAACGGTCATGGCTTCCGCAAAGCCGTAGTCGATGTTGGCGCGGAGAGTGTGGAGCGGCACTTTGCCTTCGCGGTATTCCTCGGTCCGGGCGATTTCCGCGCCGCCGAGACGGCCCGAGCAACGCACGCGGATGCCTTCCGCGCCCGCCATGTCCATGGTGGTCTGGACGGCTTTTTTCATGGCGCGGCGGGAGGTGATGCGGCGTTCGATCTGCAAGGCGATGTTTTCCGCAACAAGCTGGGCGTCGAGTTCCGGGTTCTTGATTTCCTTGACGTCGACAAGGATTTCGCGGTCCTTTGTCGTGATGGCGCGAATCTCGTCCTTGAGCTTGTCGAGTTCAGCGGCCTTGCGGCCAATGACCACGCCGGGGCGGGCGGTGTGGATGTTGACGCGGACGCGGTTGGCGGCGCGCTCGATGGTGACCTTCGAGACGGCGGCGCCTTCGAGCTTCTTCTTGATGAATTTGCGGATCATCGCGTCTTCGTAAAGGTAAACGGGGAAATCTTTCTTCGAGGCGTACCACATGGAACGCCAGGCGCGGTTGAAGCCGACGCGAAAGCCGATTGGATTAACTTTTTGTCCCATAGTATTATCTGGTTTAGTCCGCTGCCGTCACCTTTTCGGGATGTTCGCCCGCGGGGTAGGAGCGGCTTTTGGCGTCCGCCTTTTCGCCCTTGAGCTGGTCCGCCGCCGGTTCAGGCGCCACGAGGGCCGGTGCGGCGGAAGATTCCGGATCGGCCTTCTTCGAGGCTGGCTTCGGGTTCTTCGATTTGTCTCTTTTCTGAGCCTTCGGCTTTACCTTCTTTTCGACAGGTTCGGCTTCGGTCAAAGTGATCTTGATATGGGCCGTGCGCTTATTGATGCGGGCACCACCGCCACGGGCGCGGGTGTGCATGCGCTTGAGCGTGGGGCCTTCGCCCGCAATGGCCGTTTTCACCACGAGATTCTCCGCGCGAAGGGTCTTGTTTTCGGCGTTGTTATTGTTCTCCGCATTGGCGATGGCCGAAGCCAGCACCTTCCCGATCAGGCGGGCGGCCTTCTTGGGAATGAGGCGTACGATCTCCAGGGCCTGCTCGGCGGGCAGCCCCTGAATCTCGCGCGTGACTTCCCGCACCTTGAAGGCGGAAATCTTGGCGTATCTGTGCTCAGCTTTTACTTCCATAACTCAAATTCGTTTAATTTTTATCTGTCTCTCGTTTTTCTGATCTGTTCTAAAATTTGTCATCTTTTCTCTGCATCCAAACCAGCTTACTGACCACCCTGAACCGAGGCCCGGTCGCCGATCTTGAGCACCGCGTTCGGTTTAAGGCTCTCCACTTCCGCCGCGCTCACCAAGTCGCGGGCCAGCACGACCTTGACCGTTCCCGCTTCGGCGTTGTCCTGAAAGATCTGGAAGGTCATTCCCTCCTTGACCCCCTGGGTTTTGCCCAGGTTCAGGATCACGGCGTTCAACTCCGGCTTGCTGTCGACGATCTGTCCATCGCTCAGCGACGATCCCAGTGGAATCTCCGCCCCGCTGTGCCCGGCCAGGTAAGCCTTGGCGCTGCGGCTGGCGACTTCGTATTCGGCCCGGACTTTCGGGTCGTAATTCGGCGCGGTCTGGAGCATCTGGTCTGTAGTGGTGAGCAGCTTGTCCAGGAGCACGAGACCCTCGCGGCGTCTCATTTCACTCTGAAAAGCTTCCTTCACCGCCTGGACCAGTTTGTCCTCCATCTTGCTTTCGTCGACGGTCAGGGCTTCCACCCCAAGCGCTTCGTCGCGCAGCTTCAACTCAGTCCACTGCTCGCGAAAGTATTCCGACTCGGTGTTGGCCGAGGCGAGACTTTCCGTCAGGGTCTTGATCCTGGCTTCGAGTTGCTCGCGGGTCAGGCCGGAAAGATCGGTGGGAGGAGAATTGGTGCTGGCATCCCCTGCCCCGGTTTTCTGGTCTGGCCCCGACGCGCCGCTGTCGACGTTGAAGACCGCATTGGTGGCGAGGTCCGCTGCCGGAATCGCCGGTACTGCCGGTTTATCTGCATTCAAAGAACGATCCGTGTCCGGCTGGGCGGACGCGGTTCCCGGCGCGTTAAACACCGAGACGACGACGAGTAGGACGAACCCGGCTCGAAGTCGGTGAACCAGGCGGCTTGCGCCGTTCCGGTTCGATAATCTGGAAAAATTGAGTTCCGTTCGCGTCTCCTGTTATTTGGCGGCGGCCTTTTCGGTATGGGCGCCGTGTTTCTTGAAGGTGCGTGTCGGGGAAAACTCGCCGAGCTTGTGCCCGACCATGTTTTCCGTGACGAACACGGAATTGAAAATCTTGCCGTTGTGGACGAGAAAGGTGTGGCCGACGAAATCGGGCGTGATGAGGGAGCGGCGCGACCAGGTCTTGATCGGCTTCTTGACGTTGGCGGCGGCCATTTTCTCGACCTTCACCAGGAGGTGATCGTCAACAAAGGGTCCTTTTTTGAGGCTACGAGACATAAGCGGTAAGATTAATGTTTCTTGTTCTGGCGGCGTTGCACGATGAATTTGTTCGACGGCTTGTACTTCGGACGGGTCTTGAGTCCCTTGGCTGGCTGGCCCCAGGGCGAAACCGGATGCTGGCGTCCGCCGCCACCCTTGCTCTTGCCCTGGCCGCCACCCATGGGGTGATCGACCGGGTTCATGACCATGCCGCGCACATGCGGGCGACGGCCCATCCAGCGGGAGCGTCCGGCTTTGCCGAGCGAAACGTTTTCGTGCTCGATATTGCCGACCTGGCCGATGGTCGCGTAGCACTGGGCGAAAATCTTGCGGATTTCACCGGAGGGCAGGCGCACCTGCGCGTATCCGGCGTCGACCGACATGATGGTCGCGCTGCTGCCTGCGGTGCGGCCAATCTGGGCGCCGCGTCCGGGAATGATTTCGATATTGTGGATCGCCGCTCCGAGCGGGATTTTATCGAGCGGAAGCGCATTGCCGATGATCGGCTCCGCTTCTGGCCCGCTACAAAGCGTGGTGCCGACGGTGAGGCTGACCGGCGCGATGATGTAGCGCTGCTCGCCGTCCGTGTACTTGAGCAGGGCGATGTGCGCCGTGCGGCTCGGATCGTATTCGATCGATTCGACCACGGCCTTGATGCCGATTTTGTTGCGCTTGAAATCGATAAACCGGTAGCGCTGCTTGTGCCCGCCGCCGATGTGACGCGAGGTGAGCCGCCCGCGGTTGTTGCGTCCGCCCGACTTTTTGAGCCGTTCGGTGAGCTTTCTCACCGGCTTGTTGCCTTGGGTGAGTTCCTCAAATCCGTTCAGTTCCGTGAAGCGGAGTGACGGGGTGAGAGGGCGAAAAACTTTGAGTGCCATAGGGGTATCCGGGTGTAAAAAAGGTTAGACGAGTTCGATTTTTTCGCCCGCCTTGAGTGTGACAATGGCTTTTTTCCAATCATTGCGCTGGCCCATGTCGGCCCCACCGTGACGGCGCTTGAGCTTGCCCGCGACCTGCATCGTGTTGACGCGGACGGCGGTTTTCTGGAAGAGGACTTTCACGGCGTGCTTGATTTCCTGCTTGGTCGCGCTGGGCACAACCTTCAGGACATACTGGTTGTGCTTTTCGGCCAGGGCGGTGCCCTTTTCGGTCACACGCACCGATTTGAGGATGAGAAGAGGATCGCGCATAAGGAGGGTTATTTTTGGAGACGGGTCGAGAGCTTGCCCAGGGCGCCGTCGGTGATGAAGATGCGGTCGTAACGGAGCAACTGCTCGGCGTTGACGAGATCGCCCGTGGTGGTTTCAAGCCGGGGATGATTCCGCGAGGCGAGATAAATGTTCTGGTCGGGGGCTTCGAGCACAAGCAGCGCGCTGGCCTTGGCGTCGAGACCGCCATCCTTGAGCTGACTGACGAGTTCCTTCGTCTTCGGCTTGGTCAGCGAGATCGTCGGGATGAGATAGACTTCACCGGCATTGACGCGGGAGCTGATCGCCTTGCGGAGCGCGAGCTGCTTCACGTTCTTGTTCGTCTTCTTGGAGTAATCGCGGGGATGGGGTCCGAAGACCACGCCGCCGCCGCTCCAGACGGGAGACGATTTGTAACCGGAACGGGCGTTGCCGGTGCCTTTTTGACGCCACGGCTTTTTGCCGGAACCGGCGACGGTCGCCTTGGTCTTGGTCGAATGCGTGCCCGCTCGGCGATTGGCGCGATAAGCAACGACGGTTTCATGCAACGCCTGCGTGCCGATGCCGTTCTCGATGAGATCGACTTTCAGCTTGCTGGCGGCGTCCTTGGTGGAAAGAGGGGAAAAGCTCATGGGTTTATCTCGTTATTTGCCGGCCTTGGAGGCTTTCATCGGATTGACCGCCTTGCCTGCGGTGGCCGCGCCCTTCGGCTTGGGCTGGCCCTTGATCGCCGTGCGGACAACCACAAAGCTGCCGCGAGCGCCGGGGACGGCACCGCTGACGAGCAGGACATGATCGGCTTCGCGGACCTGGACAACGCGGAGGTTCTGCACCGTGACGCGCTCATCGCCCATGTGACCGGCCATGCCGTGGTTTTTGTAAATGCGTCCGGGAGTCGAACGGCAACCGATGGCGCCGTTGCGGCGATGGGTCTTCGAGCCGTGGGCCGCACCCTGGCCGGAGAAATTATGCTTCTTCATCGGGCCCTGGAAACCTTTGCCCTTGGAGATGCCGATGACGTCGACGAGCTGGCCCGCCTTGAAGCCGTTGACGGTGATCGAATCGCCCGTTTTGACCGTCTCGCCATTGGTGGTGAATTCACGGACGAAGCGCTTCGGCTCCGATCCGGCCTTTTTGAAGTGGCCAAGCTCGGGCTTGGTGACGCGATGCTCCTTCTGGTCGAAGACACCGAGTTGCGCGGCGCTGTAGCCGTCGTTTTCGATGGTCTTGACCTGGAGGACCGCGTTCGGTTCGGCGAGAATGACGGTGACGGGCGTGATGGTCCCGGCCTCGTCGTAGACGCGGGTCATTCCTACCTTTTGTCCTAAAATTCCAATGCTCATGAGTAAGGGTTGGCGTTAAAAATTAGACTTTGATCTTGATGTCGACTCCGGCCGGAAGATTGAGCTTTTTAAGCTCATCGACGGTTTTGGCCGTGGGCTGGATGATGTCGAGCAGGCGCTTGTGGGTGCGCATCTCAAACTGGTCCATGCTCTTTTTGTCGACGTGAGGGGAACGGTTGACGGTGAAGCGCTCGATCTTGGTCGGGAGCGGGATCGGGCCGGCGACGACGGAACCGGTGCGGGACGCGGTTTCGGCGATCTCGGTCGCGGCGCGGTCGAGCAGTCGGTGGTCAAATGCCTTGAGGCGGATGCGGATGCGGGTTTCGGCCATAAATTTATTTACCCTTCTTTTGCTCGGTGATCTGCGCGACGATCTGTGCGGGAACCTGTTCGAAGTGCGACGGCTCCATGGTGTAGGCAGCGCGGCCCTTCGACATGGAACGGATGTTGTTGACGTAGCCGAACATTTCCGAGAGCGGCACTTCGGCGTGCACGTTCGTCGTCTTGTTCTTGCTCTCGGTGTTCATGATCTTGCCACGGCGGCGGCTCAAGTCGCCGATGATGTCGCCCTGGAACTCGTCCGGCGTGGAAACTTCCACCTTCATCATCGGTTCGAGGAGAATGGGGCCGGCCTTCTTCATCGCATCCTGCACGGCGAAGATGGCCGCAAGCTTGAACGCCAATTCGTTGGAATCGACTTCATGGTAGGAACCGTCGGTGATATGAATTTCGACGTCGATGACCGGAGATCCGTTGATGACGCCGTTGAGCAGCGCTTCTTCGATGCCTTTTTTACAGGCGGGAATGTATTCCTTGGGAATGTTGCCGCCGACGACCTTGTTCTCGATGATGATGCCTTTGCCGCGTTCGACCGGCATCATCTCGACGACGCAGTGACCGTATTGGCCGCGACCGCCCGACTGCTTGACCAGCTTGCCTTCGCCTTCGTGCGACTTGGTGATGGTTTCGCGATAGGCGATTTGCGGCGCGCCGGCGTTGGTCTCGACATTGAACTCGCGACGCATGCGGTCCATGATGATGTCGAGGTGAAGCTCGCCCATGCCGGCGATGATGGTCTGGCCGGTTTCCTCGTTGGTCTTGACCGTGAGGGTCGGGTCTTCCTCGACCAGGCGGCCAAGGGATTCACCCATCTTTTCGCGATCGGCCTTTGTCTTCGGCTCGATGGCCATGGAAATGACCGGTTCGGGGAAGGAAGGCGGCTCGAGCTGGATGTCGAAGTCGTCGATACAGAGCGTGTCGCCCGTCTTGACGTCCTTGATACCGACGATGGCGGCGATGTCACCGGCGTAAACGACATCGAGTTCGTCGCGCTTGTCGGCCTGAATCTGGACAAGGCGGCTGATGCGTTCGCGCTTGTTGGTGCGGGGATTGTAAACCGTGGTGCCCTTGTTGAGGGTGCCGGAGTAGACGCGGAAGAAGACGAGCTTGCCGACGAAGGGATCCGTCCAGAGCTTGAACGCGAGCGAACAGAACTTGGCGTTGTCGTCCGCCGGAGTCGCGACTTTTTCTTCGCGGTTGTGCGGGTTGATGCCGACCGCGGGAGGGATGTCGAGAGGGCCGGGGAGATAATCGATGACCGCATCGATAAGGAACTGGACGCCCTTGTTCTTGAAGGCCGAGCCGCCAACGACGGGGACGAACTGGTTCGTGATGGTGAGGCGGCGGATGCCCGCCTTGAGCTGGGCGGAGGTGGGCGTCTTTTCCTCGAGGAAAAGCTCGCCAATCTGCTCGTCCTTGTCGGCGACGGCTTCAATGAGATTCTTCAACGCCTGCTCGGCCTTGGGCTTGAGCTCGGCGGGAATCTCGACGAGTTCGTAGGTCGAACCAATCTTGTCGTTGTCGGAATAACGGACGGCCTTCTGGTTGACGATGTCGATCTGGCCATGAAGCTGGTCTTCCGCGCCCCAAGGCATGATGACGGGCCAGGCATTCGCGCCGAGCTTCTCGCGCATTTCATGAATGGCGTTGTCGAAATTGGCACCGACGCGGTCCATCTTGTTGACGAACGCGATGCGGGGAACGCCGTATTTATTGGCCTGACGCCAGACGGTTTCGGACTGGGGCTGGACACCGGCGACGCCGCAGAACACGGCGATGGCGCCGTCGAGCACGCGAAGAGAGCGCTCGACTTCGGCGGTGAAGTCGACGTGGCCGGGGGTATCGATGATGTTCACCCGGAACTTCTGGCCCTCATACAGCTTGAAAATGCCTTCTTCCTTGCGGGCGGGCCAGAAACAGGTCGTGGCCGCCGAGGTGATGGTGATGCCGCGCTCGCGCTCCTGCTCCATCCAGTCGGTCACTGCCGTGCCCTCGTGGACTTCGCCGATCTTGTGGATCGCGCCGGTGTAGAAAAGAATGCGCTCGGTCAGCGTGGTTTTGCCCGCGTCGATGTGGGCGGCGATGCCGATATTGCGCGTGCGCTCCATCGGGTAGGGGCGCTTGGGCGAATTGGGATTCTTGGCCTGAGCGGCAGGAGCGGGAGTAGCAGTGGCCATAAAAGTTTGGGTGGAGAGAGGTTAAAGTGCGAAAGAATTTAGAAGCGGAAATGCGCGAACGCACGATTGGCCTGCGCCATCTTGTGCACGTCGTCGCGCTTTTTGACGGAATTACCCTGGCCGTTGGAGGCTTCCTTGATTTCGGAGGCGAGCGCCTTCTGGAGCGGTACGCCCTTGCGCTTAGAGGCATTGGCGACCATCCAGCGCATGGCCAAGGCAAGCTGGCGCTCCGGCGGGACTTCCATCGGAACCTGGTAGGTGGCGCCACCGACGCGACGGGACTTGACTTCGAGGCGGGGCTTGACGTTTTCGAGCGCCTTGTTGAGCACATCGAGCGGATCGCCGTCCTTGTTCTGTTCGTTGACCGAATCGATCGCGCCGTAAACGATGCGCTGCGCCAGCGACTTCTTGCCCCGCTGCATGATCGCGGAAATGAGGCGACCGACGACGGGGGATTCGTATCGACTATCTGGAATAATGAGGCGCTTTTCTGCGCGGCGACGACGTGCCATAAGGGTAAGGTAAAGGGTTAAAGTGGAAGGGTAAAAGGTTGGTTAATAATCAAATGGGAAGCGGAATGGACTCAGTACTTTTCCTTGTTCCTTATTACTTTTTCCCTTTTTCTGCCGCAGGTGCCGCTCCGCCCTTCTTGGGCTTCTTGACGCCGTACTTGGAACGGGAAACGTTGCGGGTGAGCTTGTTCGTATTGCTGGGGCCGGCCGCGCCGAGGGCGTCGAGCGTGCCGCGCACGATGTGGTAACGAACTCCGGGCAAATCCTTCACGCGACCGCCGCGAACCAGGACGATGGAGTGTTCCTGCAAATTGTGGCCTTCGCCGGGGATGTAGGCGATGACTTCCTGGCCGTTGGTCAGGCGCACTTTGGCGACTTTACGCAAGGCGGAATTCGGCTTCTTCGGCGTGCGGGTCATTACCTGCACGCAAACGCCGCGGCGCTGCGGCGCGCCTTTCAGCGCGGGCGACTTCGTCTTGACGACGACTTTGCGGCGTCCTTTGCGGACCAATTGGTTGATCGTGGGCATTCCGTATTTCTCGTTGGGTTAAATCTGGCTTGGGTATCTGTCGTAAATCTGTTCCCGGGTGTTGCGGAGACGTGCTGCCACCCGGCCTCAGAAACAAAAACACGCCAGTTTCGTGGCGTGCTAAGCTTTTGAAGCTCGCATGGAGGACGGTTTCCATCCCTTCAGACATCAAGCCCGAAGACCGTCACACGCTTCCTCATCACTCGAACCCGGCTGAGTGCATTTAGCTGCTCAACAAGGCCCCCTCGTTTTGCGAGGGAGGCCAATCATGCCATAGGCGCAAAACCGTGCAAGAGATTTTTTATGAATTTTACCGTCACGGTCAGATAAGATGATCCGTTCCAAGACATAGTTCCGACGCATCGAACTCAGCCCTACTGCCCCGATGCCGGCGCAGGCGGCGGAGTGGAAGGAGAGGGTGGAGGCGGAGTGGTCTGGTCCTGCTGCGGCGGAGGCGGCGTTTGATCCGGCGGCGCTGCGGGAGCCGTTTGGCTCTGCTGCTGTGTCTGATCCTGTGTTTGATCGGCTGCGCTGGCATCCGACTTTTTCACCTGATCGCCCAGCGCAATCAAAATGGACAGCGCTACAACCGCAATGTAAATGAAAAGGATACTCTTGGCCGAGAAGAGTACCGCGCAGGGATAGGCGGCCCAATGCCTGCCCGAATGGCGGGCAAACTGTGGCTCTTGCAAACCGAGAATGTTGGCCACGCGTTGCGACAGGGTGGGGTAGGAGACCAGTAGTTCGTGCCAGGAAACAAAGAAACCGCGCGTGGTAAAGTGCTGCTCGGCAAACTGACGGGTGTCGATATTGGAAGCCTCACGTCCCGAAGCAAGCACGGTAAGCGCCAGCATCGAGCTGTTGAGATCGTCAGCGGCATAGGCACCATAACGATCGCAGGTAGCCTCGCAGGCGCGATGATAGGCCTCGCCCACCAGGGGCAGGACCATGCCAGGAGTCAGGTACATTGTTTTAAAGAGATGCTTGCGCTGAATGTGACCGATCTCGTGTCCCATCAGGAATTTCATCAGGGGACTCGAGGCGCCGAGAATCTCGACAAAACTCGAATAAAGGACGACGAAATTCCTTCCGGCATGCTTTGTAGCAAAGGCATTAAGAACGCCGCCGGACTGGAGAAGATAGAGCTCGGGCACCACGGCAAGTTGCAGGCGCTGGCAGACCTCGGTAAAAGTCGCGTGGAGTTCCGGATATTGCTGGGGCGTGATGCAGACGCTTTCGGATCGGAGTCGCGCCACCAGCAGGCCGTGGGTGAACCACGAAACCAAGGCGAGCAGGCCGACGACGACGATTCCAAAGCAGGATGCTACGACTGCGATCCATATGATAACTGCAACCGTGAGAATGATTTTGTAGTAGGTCTTCTCCTTTGGATAGACCAGATTCTCAAGGCTCAAGCCGACAGTCTGCGATTCCATTTTATTCCCCTTCGTGAGTTATTTAACAACGCGAATCAGGCTTCGATGGTGTCGAGCCATTAGGCGATGTCAAGATATCAAGGAAAACTGCCGAGTTATCTGACCTGATCCAAAATCGGTTTGGCCCAATCGTTAACCGGCTGGCGGTAAACTTTTTTCAACAAACCGTTTTCGGTGCGGAAGAGGAGAACCGGGGCCTCATCCTCAACTGAATTATCGTAGATATAGGCACGATCAACGAAAGGGATGACCTTCGTACATTGGGCGATTGATTTTGAATAACGGCTGATGATTTTCGCGTTGGGGACGGTATGGCCACCTTCACGCATACGTATGGCCACGCGAGCGATGTTGATCTCGGGGCGGTCCGTACAGATAAAAAAGAGACGGATAAAGAAACCTGCGGCCTTGGCCCGACGCAGGTACTCGACTTTATCTGGAGCGGAGAAAACAGTCTCGAAAGCGTGGCAGATCCTCTCGCGCAAGCACGTTTCGCGCAGACCTTCCGCTTTCTGAGCAGCCTTGAGTGAAGCCACTGGCGAGTTCCAATCGCCGAATTCGTTTTGAGCGATGAAATCGGGACTGATGTACTGGCAATCTTCCGTCCAGGTGTGGAGAAGCAATTGCTCGGTGATCGAGGTCTTGCCCGAACCGTTCGGCCCGGCAATAACTACCAGTTCGGGCTTCTTGCTCACCTCAGTTATCGTAGGACAGTGGCGCGGCTTCTTTCAGCAAACCACTAACTTCCCGAACAGTCAGGCCAGCGGCTTTCTTTTTCGCCCGCACGGCCTCCCCCACATACTGCATCAACTCGGCGAGTTGCTCGTCGGTCGGATCGGTCTCGGTGTCCATGAGATCGAAGATTTTGCGCGGTTCGTCTGGCATCGCTTGCTATTATGCGACTGAACTCGTGCCGAAACAAGCTCAGGTTGAAAGCGGCTGATCACGCCGCCCAGGGGATGAGCCCCGGCAGGCGGACCGGGGCGATGCGGGGCGCGGGAAAAGCATAATGGCGGAGGATGACCGTGAAATGGACGGCGGTCTTCGCGGAGGAATCTGTCGGCATCCCTCCTCCATGTGGCAAGGGAAGGTGGTAGTAGACTTGCACCGCATACATTCCCGGCGGGACGTTCAGCACGTGGGGCCTCTCTTCTTTTGGAGCGTGTTGCTCGCGGAGCAGATCGTGGGTGCGATTCTGTGCGCAATGGAAAAGCCGGTCGTGGCTGGTGAAGCATACCTGGCCATGGGTCCGCAGTGTACCCGAGGCGATTGCGCGACATTCCGAAAGCCGGACGTGATTTTCCGTCCGGTCATCTTCGGTCACCACAAAGCCGATCGTGAACTGTCGTCCCGGCGCGCCCCAGGCCACGGCGGTAAGGGCCTTCCTCTGGCCCGAGAGGTGCGCCATCATGTCGAGGTAATCGACATCCTTGGCGACAAATGTGGGATAAGACTCGACATCAACCAACGCGAGATATTCGTGGCCAGCGTGGGCCAATACCTTGCCGCTGCCTATCTCCAGTTGATGCGTGGAATACGACCGCACCAGCAACCCTACTCCACTCCGGTGCCTTCGACAACGCCGCCAGGCCTCTTTTTTATGTTGGCGGTCGTACGGACGGCAGTATGTTGCAGACAGCCAAGATGTTCTCTCCCAACCGCTGCCGTGGGCAGCATCACCCATGACACCTGATCACCGTTACGATTATGTCGTGCTCGGCTCAGGTATTGCCGGGCTGACCTTCGCGCTGAATGTGGCGGAAAAAGGCTCCGTCGCGGTGATTACCAAGAAAAACCGGGCCGAGTCCAACACGAACTACGCGCAGGGCGGCATTGCCTGCGTGACCTCGACCGAAGACACCTTCGACCTCCATGTGCGCGACACGTTGGAAGCGGGCGCAGGTCTTTGCCGCGAGGAAGTCGTGCGCGGCATTGTCGAGGAAGGCCCGGCGCGAATCCAGTCCTTGATCCAATTAGGCATGTCGTTCACCGGGCGGGAGAGTAGCGGCCATCAGCACGAACTTGATCTGGGCAAGGAGGGCGGCCATTCCAAACGCCGCATCCTGCACGCCAAAGATGTAACCGGGCGCGAAATCGAAAGCGCCCTGCTGTCGGCGCTGGCGCTCCACCCCAATGTCGAGATGTTTGAAAATCACGCGGCGATTGATTTGATCACGCGACGCAAGCTCGGTTACTGCACGGAGAACCGCTGCCTTGGCGTTTATGTGCTCGACAACAAAAGGGGCCGCGTCGAGACGATCGCCGCGCAACATGTGCTTCTCGCCACCGGCGGCTGCGGCAAGGTCTATCTTTACACGACCAATCCCGACATCGCGACGGGCGACGGCGTGGCCATGGCCTACCGGGCGGGCGTGCCCGTCGCCAACATGGAATTCATCCAGTTTCACCCGACCTGCCTGTTTCATCCCAAGGCGAAATCGTTCCTCATCAGCGAAGCGGTGCGGGGTGAAGGCGGTGTCCTGCGCAATGCGGCGGGCAAGGCGTTCATGGACAGCGTCCATCCGCTGAAATCGCTCGCGCCGCGTGATATCGTCGCGCGCGCCATCGACGCGGAAATCAAAAGGACCGGCGCCGAATGCGTTTACCTCGACATCACCCACCAAAGCCGTGAATTCCTGCTCAAGCGCTTCCCGGCCATCTATGCGAAGTGCCTCGAATTTGGCATCGACATGGCCAATGAGCCGATCCCGGTCGTGCCCGGCGCGCATTACCAATGCGGCGGCGTGATGACCACAACCGAAGGCCGCACGGAATTGCCCGGGCTATGGGCGGTCGGCGAAGTCGGCTGCACGGGCCTGCATGGCGCGAACCGCCTTGCGAGCAATTCGCTGCTTGAGGCGCTGGTCGTGGCCTATCGCGCGGCGATTGCGGTCACGACAGAAAAGGTTCCGGCGCCGCAAAACGACCTGCCGCCCTGGGAAAGCGGCCTCGCGCAGGATCCCGATGAACTGGTCGTGATTTATCACAACTGGCGCGAGATCCGGCAATTGATGTGGGATTACGTCGGCATCGTCCGCACCACCAAGAGGCTCAAGCGCGCCGCGAGCCGTCTCCACAGCTTGAGCGAGGAGGTGCGGGATTATTATTGGAATTACAAAATGACCTGCGACCTCATCGAGCTGCGCAATCTCGTGCTTGTGGCCTCGCTGATCGTCGACAGCGCCTTAAGCCGTCGCGAAAGCCGCGGTCTCCACTTCACGCTCGATTTTCCGGAGCCCGATACGAGCGCGCCGCCACACGATACCATTCTGCGGCCGGGCGGGGTTTGACAGCAAAACGATATCATCGCATGATAACGCCATGCGGACTATCGTCGATCTTCCCAAGGAGCAAATCGAGGCGCTGGATACCTATGCCAAGGCGAAGGGTCTTTCACGCGCCGCTGTCGTGCGGGAGGCGGTGGCAACCTATCTCCCGTCCAGGAAAAAGAAGAAGCGCGATCTTAATTACTGGCGAAATCATCCAGCGTTCGGAGGCGAGAAAATGCCCAAGGGTTTTGATTCAGTTGAATACTGTAGGAAACTCCGGGCTGAATGGGATCGGCCCGTCGAATGAAGGCGCTTTTTGACACCAACATCCTGGTCGATTGTATCCACAATGTCGAAGAAGCTGTTCTGGAGCTGACCAGGTATCAAACGATGGCTGTTTCCCGAATCGTATGGATCGAATTTCTCACTGGCGCAAAAACGGCGGACGTCGAGGCCCGGAGAAGGTTCCTCCTGGATGAATTCGAATTAATCGAACTGGACGAGGCTATCAGTCGGGAAGCCGTTTTGATTCGCCAGCGCACCCGCCTCAAGCTGGCCGACGCCATCATCCTCGCCACCGCGCGCGTGCATGGACTGCTTCTAGTCACGCGCAATTCCCGTGATTTCCCGCGTCGCGACCCGGACGTGCGTATTCCCTATTAATGATTATATTCTAAGCGAAAGATCGAGCCATGAAACTGATTGCCCCGCTTGTCTTGCTGGCGATTTGCTACGTTTTATTCTTCAGCTATGTCTCGGCTTCGTATGACGCATTGCCCGCGAAAGTTGCCAGTCACTTCGACCTCGAAGGCAGGCCCAACGGCTGGATGAGCCGCGACACCTGCGTCGGATTCACCATGGGCCTTGGCTTTCTCATGCCCGCGTTCATTGTCACCACGATGGCCAGCGCAGGCCGAATTCCGGTCAGCTTCATCAACCTGCCCCATCGCGACTATTGGCTGGTCGCCGAACGGCGCCAGGCCGCGCTGGCCACCCTGTTCCGCTACTCGCTTTGGTTTGCCTCGGCGAATGTCCTTTTTGTCACAGGCATTCACTGGCTGATCGTTGAGGCCAACACCTCCGGACGCGTTCCGCATTTATCGGGAACTGGTCTCGCCCTCGTCGTGGGTGGTTTTCTGGCCGTAACGGGAATCTGGTGCGGGCTGCTCGTCCGCCATTTTTCCAAAATAACCTAAACGAACCCCTCGATGCGCAGGCAGGCATATTCGACGGCGAGATTCGCCTCGCAATTCTGCGCCAGCCCGGCCTGAAGTTCCTCCAGGGCCTTGACCGCGCGCGACCTCTCCAACTCGGTTGTCGCCGCGACCGCCTCGGAGCGCCGCCAGTACCAGCGTTGCAACTGCGCGATCGATTCCTGGCGGCCAAGCTGAAATTCCGCCTCGACCAGCGCCTTGGCGACATCCTCATCGACTTCGATGTCGCTCTCTTTGAGATGCGCCTCCGCCTTCTCGCGAATCCCGGCCCAATGCTCGTGTAGCATCTGGGCGCGGGCATAAGCGCGCAGGGCCGGATTGGGTCGTCGCGCGTACCAGGCCGAAATCCAATCCGGTTCCTGCACCGCACCCGCGTCGATGTCCTCGAAGCCGAGATCGAGCCGCAAACAGCGCGAGATGATGGTCGGCAAAAGCATCGCGGGGCGGCCCGAGGTGAGCAGGATGAGCGTGTGTGCGGGTGGTTCCTCCAGCGTCTTGAGAAAGGCGTTGGCCGCGCTCGCGCTGCCGAGGCACATACGCTCGGCGTCGAAGATGACCGCGACCTTGAGCGGTGCCATGAAGGGGCGCAGGTAGAGCTCGCGTTCGAGTTCGCGCACCTGCTCGACGGTGATGTGGCGCGACTTCGATTCGGGCCGAACGGAATGGAAATCGGGATGCTCCTGCGGCGCTCCGGCGAGGACTTGTCCGGCCAGCCCGAGCGCGAGGTTTTCCAGCGACTCGGAGCGGTCGCCCGTCAGCAGATAGGAATGCCCCATCCGTCCCTGCTCGATGCTGGCGGCAAATCGTTGGCGGAGTTCTTCAGCGCGGAAGGGCATGGGGGAATTTTAGACGGAATTTACGGAATTTTGGAACGGAATTTACGGAATGAGTTGAGGGCCCCTCCATCATGCTGCGCTTGTCCAAGGATTAGTTCAGTCTTGGGCTCTACGCTGACCCGACGCACCAAAACCTACGTTCAAAAATCCACTCCATATGCCTCGAAAATAAAGAGGACCAGAGGAAACTTCTATCAACCATCTTATTCGCGAATTCAGATGCCAGTACTCGATAATCTCAATCCATTCGACTTTTTCTGCCTCGAGCAGATAGCGATCGTAGCCCATTTCATTTAGCAGCAGAATCGCGTCCTCCACAGTAAACGCAGTAACACCAAAACCAATCGGTTGGTCAAGGCCTACCACTAATCCAGGACCTTCCCATGCTGGCCACGTCAAGGAAACCCAGTAACACTGGAGCAAGGGTGACTCAAAGTGTAGCGGCATATCGCAAGCGACGGCTATTGACCGCGGCAATATTATAAATTAAAGGCCCTCGCCACTTCCTTCCATACGACTTGAGCGGTCTCGTCAATGGTGCCCGCGGCGGAGACGATTTTGACGCGGTGCGGATGGGCCTTGGCGACCTCAAAGTAACCCTGGCGGACGCGCTCGAAGAAATCGAGCGGCTCAGCTTCCATGCGGTCAAAGGAGCCGCTGCCCGGCGGATGAGAGCGGCGAATCTGGCGCGCGCGCGCGGCTTCGGGATCGAGATCAAGCACGAGCGTCAGGCCGGGCACGTTGGGGCCGACCGCAAAGGCGTTGACCCGGTCGACGATCTCGCCGGGCAACTGGCGGCCCGCGCCCTGGTAAACCGTGGTCGAATCGAGAAAGCGGTCGCTCAGCACCCAGACGCCCTGGTCGAGCGCGGGCATGATGACTTTGCGCACCAGCTCGGCGCGGCTGGCGAGGAAGAGCAGCAGCTCGGTGTAGGGCGTCATTCCCCTGCCCTCGGGCGCGTGCTTAAGCAAGTGGCGGATCGATTCACCCAATGGCGTGCCGCCCGGTTCGCGCGTGACAATGACTTTGTGGCCGAGGTCGGTCAGGCGTTTCGAGAGGTACTCGATCTGGGTCGATTTGCCGACAGCTTCCCCGCCTTCGAGGGAGATGAACTTGAGGAGCGTGGAAGACATTTTTGACGGAATTTACGGAATTACCAAATTTTCCAAATTAACGGAATTTTTGACAGGACTAACAAGATTTACATGATTTTGACAGGAGGAACATGAATGATTAACCACATACTCATGCCGATTCGTCCAACCGAAACCGCGCCGCAGGTTTCTTTGCTGAATCGATTGCGCGTTGTTCTGGTACTACTCTCGATAAATTGGCAATCGAATCCAATTCCGACGCAGATGGAAACTTGGTTCGATCGGAATGATCCGGACGGAAAATTGCGCAAGTATTTCGGTTTCATCAGAACACAAGGCGATGAGCCTGACAGACCAACTCGATTCTGGATTTACGCGATAATCAGTTCCTTCGCCCTTGTACTCGTGATCGTAATCGCCCAACTTTTGAGGCTATACTTCAGCTGATTCACTTAACGGCTTGCGTCACTCCCCCGTCGGCTCCAACTCCTCTGAGGTATCCTCAAGCAGATAATCGAAGTCGGTCTTGGAGAGGCTGCCGGTGAAGCCTTCCTCGCCGAGGACATCCTGCGCGAGTTGCGCTTTGCTCTGCTGCAAGCGCCAGATTTTTTCCTCGACCGTGCCCTGGGTGACGAGCCGGTAGGCGATGACCGTCCGGTCCTGCCCGATGCGGTGCGTCCGGTCGATGGCCTGCGCCTCCACGGCGGGGTTCCACCACGGATCGTAAAGCACGACGTAGCTCGCGGAGGTGAGATTCAATCCCGTGCCCGCCGCCTTGAGCGAAAGCAGGAAGACCGCCGGTTCCTTGCAATCGTGGAAAGCCTGCACGACCTCGCCGCGCTGGGTGGTCTGGCCGGTCAGCATGAAATAGGGACGGTTGCGCGCCTCCAGTTCGGTCTTGAGAATCTTGAGCATCTCGACGAACTGGGAGAAAACGAGGACCTTGTGCCCGGCGGCGTAAAGCGGTTCGAGCAGCTCGAAAAGCGATGCCGTCTTGCCCGAACCGAGGCCCTTCTTGCCTCCGGCCAGCGAGGGATGGCAGCAAATCTGGCGCAAGCGGGTGAGCGCGGCCAGGACATGCATCCGCGACTGGCCCGCAGGGGCGTCGAGCGTCGAGAGCGCCTGCCGGCTCCGCTGCAATTCGGCGAGGTAGAATTTGCGCTGGCCCTCGGTCAGTTCGCAATCGATCCGCTCCTCGATCCGGTCGGGCAAATCCTGCGCGACCTGCTTCTTGAGGCGGCGCAGCATCACGGGCCGCATCCGGCTCGAGAGCAGCGCGCGCGCCGGTTGGGACGCGCCCCGGTCATACTGCTCCAGGAATTTAGAGCGGTCGGGCAGGTAGCCGGGATGAACAAATTCCATGATACTCCAGAGATCGAGCAACCGGTTCTCCAACGGCGTTCCGGTCAGCGCCAGCTTGTGCTCCGCCTTCAGTGCCTTGGCCGCGCGGGCGACCATCGATTCGGGATTTTTGATGTTCTGCGCTTCATCCAAAATAATCGCGCGGAACGAAAATTTTTGCAGCGAGGCGAGATCGCGTCGCAAGAGCGCATAATTCGTAACGACCAGATCGTGCGCGGGAATTTCCTGCCGCAGACTATGACGATGTTCGCCCGCCGTGAGCAACAGCACTTTTTGCGTGGGCGTGAATTGCGCCGCCTCCCGGTTCCAGTTAAAGACCACGCTTGCGGGACAAATGACGAGGCTGGGCGCGGGGCCCTGCTCTTCGCGCAGATGCTGCAGCCAGGCGAGCGCCTGCACCGTTTTGCCGAGACCCATGTCGTCGGCCAATAGCGCCCCGAGCTTGAACCGCGAGGCATAGGCGAGAAAATGAAGCCCGGTTTTCTGGTAGGGCCGCAACTCGGCGATAAGGCCCTTGGGCTGGTCAATTTCGGGCAGGCCCTTGAAATCCGTCACCGCCTGACGCAACTGGCTGATGACCGTTCCTCCTTCACCATCGACCAAAGTTTCGAGCTTCTTCCACGCCGTTTGTTGCGCGCCCGACATCTGCCACGCGCCGACCTGCTGCTCGCCCGCGCCGACCTGCACGCCGATCTCAGCCAGCGCGGTCACCGCCTCCGCCATCGCGGCGGCTTCCTCGCGCTCCATCCAGGTGCCGTTGGAAAGCTTGACGTAGGGATCGTCGCTTTGCCGCAGGCGGTCCCAATCGGCTTCCGTCATCGAAAGCGTTTCGTCTTCCCAGGCGGCCTGGACACTGAACCAATCGATGCCGGTCGACTGGATTTTGAGCTTCGGGAAGCGACGGCGCTTGCCGCTGATCAAATGTTGAAAACGACGGTTGGCGAAGTATTGCCACTCCGGCGAGCGGTCTTTCCAGTGCTGCAGCATCTCCGCAATGCGTGTGGCCTGCAGGATGAGCCACCAGCCCGAGTTGTCCGGACGCCCGCACAACTCGCCCCGCTCCGATTCAAAGCCGCGCAGCCAGGTCAAAGCGCTTGCCGTATCGTCATCGGCGGGAACGTCGTCCCAAATCTCGACATCGTTGGTCGCGTGTCCCGCAGTGGCACGGCCTTCAGCCGAAAGTCCCTTTTCCCTCACGATCATCTCCGGCGGAGGAATGTGGATGTAGTCATCCGCCTGCCCCCCGGTCAATTCCGCGTGGGTCGATTGGGTCTTCGTCCAGCCGTCATCGGCCCACTCCCAATGATGATTACCCTCGCGCGCATCCGCACAAAGCCGGATCTGGAGCGCGTCGTCCTCATCGAGATGGAAATAAAATTTGATCTGGGAAGGAATCTGCCGCAAATGGACTTTCACCTGCTGCTGCAGATGCGGATACCGGCGCAATAAAGGAGGAAGAAGATGACCCGCCGCTGCGACCTCGACGCTGCTCACACCGCGTTTGAGCGCCAGCGCCATCAGCGAACGCGGCGGCCGCTCCGTCAGGCGATAGAAGCAATGCTTCACACAAACCAGCTCCAGCTCGGGCCGCGGATGGTCCGATTTCGGCGCGAGGAAAAGACGCACGTTTTCCAGCGGCTCGCGCAGACCGGCGGCGGTCACCACTTCAAAATTAAGATCGAGCCGCGACGGACTGGCTCCGGCGCGACCATTCTCCACATCCGCAGCGGGATGGAGTTGCGGCACGATCCGCGCGCTCAGCGGGCTGAACTCGACCGGAGCGCCCTCCTCCCAATGGCAGCGTCCGCTCGTGCCCCATTGCGTCAGCCACGTCAGGAGGCTGCGATTATCGTTGAGAAAGGGGCTGGTGACCCGGTTCTTGTCGGTCAGCAGGATCGAAAGAAAATCGCTTAGCCAGCGCAGCAAAACCTGATCGTCGGCGTTGAAAAGCTCGGGGCGGTTCGCCGCCTCGTTGCAAAGCCCCCGCACCTGAAAGAAATTACGGGAGCCCTCCTTGAGCTTGGGCGAATTGACCCGC
>Ga0302319_10000732_pt1 | contig 73900 bp, 73 predicted proteins | sample Bog_T0_2_FD_203319 | JGI IMG/M metagenome (GOLD analysis project Ga0302319, IMG submission 203319) | Peat permafrost microbial communities from Stordalen Mire near Abisko, Sweden - Bog_T0_2 | ecosystem: Environmental > Terrestrial > Soil > Wetlands > Peat | place: Sweden: Abisko, Stordalen Mire...
GTCAAAGTCAAAATAACCGGGGCCGCGCAGATTGTTGCGGGCACCGATGTTGAAGCCTACGGGACCGGTAAAGTCCGCATTGGCCTGGACCGGGTTCGCGTAGGCAAAGAGGGTTTGTCCCTGTCCTCCGTTCAGTCGTGTCTTAAGGTCCGACTGGGGCCCGACCAGAATGGCAGGCGCATCGTTCGCGTATCCAGCCACAAACGCGTTGGAAGCCGCAAAGTAAGCATTGCCGGTGTGGTAGTTGGGCAGGCCGCTAAAGCTCCATCCCCCAATCACCTCATTCAGCCAGCGCGGCGCGGAGGACGCAAAGGCCTTTCCCCGGCCAAACGGCAGCTCGTAGATGAAGTTGCCGTTGAAATATTGGGTGACATCAAAATCGGAGTTGCCACGGCACTCCCGCGGCCGCAGCACGTCGCAGATAAATCCGTAGCCGCCAATCGCTGGCGCGTTGGCTATCACGGACACGTTATCGATCGAGTGGGACCAGGTGTAATTCAGATCGAATTGCAAACCAAAGCCCACATTCTTTTGCAGCGTGGCGAGCAACCCGTTGTAGCTCGATGCTCCCTTGTTGGTATAAAACGTGTTTTCTGAGAACTGCGCGCCCATGCCAACATTCGCCGGCAGACCGAGGCCGTAAGGCTGAAGTGACGCCAGAACCTGAGTCGTATCCGCGAAATCGCCTCGCTGCGCAAGCGTGGTAACGAGTTCAGAAATCACCTGAGTGTTGTTGGCGAGGCCGAATGCGGCGCCGGTCCCGGGTACCATTACATTTTCATAGAAGGGCTGCGCGGTAACATTCTGCGGAAGTACGCCCGCCCGCAATTGCTGCGTGATGCTCGCGAATGCCTGGGACATCAGCTGTCCCGACGCGGGATCCGGAAAATCGACCAGTTGGTTGGCGTCGGCTTGCGCCAGCAACCGCCTGCCCTGGCGGCCGACGTAGCTCATCCGCAAAAGGAACCCTCCAGGAAGCTGGTTCTGAAATCCCACGTTGAACTGCATCGAATAGGGAGTTTTGAACTTTGGATCAACGATTTCATTGAACGCCTGTCCGTTCGCCAAACCAAAAGGAACCGCAGCTGACCCTGTGCCGGAGACAAAGGGCAGGAACGGCGTTGTTATCGCTGGCGCAGCAGGCGTCGCCGGCGGAGTGGTGAAACCCGTAAATCTCGCATCCGTCGTCAACGAAGTAACCGGATCGCCCGGAGTTCCAAACGGCACAGTCGCACTGGACTGGAAAAGATAGTCATACTGCGATTGCTGGTATTGCACGGCATTCACCACGGTTTGGTCGAATACAATGCCCGCGCCCGCATTGAAAACGGTTTTGGCATTGGGGCTGTACGCAAAGGCAAGCCTCGGCCCAAAGTTTCTATAGTCCGGCTGGAAATAACCGGGAGCGTGATTGGCCTTCCCGCCCAGCGAATAAGCGATTAACGGAACGGCCAGATTGCCCGATTGGCTGGCCGCACTCTGGGCCACGCGAGCGCCGAAGTAGGAGTCGAACTGAGCGCTCTCGATGGACTCAATCCCGTGTGTCTCGTAGGGCACGCTGTAGTTCGTCCAACGAAGCCCGTAGGTGACGGTCAGCTTTGGCAATACCTTCCAGGTATCCGCAAAATAAAGCTCCGTTTCGTAGTACTTATAAGTTCGAGTTTGGCCGGAACCCTGGGGGAAAGCGGCCCCTTGAGCGTTGTAGTTGAAAGTGCTGCTGATCGCCGTGTACGGGGCGAGCGCGAGGGCGAATGCGCTGTCGTAAAGCGGTGTAGCATTCGGATTGCACTGAGTGGGCGGCGCCGAGGGCGGGCAAATATCAGTGGGGCGTAAGGGGTCGGGCGACGCAGACGTGTTCAGATCAGGAGTATTTCCACCCAACCCGATCGTCGGACTGTTGTAGTTGAGAATCGTATAGCCGCTGGGTTTCGGCCACTTGAAGACTCCGCCGAATTGGAAGTCATGCTTGCCCTTCTCCCAGTTGAAGTCATCGCGGATCAAGGGGATGGGATAGGTTCGGCCTTGCGCGTTAATGGCGCTGTCATAGGGGCTGGAGAGAATTGCCCCGCCTGTGCCGTTTCCGCCGAAGGTGCCGAATTGCGTTGCACCGGTCGGATTGTAAATATTCGGGAAGTTGTAGTTCTCGAAGGTTTCGCCGTAATAAACCTGGTTGACTTTGTTGTTGCTGAGGTTCCAGATGAAACTCACCACCCATGCGTAGCTCTGATCGAGAAATGGAGAGGTTTCCGGATCACCGGGGAACCGGATCGCCGATTCCGTTCCGTTGGTTCGAGTGAAGCTGCCGCGCCCAAAGAACTTCATCCTGTCGTTCAGGTTGTAATCCACTCTCTGTACATAATCGTTTTCCGCATAAGGGAACGGAGCGTTGAAACGGTAGCCTGCAGTGTTGACCAGATCTCCGTATGCACCGGAGAGATCATTGGCATGCGGATAGCGGCTGCCGATGACTGCGAGCAACGCTGAATTGAAGCCAACCCCCTGGGGATCGAACGCCGCCACCTGCGCCGAAGTCAATGGCGTAACGACGCCCGAACTGTTGATGTAATTAAGAATGCCGTTCCTGAAAGAGTCCAGGGGAACGGTGCGCTCGACGAGGTTGGAGAGCGTGTCACGCCGTCCGTTATAGTCGAAAAAGAAAAACAGCTTGTCTTTCTTGATCGGCCCACCAAAATTGCCGCCAAACTGGTTGCGGATGAGAGGAGGCGTCGGGACACCGGCATTGTCATTGAACCAGTCGTTGGCTTCAAGGTCGGTGTCGCGATGGTACTCCACGATCGCGCCATGAAACGTGTTGGTGCCCCCACGGGTTACAAGTTCATATTGTCCACCGCCGCCGCCGTTGGAACTGGAAAGAAAGCCGGCGGCAACGCCGCGGAACTCCTGCACGGAATCGACAGGAGCATTCCCCACAATGGCGCCGAACTGGCCCGTAGCCATGTCGTTGACGTCAAGACCATCCAGGGTTACGCGATCCTGATCAGTTCGCGCGCCGGTTGCGGCACCATCTAGCGTAACTCCAGGCTGCATGACGAAGAGCGCCGAGGGACTGCTTCGATCCTCAACCGGCAACTCCTGCAGAAACTGGACTTGAAAGTTGTTTCCAACGGTCGCGTCGGTCGTATCGAGAGTCACTGTCTGGTTGGCCGCCGAAACTTCCACTCGCTCGCTTCCGCCTCCGATGGTGAGCTGAGCATTCTGCACACGAGTGGCATCCACGTTGAGGTAAAGACCGGAAAGGACAGTGGCTTTGAAGCCCGCGCGCGTGAATTCGATCGTATAGCCGGGCCCCGGCTTGACCTGATTCAGCGTGTAAGATCCCTCGGCGTTGGTAACGGTCTTGTAAGTCGCGCCTGTTTGGGGATTCTGCAGATGCACATCGGCCCCCGAGACCACGGCACCGCTCGGGTCGGTCACCACGCCGGTAATCGAGGCCGCGTCTTGTGCGGCCAGAAAAGCTGGAGCCAATAGAAGCAGGGCTAGAACCAGGCACGCAATCGAACTTCGTTTCACAGCGGGACGAAAGGCGAATTCCATTGGACTGCCTCCTGAGTTAGCCGGGATCTCCTGGGGAAGGCCCGCAGCTTTTAACCTTGCTTCAAATCGTTGTTGTTTGAAATCGCTGACGCCGATGACCCAAATGGCCCGGACGAAAATGCCCGAACGGATTGGCGTTAGCGAGAGAGTAAAGCAGATCACGTTCCAAAACAGTTTGGACGTAAAAGCCTTTTTTATCAGTCACATAAGGACAGAAAAACAGTTCGCCTCCCGAAATAGAGATAAGTTTACGGAGGCAATATATGAAAATTGGTACGAACGGCGCTGTCAAACTCGCATTCTTGCAACGCTTCTTCCGCGGTATCACGTCGCAGTTAGTACTCGGCCTCAACCAAAAGCTGGAAAGCGGGGCATTCCTAAGCGTGAGTTTGTAGCTAGCCTCGTCCACATCGTGCCCGCGTTCAGGTGCGTTGCATGCCCCTGCTACAATCTCCTTTTCGGTGAACACTATTCCCACTAAGGCCGAATCTGTGAAGCCGCATGCGCCGCCCGCACACTCGGGCGCCGTGGCGCCGCCTGACGCTGTGCCCATGCTCGACCTGCAGCGGCAATATGACCAGGTTGGCGCCGAGGTTTTGGCGGCGGTTGGCCGGGTTTGCGCTTCGCAGCACTACATTTTGGGCTTTGAGGTTGAGGCCTTCGAGCGCGAGCTTGCCGATTTCTGTGGCGCCCGTGACGCCGTGGGTTGTTCCTCCGGCACGGACGCTTTGTGGCTGGCGCTGGTTGCCGCCGGAGTGCAACCCGGCGACCACGTTCTCACCACTCCTTTCAGCTTCTTTGCCTCGGCCAGCGCCATCGTGCGTGCCGGCGCGCGTCCGGTATTCGCCGACATCGATCCGCACACATTTAATCTCGATCCCGCGCGCGTCGAATCTTTTCTGCGCGGCGCCAAGCGTGACAAACTGCGCGCGCTGCTTCCGGTTCATCTCTACGGCCAGTGCGCCGACATGGACGCCTTTCAGCGGTTGGCAGAGGAATTCGGTCTCTCGCTGGTTGAAGACGCCGCGCAAGCCATTGGAGCGCGCTGGGCCGATGAATCGGGAAAAGTCCGAAACGCCGGATCGATGGGCGTGGCGGCAGCGTTTAGTTTCTACCCCACGAAAAATCTTAGCGCCTATGGCGATGCCGGCCTGGTCACCACGAACAATCCTGAAATCGCGGCGCACATGCGTCGACTGCGCAATCACGGCAGCCCGCAGCGCTACGTACACGAAGAGTTTGGATGGAATTGCCGGCTCGATGCAATCCAGGCCGCCATCCTGCGCGTGAAGCTGAAATACGTTGAAGGATGGAACGAAGCCCGCCGCGAGTGCGCCGCACTCTACGACAGCCTGTTCAGGGAAGCCGGGCTGGCTTCGCAATCGAAAATCAGCAATCAGCTATCAGCTGACCTAGATTCAGCAATCCCCGACGACTTCCCCATCCATCTGCCTCATACGGCGGCGGCAGCCCACCACGTTTTTCATCAATACGTGGTTCGCGCCTATCGCCGCGAGGAGTTGCGCGAGTTCCTCACCGCGCGCAAGATCGGTACGGAGATTTACTATCCGATCCCGCTGCACTTGCAGCCCTGTTTCGTTTATCTCGGATACCGCGAGGGCGACTTCCCCGAAGCGGAGCGCGCCGCAAAAGAAGTGCTGGCCTTGCCCATGTTTCCTGAACTCACTGAAGACGAGCAGCGCTGGGTAGTGCAAAGTATCGCGGACTTCTATTGCTAACCGACATTGCTAACCGGCGTACATGCAGCCTTGTCTAACCAGATAGCATCGTAACTTTCGGTGACAGCAGGCATCCGATTCTGAAGCAGATATTGAAAGATGCAGGAGATGAGTGCAATGAAAAACTTCCTCACGGCGTTAAGGTTATCCCTGGCAATCTTTGTTGCCTGCCCGTTCTTCGCTCTCGCCGTCGAAGCGCAGACCTCGGCCCCAGACGCAGGACGCAAACCCGTGGTCGTGGTTGAATTGTTCACTTCCGAAGGCTGCTCCTCATGTCCGCCAGCCGATGCGCTGCTGCAGAAATTGCAAGCGCAACAACCTTTGCCGGACGTGGAAATCGTCGCCATCGAAGAGCACGTCGATTATTGGAATCACGATGGCTGGGTCGATCCATTTTCTTCTCCGGAATGGACGCAACGCCAAGCGACCTATAACGCCCTGACCAAGAAAGATGTATACACGCCAGAACTGGTGGTGGACGGGCAGAGCCAGTTTCTGGGAAGCGATGAGCGCCAGGCTGGTCTCGAGATCGAGAAAGCGGCGCATGGCCCGAAGACTGACGTTGCAATCGCTTCTGGAAAGCCGGAAGGAAAAAATTCGCAGCACTTCACCGTGTCAGTAGGAAAGCTTGCGGGAAATAAAGATGGCGATGTCGCCGAGATCTGGCTGGCAGTCACCGAAGATGGACTGCACTCGGCGGTGAGCCAGGGCGAGAACAAGGGACACGAACTGCATCACGTGGCCACGCTGCGAACACTGCGCAAGATTGGAGTCGCCGATGCGAACGGCGCGTCGGCGTTCACCGGGGATGCGGTGGTGAAACTTAATTCCCACTGGGCTGCCGAAAATCTGCACGTGACGGTTTTCGTGCAGGAGAAAAAGAGCCGCGAGATTCTGGGCGCAGCCTCGACGAAGATTAAAGGCTAGCCGAATAACGCCTAGTGTCGCCGCTTCTTCCTGGCCGGCCGGTTGGCAGATTTAGAAGAAGCCGGTTTCGCCGCTTTCTTCTCCTCGCCCGGAGCCAGCACGCGGCGCACGATCGGCGTGTTCAGCTTGTACTTGCGCTCGCTGATATTGCCGGCATCGTCTTTCACGCGCAGGACGAAGACAGGCAGCGTGCCTTCCTTGTCGAAATTCTCTGTGGTCACCGTTACCGGCAGCACGCCATTCAATCCGCGTTCACGATAGGCCGTCTCGTAGCGATGCTTGCGCACGTTCCAGGTAAAGACGCGAATCTGGTCGTAATCGTAAGACAGGCCGTCATGCGGTTCGGTGATGGCGCAGAGATACTGCGAAACCTTTTTGTCCTTATCCGAATCCGAGCCCTCTCTGCCGGAGTCCTCCACCTGATTCAGCACGAAGAAGGCGACGAAGCGCTGGCCTTCGGCATACTGCGCGACTTCGAGCGGCACGTCGAGATCGACCATGCGCGCCAGTACCCAGCCCACTCGGTTCTGCGCGTCCCGCACCAGCCACCAGTCTTCGAGTGCCGGAACTGCGACCGCTTTGCCGCCGGAAGTCTTTCCGGAAGATTTGGCGGGAGCCATGCTCGCGCCGGGCTTCTCCGCCGTGCCGCGCTTCAACACAGAAACTTTCGCGCCAGCAGAAAGCTGGTACAGATGCTCGGTCTCGCGCCCGGGCGTGATGTGCAAGTTCGTGTCGTTGCGCAATACTCCGGGAGCCTGCACAGGATCGTTCAGGTTCTCTCGCGTGAGCTTTTCGAGGCCGTCATAGGTGGCCTGATCAACCAGGTACCGTTGCTCGAGCCAGCCTTCGACGCCGCCCGCTGTGCGGACGCGGGAAAACCGCTTCTCATGTTCCAGCACCTCGACCCGGTCGCCGTTCTTCACCGTGCCGACGCGCGTGTACATGGTGGAAAGCTGGTCGCGCAGCGTAGCTTGCACCGCCGAGACGTAATTCACTTCGAGCACATGGTGGCCCTTGCGATTGCAGGCGGAAAGACCGAACAAGAAAAGTGCGGCCAGCGCACAGCTCAGGGCGCGACGGTAAGAATGCAATGGGCAGGAAGATTTCACGATCACTAAACAGTCAGCCAATTAAGAGTCCGCAAGCCAAATTCGTGACGGGATTCACTTTCCACTATAGCGCGTTGCCGCGCAGTTTCCCGGAACGAAGGGTTTATGCTGAATGCACTCCGGCGCGGGAGTTTCAAGACCTGACATCGCGCGCGCGATTCGGTTACCATAAAGACAGAACGAGTTGTGACTACAGACGAATGAAAAACATACTCAAGAATCAGTTCCCTATTTTGGCGCTGCTGGCTTTGCTGTTCGCGGCTGGCTGGTGCATGGCGGTGGATCAGGCTTCCGCGGTGAATGAAGTCCTGCGTCCACCGAAAGGTGCGCCCGCGGCGATTGTGGTCTTCGAAGATTTGCAATGCCCGCAATGCCGGCGCGTTGCTCCCATTCTCGAGCAGGCCTCGAAGACCTACAAGATTCCGCTGGTGCGGCACGACTTTCCGCTGCCCATGCACAATTGGTCCTATGACGCGGCCGTGATGGCACGCTACTTCGACGCAACTTCGAAATCGCTGGGCAACGAGTTCCGCGATTACATTTTCTCGAATCAGTTTGAAATTAATCCGCAGAACCTGCGCAGCTATGCCGAGAAGTTTTCTGCGGCGCACAAAGTCGATTTTCCGTTCGTAGTCGATCCGCAGGGCAAGTTCGCCGCCGAGGTCAATGCGGATCGCGACCTGGGCAAGGCCATCAACCTCAATCACACGCCCACGGTGTACGTGGTCAGCAACCGGCATCCGGAGAAGCCCTTTGTCGAAGTGGATGCTCGACAGATCGATAGCCAGTTGTACACGCTGATTGACGCGATGATGAAGTAGGTGTTGGCAATCAGCAGTTAGCAGTTCGCAAAACAGCTAATTGCCAGCTTGTAATTGCTAAGTTGTTGAGTCTTCGTGGAAGTGGTTGATTCTTCATGAGGGCGCTTACGCGACGGCCGATGATCGCGAGTGATTGAGGTTTCGCTCCCGGCTAAGTTGTTGATTCTTCGTGTAAGTGATTGATTCTTGGTAGGACGCCAATCCTGCAGCTGAAAAAGCGCCTTCAAAACCCCGCGTAGAATGGGCCGCATTTGCGTTGTAGACCCCCTGGGATGCGTTCGAGGGTTTGGGACAAGGGGAAAGCTCGTCCGAAACTTTTCAGGGGCTAGAACCGCCTCTAATACGAAAATTATCTTTGAGCTAATACATCAAATCGCGCTTGCACAAAGAATCAACAACTTACGGAGGCCTTACGAAGAATCAACGAGTTACAGGCTTCGCACTGAAAAATCGAACTTAGCCCGCGCCACGATCCGCTTGCGACGATCAGCGTCCGACGATTACTGGAGGGTTGAAACTAATCTGGCCAACAGCAGAACTGACAAAGCGATGGCGGCAATGCTATTGACCCGAACCGCGCGATAGCTCGCCGCCCAGGGGAACAGCAAAACGTCAAAGATCGGCCTGAATTTTTCTGGCCAGAACAGTCCAGCCAGTCCGAACGCCAGACATGATTGGATAACGAGGCACAACTCCAAAACGTTCATCGCTGTGATCCCAATGCAAGTATGCGCTTCTATTGAAGCGCGCTTCAGATTTTTAGGGGAGATTACGAAGGTACCCGAAGGCGCGAGCGCGAGCAAGAAGAATTTCTGGCGCAAACTCCCTTACTCACCGTCAGTCGCCGAATCCGATGCCGATTGCGCGCGCGGCGCGCACCAGTTCGCCTTGCGGATCGACGGACTTCAGATGGCCGATGGCGTGAGCCACGTCCACGGAGATGATGGAGTCGCCGTGCAGCGCGACCATCATGCCGAAGCCGCCTGCGGCGATGAGATCGACGGCGGCTACGCCAAAGCGGGTCGCCAGAATGCGATCGAAGGGCGAAGGCGTGCCTCCGCGCTGAATGTGCCCCAGCACGCTGACTCGCACCTCTTTGCCGGAGCCGTGGCCGACAGCATTGCCGATCAGGTTACCGATGGAGCCGGCGCGGCGGTTCTCTTTCAGCTCCGGCGGAAGCTTCACACCTTCGGCCACCACTACGATGGTGAAATGCTTGCCCATTTTTTCGCGCTCGGCGATGAGCCGGCAGACGTGCTCGACGGTAAAGGGGATCTCCGGGATGAGGATGACGTGAGCGCCGCCGGCGATTCCGGCTTCGAGCGCGATCCAGCCGCAATCGCGGCCCATCACTTCGACCACCATCACGCGATGGTGCGACGCGGCGGTTGTGTGAATCTTGTCGATGGCGTCGGTCACGGTGTGCAGCGCGGTGTCGAAGCCGAACGTAACCTGAGTGGCGGAAAGATCGTTGTCGATGGTCTTGGGCACGCCGACAATCTTCATTCCCCTTAGAAAAAGTTCGTGGCCGATCTTCTGCGAGCCATCGCCGCCAATGGTGATGATGGCGTCGATGCCGAGCTTGGCGGCGTTGGCGATCACCTCTCCGGAAATATCGCGGGAGACTTCCTTGCCGTTCTCGATGCTTCTGTAGTGAAAGGGATCGCCGCGGTTGGTGGTGCCGAGAATGGTTCCGCCACGCGGCAGAATGCCAGAAATCTCCTTGATGGTGAGCTCGAAAGATTTTTCCGGCCAGATGAGGCCGTCGAAGCCATCGGGGATGCCGATGACCTTCCATCCGTACTTAAGGATGGCAGCTTTGGTGGCGGCGCGAATGACCGCGTTGAGGCCGGGAGCGTCTCCGCCTCCGGTGGCGATACCGATGCAGCGAATGTCAGACATAGAAACCGTCGTTGGTCGTTGGTCGTTGGTCGTTCGTCGTTGGCCAAATCGTGATTGCGTCGGCCTTCTCTACGATAATACTTTGAGTTTGGAAGATGGCAACTTACGAGTGGGCGTGGGCGGTCAGCGATACACTTCGCCGCGATGGCCTACGCGCACCACCAGAATTCTGACAGTTGAGCGTTGAATCTCGCAGATGATGCGATAATCCCCAACCCTGTAGCGCCACAGCGTGCCGAGCGATCCTGTTAACGCTTTGCCGAGAGTTCGCGGGTCCTCGTTCTTCGCGACGCGGTTATCCAGAAAGTCTAAAATGCGCCGGGCTACCGGTTTGTCCAGCTTCTTGAGTTGATTCCTGGCGGATTGCGTGTAATCAATCGTCCAGGCCAAGGTCGGTTCTCACTTCAGCGCTGCTGTAAATCCGTTCTTTCCCTTGACGAACGCGCTCGAGCACATCGGCTGCGAGGTAATAGTCCTCGAGATCGTCAAGGCCGTTCTCTATCATCTGGCGTAGATAGAACGCCTTAGTGCGGCCAGTTTGGGCTGCGAGGAAGTCGAGTCGCTGTTCAGCTTTCTCGGAAAGTCGTATGGAGGTGGCCATATAGATACATCGAATACGTGTATTCAGTGTATCACACTTGGAGGCGCTATAAGATCAGAACGAGTTCAGCGGCGTCAGCGAACGCCCGGAAGTCTTTATCTCTCGTGAGGAGAGCAATGTCCCGGTCGATACAGGTTTGAGCGATTAGCGCATCGCCGAGTCTCGCTTTGCGGCGCATTGACAATACTTTCGCGCGCAGCAGACCGGCGCGCTGCCAATAGCCCGGTTCGAGGTCGATCATAGGAACCTGTGAGAGTGCTTCCGCAGCCCTGGAGGAAAGCAGGGGACCACTTAGCAACTCGGTCAGCACCACTGGGATCATCAGTGCCTGGCGATCGGTCAGCGCCCGCTCCAACAATTGCGCATCCTGGCCGGAATCGCCTTCCAAAAGAGCGATCCACGTGCTGCTGTCGGCTGCAATCATGGTCTGCTCGGTCGGATCGGTAGGGCGGACAGGCGATTAAGCAGAACACGATCTTTTTTCACTTAGCGATCATCCTTCAATTCCTCGAACGTGCGACCGAAGCGCACCTTGCCGCGCATTTGCAGCAAGCGATCATAGACGTCCGATGCCGCCAGCAACTCGAGCCCGGTGCGGACTGTCTGGGTGACACCGCTGCCGCTGGCTCTCTGCGCCTTCTCGAGAAGCTCAGCAGGAATTTCCACCGTAATTTTTCTCGCCGTTGCCATATGAATCATTTTACCATACTTGGTACCAGTATCGCATATGGCCTTTCCGCGCGAGCAATTCAAACCTTGAAATTAAGATTAGGCTGGCCTAAGCTAGATTAAATGAAGAGAAACAGTTTATCGGCGCGCGAAGTTGGTGCGTTCGAGGCAAAGAACAAGCTTGGAAGCCTCCTTGATCGCGTAGAACGCGGTGAGGAAATCGTGATCACGAGGCATGGCAAGCCTGTTGCCCGGCTCGTGCCCAACACTGAATTGCCCGATCAGGATCGAGTGCGAGCGGCATTCGCGCGCCTGCGCGAACGAGCTCGGCAGTTGGCCAGGGAAAATCCGGGGCAGCCTGCTTTCGACTGGGAAGAGATGAAGAAGTGGCGGGACGAAGGGCGACCGTGAATCTTTGCACCCGGAGGCTGGTTTTCGAAGTCTCGGGGTTGCAGGTATGAGCCTGGTTCTGGATAGCTCGGTCGCACTCGCCTGGGTCTATGCCGATGAAATCACCGCCGCGGTTCTGCGTCTGTTCGATGAGATAAGGATCAATGGCGCGTGGGTTCCGGGGCTGTGGCGGTGGGATGTCGCGAATGTTCTGCAGTTGAATGTCAGGCGCGGACGCCACTCTGCAGATTTTCGCGATGATGCGTTGGACACGCTTGCGCTGCTTCCCGTGAAGGTGGATGCGGAGGCCGACCGGCAGGCCTGGAGCGCCACTCTGCATCTCGCCGAGCGCCACGGGCTTACGGTTTACGACGCTGCGTATCTCGAGATCGCTTCCCGCCGAAAAATTCCGCTGGCGACGCTGGACCGGCAGCTGCGGGCCGCCGCTACGGGTGAGGGAATTCAGTTGCTAGGAGAGTAAAGGAAGGGTTGGCTCAGAAATGCTTGAAGAGACAAAGTCAAAGGCTCACTTCTCATAAAGAACGCGAGAAACGGGATACCCGGTTGAGGGCGGGGAGCCGCAGAAAGCAAGTGTGAGCCGGCTGCTCGATCTATATAATCATGTCGATCGGGACGACGAGAAACATGGCGATGCTGATGATCCTACCGAGATTCCGGCCCGGCGGCCCGGTTCGCCCGCCAACTTGGCGGAGGTGGATGCCGATTGCGATAAAAATGTCGGCACTTTTGACCGCGTTCGCGATTTTGTTGCTTCCATTCGTCTCGTGTGGTGGCTGTCCGGCGACGCCGTCGGTAACTTCGATCTCGCCGAGCAGTGCCACAGCCGGGGGAGCTGGATTTGTTTTAACCGTGAACGGCGGTAATTTCAGCAGCAACTCCGTGGTGGTTTGGAACGGCGCGCCCCTGACGACGTCGTTCGTCAGTGGTAGCCAGGTTACCGCGGAGATCTCGTCGACGAACATCGCAGGGCCGGACACGGCGGTGGTTTACGTGTACAACACTACGCCCGGGACCCAAACCATAGGAACCGGCTCAGTCGCAGCAACGAACCCAAACGGGTGCAGCGCCGCGGGCTCAAATTCAGTTTCGTTCACAGTTAGCCCGTAACTTTGGGAAAATCAAAAGCCGCGGGAACGGGCGTTCCCGGCTACTGCACATCGACGTTGATAGTGGCCGTGAGTTGAGGAGCCGTGCCGTACGTCACAGTAACGGCCGCATTTGTGGCGCCAGTTAGGGCGGTACACGACTCTGGAGAAAATCCGCCGTTTGAGCATTGAATGTCGGGAGCGGTCGAGGGCACCGTCCAGATTGCGGAGGTCGTAAGATCGACGGTAGTTCCGTTCGAATCTCCCTGGGCAACGAAATTCTGTGACACATTGAGCGTGGCGTCCCAGGTGATTGTTGCGCCGCAGTTGGTCGTGGCGCCGAAGGTACCCTCGCAAACTTCGAAGTTGGTAATGTTAGTCAGATCGACCGTTGCTGTTGCGGTACCGGTGATGGCGCCGGAGGCTGCGGTTATGGTTGCTGTGCCTTGGCCGACCCCATTCGCCAACCCGCCCGTACTGATGGTGACTACCGTCGTGTCTGAACTTGACCAACAAACCGTGTTCCCGCTGCAGCTTGTGCCGCCGGTGAGAGTCGCCGTGGTGCCGTCCTGGTAAGTTCCCGTCGCCGTCAACTGATAAGTTGCGTTTAGATTGATGGTCGGAGTCGGAGGGTCAATCGTGATGGTGGTCAGGGTTGGATTCTGGAAAAATCCCTTGCAGCTTACTGCCAGGGCCAGGGTTGCGAGCGCGGCGAAGGCGCCAGCCAGTCGGAGTTTGTTTTTTTTCTGCGACGACATATTGATCTAAGACTCCTTGGGCGCGCTTGCCCGGCTTGCAACCTGTCTGGACCTGCTCTACACCATTTGCCGACGCGCGGGAGCTTTCATCCAGCCACGTCTTTCGATGCAATTAGAATACGATCTTCGCGCAGCCACCGTTGTAAAAAATTGTAGCAGAGAAAATTCCGGGCCGAACGCGCCCACGCACTTTCGTGTGGGCGCGGAACCAGCCCGGCTAACGCCTCTCTCTCGATAGGAACGTCTGGGAATCCGGGAACTTGCAGGGAAAAGTATCAGTCATGCCGTTGAAAAGCGGACCCCGCAGCGGCTGAAGCCGCGATCGACTTGAGGCATTTGCGGCGTGGCTGAAGCCACGCCCTTTCAAAACGTATCCACACTGACCACTACCGAAAAAAGGCCAGTGCTGGAATCGGCACTGGCCTTGTCTCGGTCTACTGGCTTTATCTGCGACGCTCCGGCGACCTTATTTCTCTTTCTTCGCCGGCGGAGGAGCAGTCTGCCTTTGCGGCTTGGGCGCGGCAGCTGGCCTGGGGGCCGGTGCCGGCTTGGCCGAAGCAGTAGTATGCGTTGGCGCAGTATGCGTCGGCGCAGTGTGGCTTGCTGGCTTCGGAGCGCTCTCATGCGGAGTGCTGGTCTTCGGCGCAGCGGTGTGGGTTGCCTTCGGCGCGCTCTCCCTGGGAGCGCTCTCTTTCAGTGCAGCGGTGTGCGTTGCGCGGGGTGTGCTCTCATGCGAAGCGCTCGTCTTCGGCGCTGCAGTGTGATTCGCCTTCGGCGTGCTCTCATGCGGAGTGCTCGACCTTGCGGTCGTTGTGTGATTCGCCTTCGGCGTGCTCTCCCGCGGCGTGCTTGCGCTCGATGTTGCGGGCGATGTTTCGTGCGGTGTTTCGTGCGACGTCGCGTGCGTGGTGCTCTTCGCATGCGGTTCGGTCGACGGGTGAGACTTCGCTGTGGTCGATGGAGTTCTCGTCCGTGATGCGCTTGCCGGACGGCTGCTCCGTGTTGCGCCTGCCGTACGAGCGGGCGTGGGCTTTCCGCCAGCCGTCGCGCGCGCCTCTTTGGGCGACATTGCCGGCGCGTGATAGGGCGCTCCAGCAGACTTGGCGCGCACTACGCCGGCTCCACTGAATTCGCCGGGACGAGCGGTCGCAGCTACTGCGGGCGCTCCGTGATTGCGCGATGCGGCCATCTCAGGATTGCGGCTGGCTTCCCGCGCGTGCGAAACCTGCGAGGCTGAAGGAGGCGTGTGCCTTTCGTGCGCATACGCTTCTTGCTCGGCAGTGGGACGCGCCGACACTCCGCCGGTGCCGCCGTTGAAGGCCACGTGCGATTCGTTGTCCACGATGACTTCGCGATTTACGTACACGTTGGTGATCGAGGTTGAGTTCACATTCATCACGGCCGTGTTGTAGAAGAACGCTCCGCCGCGCCACTCGCCGCCGAAGAAGCCTTCGCCGCCGTAACCGAAGCCGTAGTTAATGCCTCCATAGAAGCCGATCTGCGGCCCCCAGTAACCTTCGTTCCAGGCAAACGCGCCGTCGTTCCATCCCCAGTAGCCGGGAGTCCACAATAGGCCGACTTCAGGAGCTTCGACCCAAGTGCCGGGCACCCAGTAGTAGCCGGCATCGTCGCTCCATGCCCAGTAGCCGGGAGTCCAGAGAAAACCTGCGCCGGGACACAGCGGTTGTTCGTAAACCGGCAAAGCGGGCGGACCGAAGCGCACCGAGATTCCGATGCCGATCTGCGCGGAAGATGTGGACGTGAGAGCTGCGGGAATAGCCAGCAGCAGAAGCGCGAATGCAAACAAACGCACAACAGGGTGAGTTTTCATTATGTTTTCCTTTGCCCGGCGCGCTGACCCGAGAGATTTAAAGCGCCGTGACCGGGCCGATTTCGTTGACGAAGCGGTATCTATGTAAACCCGGCAGGTTGGAGTATGTTGCTGGGCGAAAAGTTGTTCGGAATATGCGCGCTGAGGAAAAATCAGTACTGCGTTCGCACCAGGGCGAATCGTGCAGAGGGCTTCAAGAGAGCTGGCGCTAGAAACTTTCAGCGGAAGAAAGGATTGCCTGAGAGCTGAAAGCTGAGAACTCAGAAAACTAATTCGTCCTCTTCGACCGCGTAATGCGTTCATCAATCGGCTTGCGGCCGGCAAATCCTTCGTCTGTGCTGTGCCAGTGTGTGATGGAGCCTTCGCCCATCCGCCAGCAGAGGAGCACGACGCTGCCTTCGACTTCGCAGGGAAAATCGAGCAGGCCGACGTCAATGTCTTTGACCTGCACGCCGATGGAGTCGATTTCGGCGAGAGCGTCTTTGGCGCGCTGCTCGGCCTTGGTGCGCTCAGCCTTGCGGCGTGCGACGGCGACCACGTCAACGTGCGTGCCACCGTTCAGAAAAATGCGGTGACTGAGCGACTGCATCTCGCCTTCAAAATCTTCCATGATCTTCTTGCCGCCGATAGCGGCGCGCAGCAGCGATTCGAGGACGGGAAGAAGAGACTGGGCTTCGTCGAGAGTGAAAGTGCGGTCGGACATACTTTCATTCTACTGCACGAAGCCCGCTGAAGGGGAATCGTTGCGGATCAATTACGGCGCCCAATTACGGCGCGTTGCCGTTTGTGACTGGCGGCGTAACGAGGGTACGCAAATCAGTTGTTAGCCGGTAGATGGCCTGCTCGAAATTTCTGTCACTTTCCCCCTGGCCCAGACCGAACGCGCTATGGACGCAGAAGCCCCAGAGCAGCGCATTGGTTTTAGCATCTCGAATTTTCAAGCGAAACAAAGGAGTGGGAGCGGAACCTACGGTGCCGCCGCCAGCGCCTTCCGAGACGCTTTGGCGTACCTCAAGAAGCAGGTCCGCTTCCGCCGGGACAGAAACGATTTTAAATCGCCCCCAGCTTTTCACGGCAGCATAGAACTCGCCATACGCACGATCCGGCGTTCCGCTGAAGCGCGGTTCATTAGTCGCCATCTCATCTCCGCCGGCGTTGGTGATGAAGACATTCTTGGCCCCGAGAATTTGCCGAGGAACCGGCGCGGACGCGACCGGCACGGGCTTGCCCTGAGCCATTGAAAAAGGAATCTGCAATGCTGAAATGAAGATGCAAAGAACTACAGTTCGGAAGTGGCGGATCATAGTTCCCCTCCATGAGGCTTGTCGCCCTCAACTTGGGTTGCGAGCAAAAACATTCGTCAGTAGTACGGACGTTTTGTTCGCTTGTTTGCCGGTGAATTTTTGTCAAGGAAAGGTAAATGTTTGTGAGCGATTTCGATTTATCGTGGGCGGGCAAGAGATCGATTCGCTCGAAGTTCTTCGGCGGTGACGAGGTTCTGGCCGTCGGCCGCAGTCGTCAACTCGATGGATCTGCCAACGACCAATGACCGACGGCCCACTGCCAACGACGTCCTTGCTACTTCTTAACCATTTCGATATCGAGCGTGATCGTGATCTCGTCGCCGATCATGCCGGGGGCACCGGATACTCCGAACTCCATGCGATTAATCTTTGTGGTTGCGGAAGCGCCCATGCGCTGGTTGCCCCACGGATCTTTGATCGGCGCGGATGGTCCATCGACATCGAGCACGACCTCCTTGGTGACGCCGTGAATGGTGAGATCGCCGATGATTTTTAGCTTGCCGGGGCCGGCGGCTTCGACCTTCTTCGACTGAAACGTAATCGTGGGATACTTTTTCACGTCGAGATAGTTCGGGCTGCGCAGATCGTTGTCGCGCGCGTCGACGCGAGTATCGACGGAAGCGGCATCAATGGTGGCCTGAAGCGAAGACTTGGCGGGATTGGCAGCGTCGTACTGTACCGTGCCGCTCACTTTCGTGAACGCTCCACGCACGGTCGAAACGCCAAGATGGCGGACGGAAAACTGCGCCGACGAATGCGGCGGATCAAGCTGCCAGGTTTCTTGCGCAGCGGCGGACAGAGTAAGGAACAGGGCTACTGCGAAAATGGAGACAATGCGGGGGATGCGGATCATGAGTTGAAAATCTCCTGCAATCGATTCGAAGCCAGACTAAGTTTAGCAAATTGCGCGCTCATGCTCGAGGAGTTGCACCTTCCATAACTTCGACGCATCAATAATCATGGAAAGCTGCCAAAGGATTCTATGGAAACCATTCTTGCCAATGATTCGTGCGAGTGCGCGTGGTGTGGTCGCCGGATTCGAGAGGGAAGCGCTATTTCTGTCGGATCGTACGGCATCTGCGTGACCTGCCTGGGCGACCGGTTCGGCCATCCGGTCGAGAATGTTTCCACGCTAAGCGACGCCGAGTCGAATCAACTCCCGTTTGGCTTTATCCGGCTGGATTCGGAGGGTCGAGTGATTGCCTATAACACTCAGGAATCGGCACTCTCCGGCTTGCCGCGGGAAGGCGTGCTGGGAAAGAATTTTTTCCGAGCGGTCGCGCCCTGCACTTGCGTGGAAGAATTCGAGGGTACGTTGCAGATGATGATCGCGAGCGGTCAGGCGCAACGCAGGCAAATTGAGTTCCTCTTCAAATTCGAACAGCGAGCCGTCATGGTGAATGTCTCCATGTCCACCGATCCCCGGCGCGGCTATGCCACTTTGCTCGTTCGGAAAGCGGACTCGGAAGAAATCTCAGTGTGATCGAACCATCGCCCTCCCTGAAATTAAGACGCTCACGCCAGTCTGCCATTGTCATTCCGACGCGCTCGCAGACGCGCAACTCACGGAGAGAGCGACCGAGGAACCTGCTTTATCGCGTCCGGCCATTCGAGGGATCGGGCGACGTGGCCGAATTCACATCTACGTGAAGTTGCTGCGCGAGCGGAATCCCCGGCGCATAACACTCGCCGTCGCGACTGTAGCCGGAACAGTGCGCGGCCACATCTTTTTCTTTCGGCGACTGCGCGAACTGCCAGACTTCGGCGAACGAAACTCCGCTATGGGCGGGGCTTGGCGGGTGAGCAGGAAAACTGCAGCCGGGCGCGGGCGGGCAGGCGTCATTGATCGCCCAATAGACAATTTTTCGTCCCGCGGCATTCTTACGAATATCCTCGGCAGTGACAACGTTCTGATCATCTGGCGAAGGGATGCCGGAACAGTAAATGCCGGCGCGGAAACCGGCAGCGATGACGGCGTCGACCCAGGCGTAGATGTAGGCCTTCTGCGCGGGCAGCATGCGTCCACCTTGCTCCTGGTCGAGGAAGATAATGGTGCCTACGGGAAAGCCTTCGCGGTGCGCGGCCGCGAGAGCTTCGACTGCGTCGCCGCGGCCCAAGCGAGTAGCGTGGGCGGTTGTTTTTAGCTGAGCAAATTCGCGTCCGTTGAAAAGGACAAGGAATCCGAAGCCAGCGGATTCAACGGCGGCGCGGTGGCCAGTCCAGGAATTCGTTTTCTCTCCGGGAGGGTTGTTGAGCCAGTAGCCGGTGTAGGAAAAAGTTTCGTGCAAGGCTTTCAGGTTGGCATCGCCGGGGTAGGTGTTGCGGTCGAAGCCGAGGTAGGCCCCGGTTCGTTCCTGCGCGGTCGCTTCGGCCCCCGCCGTAATAGAAAGCGAAATAAGACAAATAAGCAAGGCAGTTTTCACAGAGCTTATGATAGCGAAAATCGACAGCGTGGGAATATTTTCGAAACCACTGGTATTTGTATTCATTCCGCAATAGAGTGCCTGTCAGACAGAGTCCGAATAAAGGGGATGCCTAGATGACGCGCTCGACTGGAGTGACCGTAATCTCGATTCTGTCCCTGATCGGCTCCCTGTTTACATTGGCAATGGGGCTCCTGGTGTTGGTGGTGTTGGTGTTTGTCCCGAATGGCCAGACGTCACAGTTTCCAGGTTCTCCGGCCACGTTCAGGGCACTGATGGCGGCTGCGTCTCTCGTGTACTTGCTGCCTGCTATTTGGGGCCTGACGACGGCGATCGGCTTGTGGAGGCTCAGGAACTGGGCTCGCATCTCGGTCATTGTCTTTTCCGTGCTTTTGAGTTTCATGGGGGCGGTCACGGGGCTAGTCATGCTAGTAATGCCCTTCCCCTCCGTCCCGGGTTCCGACCCAACCGCAATGGCAACCGTGCGGATAGTGATGGGAGGGTTCTGGCTAACTCTGATGGGGATTGGCATTTGGTGGCTGGTGTTCTTCACCCGAGCGAAGGTGGCTGAACAATTCGCGCGACCCTCCCAGGCATCCTCCCGCATGGTGTCAGCGCAAGAGACCCAACCAACAGACGGCCGTATTCCAGAGTTGGGCGGCGTCAGGAAAACAACGCGGCCCTTAAGTATTACGATAATCGCGTGGCTATTGCTAGTTGGCTGCTTGTTCATGCCCTTGGCACTTGTATTTCGAATGCCAGCGGCCATATTTACGTCATTGGTGGCGGGGCGAACTGCATTTCTCGTTTACGTTTGCTTCATTGTCGCGCAGCTTTGCATCGGCGTTGGATTGCTGCGCCTTAAGCCGGCGGCACGCACAGGCGCCATAGCTTACTTCGTCTTCGGGTTCGCAAATACCGCGGTCTTCTATCTCGCTCCGGGAAGCCACGCCCGGCTGGCCGCCTTGATGGAGAGTGAACGATCGATTTTCCCCTGGATGCGGCAACTTCAGGATCAGGCGCAATATCAAATCGATCTCACTCCGTCTCTAATATTGGGATCGCTTGTCGGCCTAGTTCTCATAGCTGTTCAGGTATATTTCCTGATCACGAGGAAACGCGCTTTCGAGATTTCAAGCCCCGACCCTCAGCCGGCGACGCCGAACCCCTGAGGATCCTGCAGACAAAAGTTCCAGTTGCAGCGGGGGAGCCGACTGCGCCCACTACCCCCCGATATGCACCATGGTCCTCGAAGCCGGCACGAAGTCCGGCTCGCCGATGTGGTGGCGTTCTTCCTTTTTCTGAATCACGCCGCGGATGAAATCTTCCAGCACTTTGTCGCTCGCGCCGCGGCGCATTTGGGCGTGCAGGTCGTGGTCCCACACAGAAAATAAGCAGGTGCGGATTTTGCCGTCGCTGGTGATGCGGATGCGGCTGCAGTGTCCGCAGAAGGGATGGGAGACGGGGGCGATGATGCCGATTTCGCCGACGCCGTCGTCGAAGCGGTAGCGACGCGCGGTCTCCGAGCGGGCGTGCGGGATTTCGACCAGCGGGCGGTACTCGGCCATGCGCGCCAGAATTTCGTCGAGCGTGACCACTGTGTTCGGCGCCCAGGTGCGCCCTTCTTCGAGCGGCATAAATTCGATGAAGCGCACGGTCACGCCTTCTTCGCGCGCGAACATTCCAAACGGAATGATCTGATCCTCGTTGAAGCCGCGCATCAGCACGCAGTTCACCTTCAGCGGCCACAACCCGGCGCGGCGCGCGGCGCGAATGCCGGCGAGCACATGGTCGTATCCGTTAGGCACGCGCGTGATGCGCGCGAAGCGGTCCGGATCGACGGCGTCCATGGAAACGGTGACGCGAGTCAGGCCTGCGTCTTTCAGCGGCTGCGCCAGATCGGCGAGCAGATGGCCGTTGGTGGTAAGGGCGATGTCGAGTGGGTCGGCGTGTGAGGGGCGGACGCCCTCGTCCGCCCGCACGTCTAGTGGGCCACCCCGGACGGGGGCGTCCGGGGCTCCATAAATCGTGGGCTGTAACTTCGCAAGCTCTCGAACGAAATCCACGACACCTTTACGTAACAGGGGCTCACCGCCGGTAAGACGCACCTTCGTAATTCCCATGCCGACCAGCACGCGCGCCATGCGCAGGTAATCTTCGAACGGCAAGTCGCCATACAACGCGCCTTCGTTGCCGGTGCGGCAGTAGACGCACTTGTAGTTGCAGCGGTCGGTGATGGAGATCCGCAGGTCGGTGATGGGGCGGCCGAATTTGTCGGTGAGAAGCACAGTCGTTGGTCGTTGGTCGTTGGTCGATGGTCGTTGGCCGTCTGTCATTCGTCGCTGGGTTGGCCAACGACTAACGACCATCGACGAACGACTTGTTTTGGGAAAAGACACGCAGGCGGGAACATCCCGGCGGGCGCTTCCTTTCCAATGCGCTCTTCGCAGAGCGCGGGAGGCGCGGGCGTTTCCACCAGCACCCTCGGAGCAGATTTTCTCGGCGGATCTCCGCGAGATTCTCTTCGCGCCCTCCGCGTTTGAAGCTTCATCGCAGATAGCGCTGAGAAAAGCCGCGGAGTTAGCGGAAAAAACTCTCTCCTCGCCGCCGCGGCCTGGGTATGCCCGAAGGCCGGGGCGGTCGGAAACTCGCTCCATTATAGAGCCTTGCGGGCGAGAAAAGGTTTCAAGGCTTCGGAGCACTAATTGCGCTGCGGATCGCCGCCTCGGCCAACGGGGCCATGATTTTGTATCCGGCGGCGTTGGGGTGCAGGCCATCGTCAGCCAGCTCGCGCTTGAGCAGGCCCTTGTCATCGACCATGGCGCTGAAATAATCAAGATAGACGCAGCCGTTTGTCGCGCAGTAGTTCTTCAGCCAAAGATTCAGCTGAACAATTTTTGCCGGCGAACGCTGGGCAAACAAATTCTGCGACTGCGGCGTGTAGTTGTGCACGGGCAGCACAGACGAGAGCACAACCCGCACGCTATTAGCGCGGGCGATTTCCGCCATGGACGCGTAGTTCGCCTCGATATCTTCAAGCCGCATGGGGCCGGTGTTTCCGGCGATATCGTTAGTGCCGGCGAGAATGACCACTACTTTGGGATGCAGATCGATCACATCCTGCCGGAAGCGGAGCAGCATTTGCGGTGTGGTCTGGCCTCCGATGCCGCGGTTGATGTAAGGCTTGCCGGGAAAATATTCGTCGAGATGCCAGATGTCCGTGATCGAATCGCCGAAGAAGACAACGCGGTTCTCGCCGGGCGCGGGCGGCTTAAGGGCAGCGTTGGCGTCGCGGTAGCGGGCCAGCTCGCCAAAGTCATCGCGCAGCGTGGCGGCTTTTGAGTCGCGATATTTCTGTAGGGCTTGCTCCGGGGTAGTGGTTTGTTGCTGAGCAAGTGCGGTGAGTAGGAATAGAAATGGAACAGCAGAAATCGCTATGCGGCGTCGCATGGCGGAAATGCTACCACGGGGTTGGTCGTCCGGATGCTTTCTGGGGATGCTTTCTGAAGGGTGCTTCCTTTCACGCCTGTCGTACCGGGGCGCATGAGGCGGGTGTAAAATAGCGGCTATGGAAGTACACTTTAGATCCGAGACCGAGTTCTGCACGCAGGAGTTCTCCGCAAAAAGAGGTCGGTCATGAGCACCGCCAAACATGATGCCGAGTTGCTCCTGAATAAGCTGCCTGACAATTGTTCCGTCGAGGATATCCAATACCACCTGTACGTTCTCGACAAGGTCCGGCGCGGGTTGGAAGATGCTCGCGTCAACGGAACTTTGTCTCAGGAAGAAGTCGAAGCTCGCCTTGGCAAATGGCTTACCGAGTAGTCTGGTCCCGCCGCGCCTCGGAGGATATGACGGCCATCGCTGACTATATTGCCGCCGACTCCCCCACCTACGCCGGTATTGTTGTGAAGAAGATTGTGAATCAAACCAGGGCGCTGTCACGTTTTCCTCGCTCCGGCCGCAAAGTTCCCGAATTCGACAGTGAGGACATCCGCGAACTCTTGGTATATAGCTACCGGGTCATCTATCGATTAGAAGAGCCAGAAGTAGTGATTGCGGCTGTGATCCACGGCAAGCGCATGTTGTAAAGAAGGTAGAACTCTCAGCAGGGAACGCTCAACGCCACCTCACATGCCGTCATAATTCGGCCCGCCGCCGCCTTCTGGTGGCACCCAGGTGATGATCTGGTACGGGTCGGCGATGTCGCAGGTTTTACAGTGCACGCAGTTCGATGGGTTCAGGCTGATGCGCTTGCCGTTCGGCTGAGTCGCGTCATCGAGCATTTCGTAGACATTGGCGGGACAGAAATTCTGGCAGGGGCTACCGAATTCTTTTACACAACGCGTATTACAAACATCGGTGTTGTCGATCACGAGGTGCGAGGGCTGATCTTCTTCGTGCTTGGTGCCGGAGTGATACAGGTCGGTGAGCTTGTCGAAAGTAAGCTTGCCATCGCCTTTGGCGGGGCCGATGATGTGGGCCTCGGCGCCTCCATTGGCAGGGAGTTCAGCGAGCTTGCGCATATGCTCGTAGCCAGCTTTCGCCGGATAGCGGTTGCGCAGGCCGCGTCCGCCAGTGACCATCTGCAGCGCGGTGTGGAACATGCCGGCGTAGAATCCGTGTTCGAAACCCTGGTGCATGTTGCGCACTTTCCAGAGTTCTTCTTTGATCCAACTGGATTCGACTTTTTTCTGGAACTCGCCGAGCGTGGCGGCGGACGAATCATCTTTCTTCAACGCTTCGAAAGCAGTCTCGGCGGCGAGCATGCCGCTCTTGATCGCGAGATGAATGCCCTTGAGTCGCGCAGAGTTCAAAAAGCCGGCGGAGTCTCCGAGAATCATCCAGCCATTGCCGGCGACGGGCGGAATCGCCCACCAGCCGCCATACGGCATGGACTTCGCTCCGTAGCGAATCATCTTGCCGCCTTCCAGCAGCTTCGCCACCAGTGGATGCTTCTTGAATTCCTGCAACACGCGCTGCGGGTCGAGGCGCGGATCTGGATAGTCGAGTCCAGTGACAAAGCCGAGCGAGACGACATTGTCTTTACCGCCGTAAATCCACGCGCCGCCGTATTCTTTCGTGGTGAGCGGCCAGCCCATCGTGTAGATGACTTCGCCCGGCGCGATGCGGCCGGAGGGAACTTCCCAGAGTTCTTTCACGCCGACGCCGTAAGTTTGCGGGTTGGCATTTTTCGCGAGATCGAATTTGTTTACGAGTTGCTTGGTCAAAGATCCGCGCGGACCTTCGGCGAGGATAACGATCTTGGCATTCAGGTCGTAACCGGGTTCGAAGTTGGATTTCTGGTGACCCTCTTTGTCCACGCCTTTGTCGTCGGTGCGAACGCCGGTTACACGGTCGCCGTCGAACAGCAATTCGGACCCGGCGAATCCGGTAAAGATGGTGATGCCAGTCTCTTCCACCTTGCCGCCCAGCCACTTCACGAAACGGTTGAGCGAGATGACGTGATTGCCGTGATCACGCAGCGGAGGCGGCGTGATCGGGAACTTGAACTTGCTCTTCTCCGTCAGAAAGTAGACTGCTTCCTTCGTGACTTCGGCATCGAGCGGAGCTTCTTTCTCGAATCCGGGAAGCAATTCGCGCATGGAGCGCGGATCAAGCAGCGCGCCGGAGAGGCAGTGCTGGCCGATCTCCCGCGCTTTCTCGAGCACGTAAATATTTTCTTTGCTGAGCTGCGAGTCAGGATGCGCCGCGTTGTGCGCGTCGATCAATTGCGAGAGGCGCAGCGCGCAGGCCATGCCAGCAGGCCCACCGCCGACGATAACTACATCGGCCGGCATCTGCGGGCGCTCGACACCTTCGATCGGTTTGCGGAAGATCAAGCTCATATCTCAAGCGTAGTGAGGAAACGAACAAACGGCAGACGACCGGACAACTTGGAAACCAAAACATTGTCGGCCGTCACAAACTCGCAATCGTTCTCGATCGCCAAGGCGCAATAAAGCATATCGTAGACCGGGTGTTGAAGCCTGATAGCCAAATCCAAGGCCCGACTGGCGAGTGGATTCGATGGTCGTAAGTTCAGGGGCAGGGTAATGAAGTCGCGGAAGATCGACACGGCCTCTTCGGAACGCAAGAGCTTCAGCAGCGCGACTTGTTTCCACAGGGCGTTAGCCACTTCGAGTAGGAGAACCTCGGGTGCCAGCAGCTCAATCCGGCCCGTGAGGAACGCTTCGAAGAGAGCGTCGGCACCCTGGTTCTGTTCTTCCGTCAAGAACCATTTCAGCGCGACGCTGGCGTCGATAACGTAGGTCAACGCTTTAGCGTTCCCGATCCTGCCGAATCAATTCGGCGCTATTGGGCAGAATGCCCACACGGCGCCGGATCTTTTCACGACGGCGGCGGATTCTTTCCAGAAGCGCCCGGCTGCGTTCGGAGAGTACCGCCTTCCCCGTTTTGCCCTTTACAGCCTGCTTGGTGGTTCCACTCATGTTCGCATTCTAACTCTGTCTGCCTTAGTCTGCAGTAGCCTGCAATCAATTCCTATTGAGCCCCATTTCTTGGCTCTTTAGCTTCTTCTTCCAGCGGGATTCCATCGCCAAGACATCCTCTGCTGTCGCCGCACTTCCGGCGACCTCGAGAACGGAGACGTGGTAGTCACTGTACTCGCGGCTCTTGAGGGCGATATTGCCTCCGTGGTCATTTGTAACGTATTGGCGCCATCGGCTCCAGAATCCTTCAGCACCGGATGCTTTGCCCACATACTGCTCCTTCGTCCGAGGACAGGTCAGCAAATACACTTCGGCGGCCTCCTTCAGGACCGAAATCCACGTTGCCGGTAATGCCTCGATTTTCGATAGTGGCTCGACGAAGTTTAGACGTCCAGGGAATTCAGGTTCCTTGAACTCCGGGCGCAGCTCGCTGAGGGCCTCGTTCTGTTTGTCTGCACGTTGAATCCAAGATCGTGTCCCGTCCCCCCAGTCGACGAAAAGCTTTCCTTGCAAGTCGATAAAGCGCTGATCGAGCCGCAAGTCATACTGATCGCAGCTACCAGCCAAATCAACTCCCTCTTTGTGCGGTTTGGGAATATCGACCGCCAGGGGCCCGGTATGCGTCGCGGCATAGATCCCAACGAACATTGTGCCGCCGTCAGGGGTGCCTACGAACGAAGCCCAGAACGATGCTCGGGAAAGCCTTGACCTGTTCTCGAAGCTCTGGCACATCTGATAAGTCTCGAAACCACCTGGGCTGTCTCGCCACAGCTCATAGGGTGTCCGCCCGCGTGCTGCCGACTTGTCCTTGTGACGAAGCAGAACGACGGTCGCTGGCGAGATTCCGAACTGCCCCAACAACGAGTTGAAGTAGATAGGCATAATCGCCTTCAAAGACTCCACCATGCGTCGTAAATAGCCTCGCACGGCGACTTCTTGGCCCGACTTACACTTGGCCAACCGAAACCGTCATCGTCTCGCGCGTAGCGTTCTTCCCGAGTGCCGAATTCAAGGCCACTTGGCGGTTCGCCTCCAGAAGCTGCTCGACTGCATCGCGCAAATTTTCGCGAGCCTCTTCCAGAGTGTCGCCCTCGGAGATCGCCCCCGGAAGTTCTTCCGCATAGGCGACGAAGCCGCCGCCTTCGGACGGAGGGACTTCCTCGAACACAGCAGTCAAGATCATATTCATAAGAACATTCTACGATTCCGGGCCGTCAGCCGGGTACAGGGTGGCTTCATCGCGATAGGCCTCGATGTCCTGCAGGTCGATCACGGGCGATACGATATCGCCGACAATCTCGGCGGTGCCTATCATGTCCCCTACGAAACAGCGGCGTTGTTCGGCCTCGGATGAACCTAACTCCGCCGGCTTTCGAGGATCGCTTTGCGCTTTGACCTCGTCAATCGAAGACTTCTGCATAAGCTACATTCTAAACTAGGCGAGGCGGCCATCGATTACGCTACTTTGCTAACTCCGCCTTTACCTTCTTCACTTCCTCCGTAAGCGGCGGCACAATATCAAACAGATTGCCGATAATCGCGTAATCGGCAATTTCAAAGATCGGTGCCTCGGAGTCTTTGTTTACGGCGATGATCGTCCGTGAGCCTTTCATGCCAACGATATGCTGAATCGCGCCGCTGATGCCGAGAGCGAGATAAACCTTGGGCGCAACCGTCTGGCCCGAAGATCCGATCTGGCGGTCCATGGGCAGCCAGCCGTTGTCGCAGATGGGACGCGAGGCCGCGAGGTCGGCGCCGAGAGCATCCGCGAGTTGCTGTGCGATCTCGATATTCTTTTGCTCTTTGATTCCGCGGCCGACCGCGACAATCACCTCGGCTTGCGTTAGATCAACGGCTTGCTTCGCTTCCTTGAATACTTCCTGCGGCTTGTTTCGGATAACGCCGTCGGCAATATCGGCCGTAACGGTTTCAACGGGAGCTGGGCTCGCGCCGTCTTCGGCCTTGTCTCCGCGAAACGATCCGTTCTGGAAAGTGGCAAACCATGGTGCATCGGAGTTAAAGCTGACGTCGGCGGCGAGTTTTCCCTGAAACATCTGACGAGTAAAAACCAGCTTGCCATCTTCGTGCTTGAAACCGATGCAGTCACTGATGACGGCGCGTCCCATGGCCGTTGCGAGTTTGGGCACGAAGTCGCGCACCTGATAGGTGTGCGGCATCAGCACGAGCTTAGGCTGCTTCGCGGTCAAAAGTTGCTTCAGCGCGGCGGAGAAAGCGTCCGGCGTGTAGGGCTCGAGCTTCGGAGACTCGACCGCATAGACCTTCGCGACTTTCTTTGCCGCAACTTCGGCGGCGAACGCAGATGCTGTGCCTCCGACGACGGCGGCTTCGAGCGTCCAACCGGTAGCAGCTGCTATTGCCTGTCCGGCGGTGATGGTCTCCCATGAGACGCGGTTGAGTTTGCCTTCGCGTTGTTCGACGACTACTAAGATTGAGTCAGGCATTCATTTTCCTTATCGATTTAATCAAGTTCTGCCCCTTTGTCGCGGGGAGTGGAGGAAGCAGCCTGCCAGCAAGCGTCCACCGAGCAGGATCAGAAAAGACGCGACCGCGAGAATCGCTAAGGTCTCAAAGAAAACGACCGGCAGGGCGACAATTCGCGGCGAAATCTCGCTCCGTAACCGCGTTTTGATCGCAAAACTCAGCAAGATCATCATCACTCCAACTGCCACAAATACGGTTCCAAAAATGAAGGCGCCGACGCGACCTGCCGCAGTTCGCGGAACCCAGTTTTTCGATCCGATTCCGCGGTGGAGGCCGCGGCTTCGGAAGAGATTCGGAGGAGGGCTGTCTATTTGTCGCATGTTTGTTTTACAGCACGCGCAGTTCGTTGCGCAGTTTGTCCACCAACTTCTTAGCGATCTCGGCTGGCGAGCCTTCTATGTGTTCAGTCTTCTTTGTTTTCTGCGGCACATAGAGGCGCTCGATTTTCTGCAGGTTGTCGCCAATCGCTGACTGCACTTCCGCCAGCGCCACCTTGCGGATGGGCTTATTCTTCGCCTGCTTGATGCCAATCAGCGTAGCGTAGCGCAGCTTGTTGATGCCGGATTGAATCGTGAGCACGGCCGGCAACGGCATATCGACGAATTGAAAAAATCCCGCTTCAAGTTCGCGCTTCACGCGGATGCCGGTGTCGTTTTTTTCAATCTGCATAATGATCGTGGCGTGTGGCCAGCCCAAAAGTTCGGCAAGGATGACGCCGGTCTGCGCGTAACCGTAGTCGTCAGATTGCAGGCCAGTAAAGATCAGATCGAACTGTTCATCTTTAATCGCGGCGGCGAAGGCCTTCGCAGTGTTGAGGGCATCAAGTCCAACGAAAGCATTGTCTTCAAGATGAATCGCGCGATCCGCTCCCTTGGCCAGAGCCTCGCGCAGCACCTGCTGGGCACGCGCCGGGCCGGAGGTGATGACCACCACTTCTCCCTTATGTTTTTCTCTTTGCCGCAACGCCTCTTCGAGCGCGAAAGCATCAGGCTCGTTCACTTCATACGAGACGTCTTCGCGGATCCACGCTGCGGTCTCGTTGAGCTTGAGCGGTGCATCCTTCTGCGGCACCTGCTTCATGCAAACCAGAATTTTCAATGAGGACTCCTAGGATAGACAGAGAAGTATAAATCAGCATTCAGCACTTAGCACTTGGCATTCAGCCAGCAGGCCTCCTTCGAGAAGGTCTCATCCTGGTTGAATGCTGAGTGTTGAATGCTGAGTGCTGAATGCTGAGTGCTACGAATGCTGGGGCCTACTCCGTGAACACCACCGACTGCACTCCCGAAATCTCAAAGCGCTTCCGGCAGCGCATATTCTTGCAGGCCATCAGGTCGTCCTTGCGGAGCATGTAGGATCGCGCTTTGGCGAAGCGGGCGCGGTCGCGCTCGTCGGCGCGGCCGGCAAGCTGGCGCTTCTTGGTGCGCACCACCCAGGTGACCTCGTACTCGGCGGGCTGGTGGCAATGAGGACATTTTAAAGTCGCCGGTTTCTTCTGCGTGCTCTCGTCGAAAAAATCTCTTTCTTCCATGAAGCAAGATTATTACATGTTCGATACCGTACATGCTATGGCAAGATGCTATGGCAACAGAATGTCGGAGTGGGTTAGGAAAATGGCGCGTAAGAAAAAGGTCAAAAGGTTTCGAGCGGTGCAGGCCGTGAAAGAACTGGCGCGGGAGCGCATGGGCGCGCCTCCAACCGGGAAAATCGTTCCCCACAAGAACAAAAAAGCGGAAAAGCACAAGCCTACTCTAGGAAGGCTGCTGGATGAGGCGGAGTGAGCGAGCAGTTTCGCGTCGTTGACCTAGTCTGCTCAATTAAACGCGGCAGTCACTGTGGCGTCGGTCTGCAGGAGGATCGTGCAGGTGGTGGTGCCGGTGCAACTACCGCCAAAACCTCCGAACACCGAGGTGCCCACAGGAGTGGCAGTTACGGTCACCGATGTATCCAGCGGAAAGCTGGTGACGCACGCGATGTCTGTACTGGCACAGGTAAAGCCCGAAGGCGCAACGGTCACGATCCCGGTACCTGTGCCGGAAAAGCCCAGCGTAAGAGTCGGCTCGCCGCCACCGCCTCCGTTAGTACTTGTGTAGCAGACCACGTTCGCGGTCATATACCCGGTCACGACTGCGCCGGAAGATGACAGGCCGCTGGCATCCGCATTCGTCTGCACGGTCGCTGAAATAAGAGTGCCTCCGCAAGGGCCGCCAGTCACGGTTATCAGGCCGGTAGAATTCACCGTCACCATTTGGGGCGTATTCGAGAACCACGTGACTTGGTCCGTAATATCCTTGGTCACCGGCGGATGAACGTACGTCCCCATCGCCACCAACTGCACCTGCGCTCCGGCGTCGTCGATTACAGGGATATTCGCTGCCCCGAAAGTCTCCGTTCCGGGCTGAACCGAGATAGATACCAACTGCTGGCTATCGCCGCAACTGGAGACGCTGAGCAGCGCGGCCGCGGCGATGATAAGAGCACAAATGCTGAACCACTTCCGGCTCATCACGACTCCTGAGATTTAAAAAACCTGGACTAAAACAACCTCGATCAAACAACCCGGCTGAATACTCGTGCAGCGTGGGAAGAGTAAATTTAGTCAAAGGCAGAGCAAAAAGCAACCCTTAAGAGCGATGTCGGGCACCGTTCATAACCTTTTCACCGCCTCGGCGACGAACTCGACAAACGTGCGGATATCCTCTTCCGTAGTATCGAACGAGCACATCCAGCGCACGATCGATTCTTCCTCGATCCACACATAAAAAAAGTAGCGCTTCATAATCTTCTCAATGGCATGCCGCGGAATCTGCACGAAAACGCCGTTGGCTTCAACCTTCCACACAACTCTGACTCCGGGAATGCGGCTCACTTCCCTTTCCAGCACGTGAGCCATTCGGTTGGAGTGTTCGGCGCTGCGCCTCCACAGATCGCCGGTGAGCAAAGCCTCGAATTGCGCCGAGACAAAGCGCATCTTCGAGGCCAGTTGCATGCTCTGCTTGCGCAGGTAGAGCAAGTCCTGCCCCTGTTCAGGATGGAAGAACACCACGGCTTCGCCGCCCAGGATTCCATTCTTCGTGCCGCCGAAAGAAAGCACGTCCACGCCGAGATCGCGGGACGCCGCGCGGAGAGTTTGTCCGAGCGAGGCCGCCGCGTTTGCAATTCGCGCGCCGTCCATGTGTAGAAACATGCCATGCTCGTGGGCGAAACGAGCGAGCGCTTGAACCTCATCCGGCTGGTAAACCGTGCCCATCTCGGTGCACTGCGTAATCGAGATAACGCGCGGCTGCGAATGGTGTTGATCGCCAATGCCGTGATAAGCCTGCCGAACCGACTCCAGCGTAATCTTTCCATCCCGATGCGGAAGTGGAATCAGTTTGCACCCGGTGTGCTTCTCCGGCGCGCCGCATTCATCGGTATAGATGTGCGCGTAGTCGCTGCACAGCACCGACTGAAACGACCGGGTCAGGGCTTGCAGGCTCAAAACATTCGCACCCGTTCCGTTGAATGTGAAAAAGACTGCAATGTCCGGTCCAAAATTCTCTTCGAACTTCCTGATCGCCGAACGAGTGTAATCATCGTTGCCGTAGGCGATCACGTGGCCTGGGTTGGCACGGCCAATGGCTTCAAGAACTTCGGGATGCACGCCGGCATTGTTGTCACTGGCAAAGCCCCGGGCAGGCTGGGCGGGAGTCTTCATCCGCAACAATGTAGCAGAAGCGAGAGTATCTAAGGACAAAGTCCGCGGTTCTAACGTCGGTCACCTTTCGCTTCGGCTTCCTCTTTGCGCTTCACCATTTCTTCCCCGGAGGCCAGCAATTATTTTGCGTCCAAATGGCGCTCCCAGCAATCTTCTATCGGAAGGCTGATACCGGGATTGTGCACTCGTCTAATTTGGCGTCGCAGTCGGCTGGGGCCGGGTAGGTTTCTCGCCTTTCATCAAATGGTTAAATGGTAAATTCATGTCCGTGAATCCTCGCAATCTTCTAATTCGGAGTCTTCTACTCGTAGCACTTGCTGCCAGCGCAAGCACGTTAGCCTGCTCGGGCAAGGCCTCGCCGAATGCTCAAGCGGGCGGACCGCATGCCATGCCGGTGAAAGTGCAGGAAGCCCGCGCCACCGCTGTGGACGACGCCAGCGAGTATGTAGCCACACTGAAGTCGCGCGATTCGGCCGTCATCATGCCGCAGGTTGAGGGGCAGATCACCAAGATCCTGGTGCACTCCGGCGAGGCCGTCGCCTCTGGCGCGCCGCTGATGGAAATCGATCCCCTCAAGCAGCAGGCCACGGTCAACAGCCAGGAAAGTTCGCGCGTCGCGCAGGAAGCGAGCCTAAGCTACGCCAAGCAGCAGTACCAGCGCACCCAGTCGCTATTCGCGGCGGGCGTGGTGAGCCGTCAGGAACTCGACCAGACGAAATCCGCGATGGACAACGCGCAAGCCCAACTCGACTCGCTGGGAGCGCAGGTCCGCGAACAGGAAGTTCAACTTCATTATTACAGAGTGGTGGCGCCCTGGGCCGGCATTGTTGGAGATATTCCGGTTCACGTCGGCGATCGCGTCGCTGTCACCACGCAACTGACCACGGTCGACAAACCCGGCAGTCTCGAAGTCTATCTCTATGTGCCGATCGAGCGCTCATCGCAGCTCAAGATGAACCTGCCGGTGCAGATATTGGATAGCGAAGGCAAAGTGCTGGCCGATAGCCGTGTCAGCTTCATCTCGCCGCAGGTGGATAACACTACACAGACCGTGCTGGTGAAGGCGCGCATCGCGAACAGCAATGACGCATTGCGGCAGTCGCAGTTCATCCATGCGCGCATCGTGTGGGGCACGCACCAGAACCCGCAGGTTCCGATTCTCGCGGTATCGCGGCTCGGCGGACAGTATTTCGCCTTTGTCGCCGAGCCGCAGAATGGCGGCTCCTACGTCGCCCGCCAGAAGCCGCTCAAGATCGGGCAGACGGTAGGCAACGATTACGAAGTTCAGGAAGGCCTGAAGCCCGGCGATAAAGTGATTATTTCCGGAACGCAATTCCTGCTGGATGGTGCGCCCGTGATTCCGCAAAGCTGAGAGAGGCGGGCTTCGGGCTGCGGCTTTCGGGCACCGGGCTCTCGCTCTTGAATGGAGTTTTCAAATAATAAGCTGTTGGCAATTAGCCGTTAGCCGGGAAGGTGTCGTCGAGCCAAAAGAAACTGTCAGACCTGCTGAATGCTGAGTGCTAACTGCTGAGTGCTAATTGCTGAGTGCTAATTGCTACTCGCGTTGCCGAAGCCCGAAAGCCGAAGCCCGAAGCCCGATCTTCTATGGTTGAATTCTTTATCCGTCGCCCGGTGTTCGCGTCAGTCTGCGCCCTGCTGATTATTCTGGCGGGCGCGTTCGTTATTCCCACGCTGCCCATCTCTCAATTTCCAAATCTGGCTCCGCCGCAAGTCGGCGTCACCAGCTTCTACACCGGCGCAAGCGCGCAGGTCGTGGAAAGTGCGGTCACCATTCCCCTCGAGCAACAGATCAACGGCGCCGAGGGGATGAAGTACATCACCTCGACCAGCGGCAATGACGGATCGAGCACCATTACCGCAACGTTCGATTTGAACCGCGATCCCGACCTGGCGACGGTCGACATTCAGAACCGCGTCAACACGGCCCAGGGACGCCTGCCCGCCGCCGTGAAAAATGTTGGCATCACGACCGCGAAGACTTCGCAGAACTTCGTCTTCGGCGCCGCCATCCAGGCCGACAACAACAGATACTCCACGCTGTTTTTAAGCAACTACCTTGATGTCTACGTCAAGGATTCACTCAAGCGCATTCCGGGCGTCGCCGACGTAATTATCTTCGGCGAGCGCAAATATTCCATGCGGCTCTGGCTCGACCCCGGGCGCCTGGCCGGCCGCGGGCTCACCGCGCCGGATGTGGTCAACGCCTTGTCGGAGCAGAACGTAGAAATCGCCGCCGGGCAAGTGGGCCAGCAACCCGCCCCCGAAGGACAGCAGTACCAGATCAGCGTGCGCGCCGTCGGGCGATTGAGCGAACCCAGCCAGTTCGAAAACATCATTCTCAAAACCAACAGCGATGGAACTCTAGTACACCTGAAGGATGTCGGCCGGGCTGAACTGGGCGCGGAAGACTACGGCATGGACGTGCAGTTTGATGGGCAGGATGCAATCGGCCTCGCGGTTACGCAGCTTTCCACCGCCAACGCGCTCGATGTGCACCGGCGTTCGCTCGCGGAACTGCAGCGGCTTTCGAAGAGCTTCCCTCCCGGAATGCACTACAAAGTGGCGTTCGATACCACCGACGCGGTCAGCGAATCGATCCGCGACGTGGTCTACACCGTTGGTTCGGCGATTCTGCTGGTCATCCTGGTGATCTTTATATTTCTCGGCGACTGGAGGACGACGATGATTCACTTCATCGCCACTCCGGTTTCGCTCATCGGCACCTTCATCTTTGTGAAGTTACTCGGCTTCTCCATCAACACGCTCACGTTGTTTGGTATCACGCTGGCCACAGGCCTGGTCGTCGACGACGCTATCGTCGTCATTGAAAACATTGAGCGCCACATTGCTGAAGGCGAAACCGATTCCCATAAAGCTGCGGCCGCCGCCACTGGTGAGATTACCGGCGCCGTCATCGCCACCTCGCTGGTGCTGGTGGCCGTGTTTGTGCCCGTGGCATTCTTCCCCGGGACGACTGGCATCCTGTTTCGCCAGTTTGCGCTGACCATCGCATTTTCCATTGCCATATCCGCATTCAACGCGCTCACGCTGGCGCCGGTGCTGGCGGCAATTTTTCTGAGCGGCCCCCACCGGCAAAAGTGGTGGCTGCTGCAAAAGTTTGACGACGGCGTCGTTGTCATGACCCGCGGGTACCGGAGCCTGCTGGGTGTCTTGCTGAGATACAAGCTGGCAATGATGGTGCTGTTTTTCGCCGGCCTGGGACTCACTTATTTTGTTTTCAAAAGCGTCCCGCTGGGCTTCGTGCCTGACGAGGATCAGGGATACTTCATTGTCGTCATGCAGGCGCCGTCGGGTGCTTCGCTCGAATATACGAAGGCAATCGGAAAGCAAGTTTCGGACATGCTGAGCGATGTCTCGGAGGCGGAGGGGACGTTTTCGCTCGCGGGTTTTGGGTTTTCCGGCAGCACGTCGAATCAGGGACTCATCTTCGTTCCACTCAAGCCTTTCTCCCAACGCAAGGGCGAGCAGCACACGGCGGCGGCTATCGTGAACCGCGTTCGTCCCAGACTGTTTGGCATTTCCGGGGCAATCGTGTTTGCTACGCTGCCTCCCGCAATTCAGGGACTGGGGCAGTTCGGCGGATTTCAATTCGTCATACAGGATCAGGGTGCTCACACCCTCGAAGAACTCGCGGGTACTACGCAAGACATCATCCGGCAGGCCCGCGCGGGCAAGGATCTGGTCGGCCTCTATAGTTCATTCACCGCCAACGATCCGCAATATCTGGTGACCATTGACCGCGAGAAGGCGAAGAGCCTGCACGTTCCGCTGTCGCAAATTACCGACACGCTCGGCGTCTACATGGGCTCGTCCTACGTGAACGATTTCGATTTCAACAACCGCTCCTATCGCGTGTACGTGCAAGCCGATAAGCAGTTCCGTTCGGAAGCGCGGGACATGAAGCAGTTCTATGTGCGCTCCGACAGCGGGGCGATGGTGCCACTGGATAATCTGATCGCCGTTACGCAGACCACGACGCCGCAGATCATCAGCCATTACAACCTGTTCCGCTCGGCCGAAATCGATGGCTCGGCCGCGCCCGGCTACAGTTCCGGGCAGGCGATCACCGCAATGGAAGGGTTGGCCAGGAAGATGCCGCAGGGATTTACCTACAGTTGGACCGGACTCTCGCTGGAAGAACTGCAATCTGGCGGGACCACTGTGCTTCTCTTTGGATTAGGCACGCTGGTTGTCTACCTCACCCTTTCGGCGCTTTATGAAAGCTTTGTGCTGCCCTTCATCGTTCTGCTGGCCGTTCCCATGGCGCTGCTCGGCGCGCTGGGAGCGCAGTGGATGCGCAGTCTTCAGGACGATGTTTTCTGTCAAGTGGGCTTGGTGATGCTGGTTGGACTCTCCAGCAAGAACGCGATTTTGATCGTGGAATTCGCCGAGCAGTTGCGCGGACGCGGAGTTCCTCTGGTCGAATCGGCCATACAGGCAGCCGCGATTCGCCTGCGTCCGATTCTCATGACTTCGCTGGCGTTCATTCTCGGCGTCGTGCCTCTAGTCGTTGCCACCGGAGCGGGCGAAAACGGACGCCACTCCGTAGGCACAACCGTCTTCGGCGGCATGATCATGTCGACCGTGCTGAATCTCCTCTTCATCCCCGTGCTGTATCTGATTATCGAAGGCTGGCGGGAACACGGAAAAGCGCCGGAAAAGCGGGCTTAAGGAACCAGCACTGCTGTTACCTCGAAATGCGTCCGGATTTGCGCCCGGACTTACGCCCGGCTTGCTTCTTTGCCTTCTTCTGGCGCGCCTTGCGCCGCAGCTTGGCCATCCATTCTCGCGAATACATCGTGCCGCGACACTTCGGCGAACCGCAGTGGCACGGCGCGGGGTCGTCATCGTCGTAGAGGTTGTAATCCCAGAGCAGTTCTTCGCCGGCGGCAATCTCGCGTAGCGCGAAGATGAAGGCGCGTCCCTTGACTTCATCGATCTCGCAGTTGGGATCGCAGGAGTGATTGAAGTACGCTGCGATCCCCTCGCCGTCGATCACGGTCTTGCCGTCTTCTAATCCATACAGGTAGGTGCGGGGCGCGTCATCGTACAGCCGGTCGGCCTCCTCCGGTGTAATGCGCGGACCGTCATACTCGACAAGACGCGTTCCTTTGCGAACCGCCGTTGTAGTGAAAACTCCGACCGAATGAATTCTTGAAGGACGAACGACGAGAGGCATGCAACTAATTTCGCACGACTGAGAGGTTTCGAGGAAGTCGAAAAAATAAAAGCAATTCGCTTCGGTGCGTTACTTCTGGGCCGCAGGCGGTCCTTCCGCAGATTCCTTGTTCACCTGCCATCGCATCAGCGGCAGGTTTTCCGCCTTCCAGCGCATGGCGGCGTAGATGCGGTTGCGGCCGCTGGGATGATCAAAAAAGATAAACTCCTCAACCGGTCCCGGATTCATCTTGCGATATTCCCCGAGATGAATCGCTGCTTGAGCGAAACCATCCGGTTGCCGGCTCGCGTTCAAACCGTACATGTCAGCCTCACCCTCAGTTGTGCGGATGTGCGTATTCAGGATGGGGGTTGCGGCGAACCCGAAGATGGAGACGAGCAGAATCACGAGAGGCAGCACGGCAGTATCGCCAGTGCCGCGAATCTTCCATTTTTCTCCCCAGCGATCGAGAGACCATTTCAGCGACCACTGTAGCAGGGCGAAGAAGATCACGATGAGCACGCCGAAGAAGAAGATGTCTTTGTAAATGTGATGAAGAACGTAGTGGCCCATTTCGTGGCCCATGACCGCCTGTATCTCCTCTGGCGAGCCACGGCGCAGCAGGTTGTCATTCAGCGTGATTCGCATGGTGCTTCCGAAGCCGCTCACATTGGCGCTCATGCGCGTGGTCTGACGCGATGCATCCATCTCAAACACATCGTGCGCGGAAATTCCGTTGGCGCGGGCAAGGCTCAGAATCGGCTGCGTAACCTTGGGATCGTCCAGCAACGTGACTTTGTTGAAGATGGGGACAATAAAGACCGGCGCGATGAGCACAACCAGGGTCATGAAACATGTGGTTACAACTGCGCCCCAAATCCACCACGTGCGCTGCATTCGCCGGACTATTCCGAACAGCACGACCATCAGAATGGCGCCCAGAATCAGGCTCACGAGAAGACCTTTGAGTTGATCGCCCATCCACGGGCCGAAAGTCTGCGTGGCCAGGCCATATTTATGTTCGCGGAAGTAGTCTTCGTAAACCGTAAGCGGGAAAGTGAGGACTGTGATGAGCAATAGATATTGCACCCAGAAGACAATGGTGTGCACCGGCTTGAAGCGCGTGACCCGTTCTGCGAAGTTGCGCATGGCAGAAGACCAGCCTAGATTCAGCAGCAGTAGAAGGACGACAGCTCCATAGATAAAATCCCAGAGGATCATCCAGTAGCCGCCTTCGAAATAGGCGTCAGACCGGGCTCGGGCGTCGGCTGGAATCTGCGCTAGATAAGCGTTGGTAGCGGCCTCAGCGTTGAAGTTGGGCGATGGCTGCGCTTCTGCCGGAACTTGGATAACGGATGGCATGGCGGTGAGGGGCTGTGTGCCGGGAGTCTGTTGGCCCATCAGTCTGCCTGTCATCATCATCAGGCAGAAACCGAGCACCAGCAATCCGCAATGCCACTTCGCGCATGAACCCATACGTTCTCCTCGAGTCGATTGATGCTGGAGTATATACGGACCGAATCCAGTTTCAGTTCCAAGAACACCGCGATCGAACGATGCTACGTGGAGCGTGTGACCTTGCTTGCGCAGATGAGTGAGACTTCCTTCGTTCGAGTGGAGTGGCCGGAGCCTTCGCCGTTGACTCCGTAGAGAATGTTGGCCATAGGCCGAGCAGTATAAAGCAGGAGGGTCAGGGGAAAGACGGACCGCTTCGCAACGCAACCCTCGGCTCAAAATATAGTTGGCTCGGGCTTGTGGTCTCTGCGCCTTTGGCATCGAGATCCGGATGTAAAAAATTTCGGATCGAATCCGCTTAATTCCTTAGAATCAGCCACTTACGGACTTTTTATCTGCTTTGATCCGGCTAAAATATTGATTCTAAATAATTTGACTGCAAAATCCTGGATCGATTGGACTTAGCTCGGGTTTTTCGATTGTCAAAGAGCGTATAGGTATTTGGTTTGATTATCGGACGAGCATGGATTGCGGCGCAAGGTCAGATGTCACACGGTCGATGTTCATATTTTGGCTGGTCTCATGCAGCTGGGGCAGCATCGGCGGGCAGGGAGCCATTAGCGGGTTAGGTTTCCGAGTCGCCGGCCGACGGTTTAGAGGAATCGATTTTGGGGTTTCGAGCGTTATCGCGATATTACGCCAGGAACCCGACAGCCTCCGGTCAGTGGTCCGTGCGCCGGAATCGACGAATTGTCTCCCACTTCCTGCACTGGACTATAATTGCGCGCACCATGACGCTGATCCCTGGCACCAAGTTTGGCCCTTATGAGATCCAATCGCCTCTGGGAGCGGGCGGCATGGGCGAGGTGTACCGCGCCCGCGATGTCCGCCTTGATCGAACGGTAGCGATCAAAGTTCTTGCTTCCCATCTTTCCTCGTCACCCGAACTCAAACAACGCATGGAGCGCGAAGCCAGGGCGATTTCTGCGCTGAACCATCCCCACATCTGCCATCTTTACGATATCGGCTCACAGGACGGAACCGACTATCTGGTGATGGAGTTTCTCGAAGGCGAACCGCTGGCGGAAAGACTGCGCAAGGGAGCATTGCCACTCGCCGAAGTCCTGAAGATTGCGATTGCAATTGCGGAGGCGCTTACCGCCGCGCATCGGCAAGGCATTGTCCACCGCGATCTCAAACCGGGAAACATTATGCTCACGCAGGCAGGAGCCAAGCTGATGGATTTCGGTTTGGCGAAGGCCACCAGCCCGAGCCTGGGTATCTCGGGATCAGGGGCGCCTATGTTGTCCGCAGCGCGCACGATGACTGAGGCCAGCCCAATGTCTCCGTTGACGACGGCAGGGGCGATCATTGGCACCATCCAGTACATGGCCCCGGAGCAACTCGAGGGCAAAGAGGCCGACGCTCGATCGGACCTCTTTGCGCTGGGCGCGGTTCTTTACGAAATGGTGACGGGCAACAGGCCGTTTGCGGGCCGCAGCCAGATCAGTGTTGCTAGTGCAATCCTTGAAAAAGAACCTGAGCCCATTACCGCGACTCATCCCCTCACGCCGCCCGTGTTCGAGCAAGTGGTGGCAACCTGCCTGGCCAAAAATCCTGACGACCGGTTCCAGAGTGCGCATGACCTGAGTCTCCAACTGAAGTGGATTGCGGGAGGCAAAACCCCAACCGTCAAGCCTGCGGAGTACGGAAGAACAAAACGGGAGAGCATCCTCGCGGCCGTGGCAGGCACGCTGGCGCTCCTACTGATCGCATCCGTGATCCTGTGGCGCACCTCCCGCCCTATTAAACAGACCACATATTTTTCTGCACCGCTCGGGTTCTCGGCTCGAGACTTGGCAGTCTCGCCCAATGGCCACACTGTCGCGGTTGTTGGCCGGGATTCCGAGCGAAAAAACCTTTTGTGGATCTATGAGCCCGGCGCTCCGCAGGCGAAGGCCATTCCCAACACAGAGGGAGCCAGTTTTCCGTTCTGGTCTCCCGATGGCAAGTCGCTGGGATTTTTTGCAGACGGAAGACTAAAGAGGCTGGATTTATCAGGCGGGCCGGTGCAAACGCTCTGCGAGGCCCCGACCGGGCGCGGCGGCGCCTGGAACAAAGACGGAGTTATCGTGTTTACTCCGAGCGGAGAGTTGGGATTTGGCCTGTATCGAATCGCTGCTTCCGGAGGTACGCCAAGACAAATCACATTTCCAGACAGGGAGCACGCGGAAGACAGCCACCGCTGGCCTGTTTTTCTGCCCGACGGAAACCACTTTCTATACCTTGCTGTGAACGTTTCCGGCCGGAGGACTCTGCCTTCCATCTATGTGGGCGCCCTGAATTCGAGCGAGAAGCACTTCATAACGCAAGCGAGAGCGAACGCCGATTATGCGGCACCTGGTTATTTGCTCTTTTACCGCGATCAAACGCTTTTTGCGCAACGGTTCGACGCGAAGAAGCTTGAACTGAGCGGAGAACCCACTCCCATTCTCACGGAAATTGAATACTTGCCGCGAATTCAGAGGGCGGTGTTCGCGAGTTCCGAGAGCGGCGTTCTGTTCGCTCAGAGATCGGCCGGGGACACGGGAGCGTCGCAACTGCTTTGGTTTGACCGCAAGGGGCAGCAAGTTGGCGTCGCAACGAAGGCGGGCGTTTACGCCAACATCTCTCTGTCGCCGAACGGGAAGTTCGTTGCCGCAGACGCCATGGATCCTACCACTACGAATACCGATCTCTGGACTTACGATCTCGAAAAGGAGAGCGCCAAACGGCTGACGTTCGATCCCGCTATCGATTCCATGCCTCTCTGGAGTCCCGATTCAACCAGGGTGGTGTTTACTTCGAACCGCGCCCAGAAATTCAACTTGTACGTGAAAAATGCGGATGGCTCGCAAGAAGAGCAGCTAATCCCGCAGGAAGGTCCTGATCGCTATCCACTCGATTGGTCGCGCGACGGGAAATACGTGATCTATCAACGCGGCACCGAGTTGTGGTACGTGACTTTCCCGGAACCCACGGCCACTCTTTTTCTGAAAGCAGCCTCTGTCCCTAATGCGGCCCGTTTTTCACCGGATGGCAAATGGGTCGCCTATGCTTCGAATGAGAGCGGACGCTGGGAGATTTACGTAACTTCCTTTCCTGCAGCGCATGGAAAGTGGCAAGTGTCGAGCGCGGGCGGGGAACAACCCGAATGGCGGAGCGATGGGAAAGAGTTGTTCTACCTGGCGCCGGACGGCAAGATCATGGCCACGCCGGTTACGATCGGTGCCAACTTCGATGCGGGAAGCCCGGTGGCACTCTTCCAGGCGAATCCCCGCGAAATGGTCGCCACCTCCGAACGGTTCGCCTACGATGTACGCAAAGACGGTCAGCGGTTCTTGATCAACACGCAACTGAAATCGGCATTGACGCCAATGTCCGTAGTGATGGATTGGACTGCCAGCCTGAACAAATAGACCGCGCTCTCGAACTCCCAAGTAAGAGTACTCAGCTTCTGAAATCAGGCGATATCGCAACGTTGGCCGGGACGACACGACTTTTCTCGCGGGTTCTATACCACAGCACCACTTGCTGAGGCGGACATGCTGGACAATCTGCTGCCGGTGATTGTTGGTACTAGCTGGATCTGCACGAGGCGCGCGGGCGAAGCTTGCTCTTTTTTCGCCAGCAGATTCTTTGAGGGGATTCCGGTGCGGGCGAAGGATTTCTCGCAGTCGGCGGTGGAGGGGCCGCGCATATTGCCTTCGAGGTACGCTAGGCCGGGGCAGCGAGTGCAGGTGGAACCGTGCGCGCATTGCGAGCAACTGGAAAGATCGCGCAGGCGAATCGAGCGGACTTCTTTTAATTGCTCGGAGTTGCGCCAGATATCGATGAAGCGCTGCTGGCGCACGTTGCCGCACGACAAGGGAAACTGCACGCAGGGATAAAACTCTCCGTAGGGAGAGACGTAGCAGGCGGTGTGGCCGGCGCTGCAGGGCAACGACTCCATGCTGTCTTCATCGGGCGCGGGCGGCGGGGCGCAGAATTCTTCGGCGTTGCCGACCAGCGTTTCGTCGCGGAACAGCGTGCGCAGCGCCGGTTCGCCTGCGTTCAGGTCGAGAATTGCGCGGTCGCCATCCATCATTGGAGTGATGGTTGGGTCGAGCGTGTATTCGGCGTCGATTTCGTGCGCCAGCGATCGGACTCCCTGATAATCCTGCATGTTCTGATTCATCAGGACGTTGGCGACGATCACCTTCAAACCCTGCTCCCTTAGAAAACGAATTGCTTTGATCGAGCGGCGCAGCGACCCTGGAACTTTGGTGATCGCGTCATGCACCTCGGGCTTGTGCGAGTAAATGCTGACTTGAATCGATTCCACGCCGAGATCGCGAAGACGGGCCGCTTGCGCTTCGCGGATGAGCACGGCGTTGGTTTTGAGCTTGATGCAGAAGGTGAGAGAGCGCGCGTACTCCAGAATTTCGAAGAAATCTTTGCGCAGGAAAATTTCGCCGCCGCTTAATGTGAGGATGAAAACGCCGGCGTCGGCCATTTCTTTGAGCAGGTGCTTGATCTCGACGGTGGTCATCTCGCCGTGATCGTGGTGATCGAGGTAGCAGTGAACGCACTGCTCGTTGCAGCGATAGGTGAGATCGAGTTGCGCGCTGAAAGGCACGCCGAGTTGCAGGGCGCGGTTGCTCATCTCCTGCATTAAGGCGCTCATGATTGATGGGACCTCGTTTGCGACTCCGGTTGGGGCCTCGTTTGCGACATCGGTTGTTGCGACTGCTGCGCCGACGCGACCGGCTTTGGGATCGGTTGCTCTGAGATCTGCAGGATGCCGTGTTTGGCCAGGTCTTCTGCGAGCGACTCCGCGTCGCGCAGGGCTTCTTCGGGTTGCACTTCGAATTCCGGGCAGATGCGGCTTTCAACGATCTCATCGAGAGGCGTAGCTCCGTCGGCGGCCTGCCAGAGAATGGTTGCGGTGGGGTTCAGCGTGAACAGGGTCGATCCCTGGCCCGACATTACCAGCATCTCTTCGCCTAACATGCGGGCGGCGATTCGTGGACTGCGCGCTAGGTACATTTTCTTGTTCATATTCATCCGATCAGTTCCCAAACGCGCGCGTCCGGCACAAAGGTGAGCCGGTAAACCGGAACGCGGGAGACGAAGTCGCACGCCGCTTGAAACGCACTATGAACCATTTCAGAATCTTCGGCGAAGAAAAGCATGTTGGCCAGAAGTTCGCGTCCCGCGTCGGACGTGGTTACCGGGTCGATGCGATTCTCGGGACCCTGCGCCAGCAAATACAACGCGGCTACCGGCGCTGAGGTATTCTCGCCGAGCTTCGCCAGTTCTCCGGTGAAGGGCGTGCCGAACGCGACGTAAGACTCGCCGGTCGTGGCGTCATTTATTTTGCGGACGTACGAGATTTCATCGGTGAGAAGAGTCGCGTCGGGCGGGGCGAGGCGCGAGATCGTTGTCTTCCCTGCTCCGGAGACGCCGGCGAAGAGAAATGCTTTGCCGTTGCGAATGGCGCTGGCGGAGTGCAAAAGGAATCCGCCGCGCTGCGCGAGCACGAGCGTATGCGTGATGCGCAAAACGGCGTCGATGGAATACGGGTTCGCCGACTGGCGGATACAGCCGCGCCGCGATGCGGGGTCCAATTCGGCGCGGAAATCGCCGCGCTGCATGAACCAGCGGCCTGAGCGATAGGCTACGCTTACGTCCGCGTCGGGATCGGCAAACGAGGGCGGCGCGAGGTCCACATCGAAGGCAAAGTCGGCGCTGGCATCCGCGTCGGTTTCTGCAATGACGAAGCCGGCATAGCGGTCTTCGAGCATGGCGAGAAAATCCGCGTTGGTGGTGTTCACCCGGACCGCTACGCCGCCTACCGCGATCACCGCGCTGCTACGCTCGACTTGTGTGGCTACACCTATCATGCTAACCCTGGCATTGCAGAACCGATTCCCTTGTTTCCGATTTCCCTGAGATTGGAACTGCACGATGCAGATAGACGAGAGCGCGCGCTGCTAGAAACGATCGCCGCACAATCTTTGCAGTCAGTTTCGCGGACACGCTCAACTTTGCGGACACTGCGACGCACTTTCCCGCTCGGATCACGTAATTGACACGGCCGAGCAACTCACTCTCTTTCACAGGTGGATCAGGCATGGGCATGGAATCGCCCTGGGTTATCCAATACCTGTGCGGACTTCCGGAGTTTTCTTCGCGGGAAACAACGCGATGGGCACACAGTCTGCCATCGCGCCCGACGAGCACAACTTCTCCGATATTGACTTGGTCTCCGCTGACACGCTCGACCATTAGCGTATCGCCCGGCCAGATTGCCGGGAGCATGCTCCAGCCTGTGGCGGAAAAACGGAGGCTGCCGAATGAGCGCAGAACTTCGCACGCAAGTTCGCACTTTAGTGCTTGGGAATCTCCCGCGGTCGCATCCAACGAACTCATGAAACCTTGGAGCTCGCTTTGCAGGCGAGTGATGTGGGGTCGATCTTGCCGCAGGTGAGCGCCGACGTCACAAAGATCTGCTCGTGGCGGAAGCCCGGCTTATCGTACGGTTTTTTCTCGATTGCCGCTGGACGCGGCTCTTCTCCAGATGAATGATTGATTGCCATAATGATCGTCCCTCGTTACTTAAGGCCGATTGCGATTCCGCAAGGCGCATCCGGACTTTCGTCTGCTATAGGAACCACATCATACACCCCCCGGATTTGGGGAAATGCCGAAAATTTATCTGCGCGGGGGAGATTTCCACAGACATTTCCACTTCGCAGCCGGATCGAAAACTGGCCAGCGGTTGAAAATATTGGCACTGAGTTAAGCTATCTCTATGGACGATCACGAGTTGGGCGGGGCTGGTTCCGGTAGCGGGGCGCTGATTCCGGGAAATTACGGGAGGCTCGTCCTGCTGATGCCGGGGAGCCGCAGAGAGGAATTCACTTTATCGAAGTCGCGCGTCGTTGTCGGCCGGTCGTCGACCGCCGACATCGTGGTGCGCGACCCGAAAGTTTCTCGCAGGCATGCCTTGATCGAGTGCAATGCGGAGGGCTGCACTGTGATCGATGCCGGCTCACCGAACGGGACCTGGATTAATGGCGTGCGCGTTGAGCGGCGACTGCTGCGGCCGGGCGACACCGTTGCGATGGGCGGCGTAACCGCGGTTTTTGAAACTGGCGTGTCTGAGGCCGACGATCAGCGGACGCGGATCGATTCTGACGCGGATATGGAAAACGCGCTCGCCCAGGTTTCGCTGCAAATGGAAGTTCACGAAACCGATACGGCGCGACTGGCGGTGCACGTAGCTGACAAGACCTGGGAGGTCGCACTCGACCGCGAGACGCTGACGATTGGGCGCTCGCCGGATAACGATCTTGTGCTCGACCGGCCGGGGGTTTCGCGCAGGCACGCGCGCATTGAGCGCCGCGGCGAAGGGTTCTTGATTCAGGATTTGAATAGCGGCAACGGAACGCTGGTCGGCGGCGTGAAGGTTGAGAAGCAGTTGCTGGCGGATGGCGACGCGATTCGCATCGGCGATGCGCGGCTGATTTATAAAGCGGTGTTTTCCGGCGAGGATCTGACCATCGTTGATCAGGCGCAGAAGCCAGCGCGCCGTCCGGTCGTGGTCATTCCCGGCCTCGGAGGTTCGAAGCTTTGGCGTGGCAGCCAGTTGGTTTGGCCTAATCTTCGCCACCTGCTGGCGCACGTGGAAGAGTTGGCCATGTCGAATGAGCTTGAACCGCGCGGGCTGTTGGATGAAGTTGTGATCATCCCGAACTTCATCAAGCTGCAGCAGTATGGCGCGCTGAGCGATTATCTGGTGGAAGAGTTGGGATATGAGCGCGGCCGCGACTTGCTGGAGTTTGCTTATGATTCGCGGCAGGACGCGCGCGTGACGGCCCGCAAGCTGGCCGCGGCTATTGATGGCTGGAAGGTCGCGGCACCGATCACGATTCTTGCGCACAGCCTGGGCTGCCTGGTGAGCCGCTATTATGTTGAGCGGCTCGGCGGCGCAAAGAAAGTCGGCAGGCTCGTGCTTATGGGAGGTCCGCATGCCGGCGCGCCGGAAACCCTGGTGACCATGATGCAAGGCATGAACATCACTCCGCTGGGATTGCTTGATCGCAAGTTCCGCGAGGCGATGGCAACGTGGCCCTCCACTTATCAGTTGCTGCCAAATTACCCGAGCGTCTTCACCGCGGCCGGAACCGATTTGGATGTGCTGGCGAATAATAACTGGCTGCCGGAACCGAGTCGCGGACTTCTGGCCGCGGCCCGCGAATTCCGCGCCGAGCTCGGGACGCGATCGAGCGTGCCTACCGTCTGCATCTTCGGGTATGGACTGAAAACCGCAACCAGGGTTCGATTCGAATGCGACCCGCTCGGACTATGCCGCAGGGTCGGCGCCGTCTACGAAATGGCCGGCGATGGCACCGTGCCGGAATCGAGCGCGTGTATGGAAGGTACGGAGATCCATCCTGTGCGCCAGCATCACGGCGTTATGTTTGTGGATAACGATGTGAAGAAGCGGCTGAAACTGGAACTGACGCGCGATCTCGGTGTGAGGGTGTGAGCAGCGGATGTCTTGTTTGAGGAAATGATTTCACATGCTGTCAGAGCCGATGACCATCGAACGATTTGAAGGCGCGAACCGTGAACGCGTGCTGCGCCTTACCGGGCCGCTGACGGCGGCGACGGCGCAGCCGTTCCAGAATGCTGTGCGCTCGGAAAATGCGGGAACGATCATTCTCGATCTAAGCCTCGTTCCTTACATGGATTCGGTCGGACTGGGATCCCTAGTTGGAATTTATGTGAGTTCCCAGAAATCGGGCAGGCGGATGGCATTGAGCGGAGTGACGCCGCGCGTGCGGCAGTTGTTTGAGATTACCAAGCTGGAGCCGTTCTTTCTGGCTTTTCCTACTCTGAAAGATGCTGTCGAGGGCTTGACCAATGCCGGCAGAGCTTGAGCAGGCTCAACAAATGTCAGAAAAAATAGCGGAAGCGAGTGAGGCCGAAGCCGTGGCGACATCCGGGGCGGCACCAGCTACAGCCTACACCGGACCAAACAGGCGGTAGAAGGGGACGTTCTCGCGGAACGGGTGGGGCAGCACGGCGCCGGCTACCCCCGGCGCTTGGTAACCGAGGTGCAACGTGGCATTGTCATACTCCGCAAGATTCGTCGTGTAGAAAAAATCGCTCGCTGGCCCATTTGGGTTCTGGGCCAGATAGAGGTCTGCGCGCCACAGAGCTATGCCAGAGCCATTGTACAGGCTGTTCCCGACTTGTGACCACGGCAGAATGTAACAGGCGATCCCCTCGGGCAGGTATTGCCCAATACCCCCCACAGCGCCGTCGTACTGGTCCATATCCATCGTGTATAAGTGGCAGCCGGTCGAGGGGCAGTAAGCACGAAATAGTGCTGCGGGACCTGTGGGCGGAGTTGGGAAAACGAAACCGGCGATTCCCTCGTCGCTATATCCCTGCGCAAGGGCTCGCTGACGTTCGTTCGGATCGGTCGTGTACAGGTGCGTGACACGGTAGAGGCGGAAGAGCGGTATGGCCCCATCGGCGGCGTGGGGTAGGATGAAACCTGCTGCGCCCTCGTTTACGAATCCGTTAGAAAGAGCGGATTGAAACTCCGCCGGATTGGCGGTGTAGAAATGGCCGCCCGCCGGGGAAAAAGCGCGGAAAAAAGGGACCGCTCCCGCACTCGCCACCGGGTAGATATAACCGGTGATGCCCTCACCCTCATAACCCAAGTTGGTCATTGCATTTTCGTGCTCGGTCAAACTCATCGTGTAGAAGTGGTCCCCGGGCGGTTGAGGAATTTGGCCCGTATTTTTGTCGGCACGGAATAGGGGCGCGGGACCGGGGGCGGGAGCCGTCCACACGAAGCCGGCGATGCCCTCATCGTGGAATCCGTTCTGAATCGCGTTTTGACGCTCGTTTGAATTGGTCGTATAGAAGTGAGTAGGCATAAGTTTCTTAAACTGAGAGCCCTCGGCTGCAAGTGCAGCCGACCAAGCGACGGAATTTTGCTCTGGGTTCCGGGCCGACCGAAACCGTACCATAGATCAGTAAATGCGCGCGAGCGCTTTTTTGTGCATTCGTCTTGAAGTAAACTTCACACCGGTTATCTACATTTAGCCCCCGCGCCGGAACGTGGAACCGCCTCGCAAAAAATTAATGGGCGGGCCAGCGAAAGCGATAGGCGCGATACGAGTCGTAGCCCTTGGGCAAAGCGGCATCGAAGATCAAGCGTCCATTGGAATCGAATTCCGAGAAGCGTCCCGGCTCACCCCATCCCACGAATGTATTGCCGTTGTCGAGCAGTTGGGCGCTGCCTTGCGAGATCACCGAGAGACGATCGGGAGGATCGAGGGAGCGCACCAGCGTCGCGGTCTTTGCCGCAGGATCGAGTTTCAACCAGATGATGCGCGACGCGGGCAGCACCGGCTTGGGATTCACTTCATTGTCGAATATGCGCAGCGTATTGGGTCCTGCGAACACAGGGTCGTGCTGAAAAGAGAATGCAGCCCCCGGTCCGAAATGGTAGTCGCTCTTCTTGCCTCCGAGGCGCCAGATCACCGCGCCAGTGTGCCGGTCGAGTTTGTAGATGGTTGAAGTGTGACGCGCCGAAAGCAGCAGGTTGCCGTCGTCATCGAGCGCGATACCGTTGATGTGGATATAGTCCCACGCAGCGGCTGACGAATCCGGCATTGGCCAGTAGCTTTCGTCGAACCCAACCTTGCCCAGGCTGTGCCATTCGAAGATCACTTTGCCGGTGGCAACATCAATTTCCTGGATCGACCCCTCCCACACAGGTGCGCTCTTCGATCCACCAAGCGAGGACAGGTCGGCCGTCACAACGTCGTAGATCGTGATGAGCGCCGTACCTTGCGGCGTAAGCAAGAATTCATGAGCATCCGCGTTGAGTCCGTTGCCGGCCTTCACGGTGGCGATGACGTGATAGGTGTCGTCGGCGATGTAGTTCACCGACGTACCCCCAGCGAGTTTCCCGAAGTTGCTCTGCTGCGCCCAGGTAAGGACCGGCTTACCACGATAGGACTGAACTCGGAAGTCAGCTGCGACCTGACCGTTCGTCACAGGCGAGAACCAAATGACATGGCCGCTGCTGTCCACGATTTCAGGACCTACAGGGCCAGGCTGGGGGCCACCACCGATTCCCGCGCCTTTGGGGGCAATGAAGATGAGCCCATCGGCTTGGCCAGGACTGTTCTGGAGAATGGTGACCTCCGGCGCGTTGAGAGCGGTCGTCTTCGGTGTGTCGGACGAGTTACCGGCAAGAGCAAACAGCAGGAAGACCGCAACAGACAGCGGACGCATAATGAGCTTATCTCCATGTCTAGTAAATCTATAGACTATACACTATATACTGTGACAGTTGGATTGCCTGCCGAGGCTGAACTGATTTTCAACCGATTTGCGATTCTGAAAGCCATTGAGAAATGGCGGGCGAGTGGGGGCCGAAACCGCTTCCAATCATCAAACAAGGACTTACCGAGCACGGTAAGCAAATTAAGTCCACGCAGGCACTTGAAAAATCAAGAAGTGGTTTTAAGTGATTTGTTGCCGCAAACAGAGTCCCGCCGGGTTCGTGAACTGCCGTCCTGCCGATGATGAATGCAATCTCGTTGCTGTTGGAATCGCGGCGACTCCACCCATCTCCAGGCCTTACCGCGAGACGCCGCTCTCTTTTTGCAGTTCGGCGAGAGTTGCCAACACTTCCTCACTATGCTTGTTAGGATTCACCTCGGTAAATACTTTGGCCACCTTCCCCTCCGGATTGATGATGAAGGTGTGACGGGAAGCAAATTTCACCAGCCCCAGATTGGTCAACGATCCGTAAGCCGTCGATACCTTGTGATCGGTGTCGGCCAGGAGCTTGAAGTTCAGGCCTTCTTTCGTGCAGAACTGCTTGTGGGAATCGGCGCTATCGACGCTGACGCCAAGCACCACTGCATTCCTCTGCTGGTACTGCGGCTGGTCGCGCTGGAAGTTATGCGCCTCGACCGTGCACCCGCTGCTGAAATCTTTGGGATAGAAGTACAAGACGACCCACTTGCCGCGATAATCCTTGAGACTGACCGGAGTACCCTCCTGCGAGGTGAGCGCGAATTCGGGCGCCTGGCTCCCCGCTGAGGGCACGGAAGCGGCAAACACCATCGGCGGCGAGACCGCGACAGCCACAGCAACGATCGCGGTAATCAATACTCGATACGTCATTGCAGGTTCTCCTGCCATGTTGACTCCAGTACTGGTTCATTCATGAATTGAACTTCACTCGTCACCTTGCTGAACACCAATTGCACATCGCCGATGTAGCGTTCGCGGAATGCTCCTTCGCAGTACGCCAGGTAGTAGTCCCACATGCGCACGAAGCGATCGTCGAATCCAAGTTGGCGTACTGCGGCGAGATGTTCGAGAAATCGGCGGCGCCATTCGTGAAGAGTCAGGGCGTAGTGCTTGCCGATGTCTTCCAGGTGAAAAAGCTGCATGCGGGTGGTTCGGGCCAGCGATCGTTGAATCTCGATGACCGAAGCCAATTCGGCACCGGGAAAGATGTGCTTCTTGATCCAGTCGCTCTGCTTGCGGTACTGATGAAACTTTTTTTCCTGGATGGTGATGGTCTGCAGGAGCATGCTACCGTCCGGCTGCAGCAGGCGATCGCAAGCTCGGAAGTAGTCGTCGTAGTGCCGATAGCCCACAGCTTCGAACATTTCAATGCTGACGATCTTGTCGTACTCTCCTCGCAGATTGCGGTAGTCTTCGAACAGCAACTCGATGCGTTCTCCCGCACGGCTCCGGGAGAACACTTCCCGAGCGTAGTCGTGCTGCTGCTGGCTGATGGTCGTGGTGGTTACACGGCATCCGTAGGTCTCGGCCGCGTAGACCGCGAAGCCGCCCCAGCCAGTGCCTATCTCGAGCACGTGGTCCTGCGATCCCAACTGGAGTTTGCGGCAGATGCGGTCGAACTTGCGGATCTGCGCCTGCTCCAGGGTATCGTCGGCGACTTGGTAATACGCGCAGGAGTAGGCCAGGCTGCGGTCCAGGAAGAGACGATAGAATTCGTTGCCGAGATCGTAGTGATATGCGATATTGCGGCGGCTGCCGGCCTGCGTGTTGCGGCGGCGCCGATGCTGAAGAAAGTCCGCGAATCTGCGGAAGGAGGTCAAGAGGCGATTGCCGCCCTCCACTTGGTCCAGGTTGCGCACTGCCAACCGCACCACGGCAACCAGATCGGGAGTCGACCAGTCGCCTTCCATATACGCCTCGCCAACGCCAACGTCGCCAGCTAACAGTGCGCGCAGGAAAAACCGTTCATCGTGTACGGCGATTACAGCGTGCTGCGAGTCTTTTTCCGGGCCAGCATCGGATTGTCCGAACCAGTACGTCTCCTCTGCACAGACAATCTCAAGGCTGCCGGCCCGGAGCCCTGCCAGACTTTTCAGGAATATCTTCTTCGCGATGTTCGTAGCTATTCCGCTCGCCATGATGCCCCCAAGTGCTGCACAGTCGCTCGCTCGAAGTGGCCCACGCCCGGATGCCCGACCACCGGCACCCGCTTCAGGAGGAGCCGCAAGGCCTGCCAATGGATGGCGGTAATTACCTTTGCCGTCATCCAGGGAAATCGCAACAAGGCCCGGTGCAACTCAGCACGCGACCACTCGCGCCGCTCCAGTTTCAGCGTGGAATCGAAGATCTCCCGCGCGTCCTCATAACTGACGCTCTGACTGATCAGGCGCTCGCCGGGCGGGGTAAACGTCCAATCGTATTCATGGCCCAGCTTCAGGAAGGGCGAGACGTGAAATGTCTTCGAAAATCGATAGCGTTTGTTTTCGCCGGCCGGGCGTTCGACCGTGGACGTGAGCCAGTAGTTGGCGGTCTCTCCAAAAGTATTGTTCACCTCGGCCACGACCATCTGCAACTTGTCTTCCCGGTCATAACAGTAAAAGAAAGAAACGGGATTGAAGTTGTATCCGAGGTACCGGAGATGAGTAAGCAGGAAGATTTTCCCATCGGGAAGGACAACGCCGTTTTTTTCCGCATCCCGCGATACACGCTCGCGCAGACTCCTCGCCGGATCGCCGAAGTGATCCCGCTCCTGATAGGAAATCCAGTTCCGCCGGTTGTATCCCGCCAGCGGGGACACGTTCATCAGTTCCGACAGCTTGTCGATATCGAGGAAGACCATGAACAGCGGGTAGGTAAATTCGTGGCGAACAGGACTGAACCTGCGATGACGCAACGTTCCGGAATAGATTCCCGATTCCATCAGGCCGCCACTTCTCTCGCCGCATCCCACGATGCGCCGAGGGTCTGCGCTACCCGAATCGCCGAATTCAATCCGTCTTCATGGAAGCCGTAGAACCAGTATGCACCGCAGAAGTGAGTGCGGTTGTGGCCGCTGATCTCCCGCCACCGCGCCTGGGCTCGAACGGCATTCAATGTGTAGAGAGGATGGAAGTAGGTCATCTCGCGCAGAATTTGGCGCTCGTCGATGGACTGAGTGTCGTTCAGTGTGACGCAATAGTCTTCCCGTGTGGGCAGGCTCTGCAGTCGGTTCATGTGATACGTCAGCGTAGCGGCTCGCCGTTTTGTGCCGATATGATAGTTCCACGACGCACGCGCCCCCAGTCGCCGGGGCAGCAAGCTCGAGTCGGTGTGCAGCACGGTCTCGTTACGGCTGGTGCGGAAGCCGCTCAGGACTTGCCGCTCCAGAGGAGTTGGATCCTTCAGCAGCTGTAACGTTTGCGGCGCATGACAGGCGAAGACAACTTCGTCGAAAGACTCAGGCGAACGGTCGCTAAAACCAATTTCCACTCCTGCCGCAGTGCGCCTGACCCCGTCGATCTTTGCTCCCAGGCGAATCCGTTCGCGGTACGGCGCAGTCAGCGGTGGGACATAAACGCTGCTGCCGCCTTTCAGGGCGTACCATTGAGGCGCTGTTGTGAGACCGAGAAGTCCGTGGTTCTCGAGAAAGCGAATCAAGGTGAAGGCCGGGAAGTCTTCGATTTCTGCCGGCGATGTGGACCATACCGCTGCTGCCATGGGGTGCAAATAGTAACGCGTAAAGTCGCCTGCGAACTCATTGGCGTGCAGGTAATCCCCCAAGGTGATCTCCGCGCTGGCAGGATCCTGCAGGAGCTTGCGAGCTTCGCGGTTGAAGCGCATGATCTCCGCTAGAAATTTGTAGTGTCCCGGTCGAAACAAATTGCTCCTGCCCGCAAAAAATCCGCTCAGGCCACGGCTGCTGTATTCAAATCCAGTCTGGCGGCAAGACACTCCGAACGACATGTCGCTCGATTGCCGGGCTATGCCCATCTGCCGGAACAATCGAACCAGATTCGGGTACGTGCGATCATTATGCACAATGAAACCAGTGTCGATCGGCAAAACGCCGCAACTGGTTTCAATCTGATGGGTGTGGGTATGGCCTCCTAGGCGGACCTCCTTCTCGAACAGCCACACTTCGTGTTTCTGGCTCAGCAGATAGGCCGCACCCATTCCCGAGATCCCTGCCCCGATTACCGCGATTCGGCTCATGCCGCCTCACTTTCCGACAGCGGCACACGAATGTCCCTCAAGTCCCTGGCTATCCCCAGCCAGTTCAACATCTTTATCGCGTAGTAGGTTACATCCACTTCCCACCAGCGAAGTCCTTGCCGGCACGCATACATGAATTTGTGATGATTGTTGTGCCAGCCTTCGCCCAGCGTGATGATGGCGAGAGCGAAGTTATTGCGGCTGTCGTCGGCCGTGTCGAATCGCCGCGACCCCCACAGATGCGCCACCGAATTAATGGTGAAGGTCCCGTGAAACAGCAACACGGTAGAGACCACGAATCCCCACACGAAAGCTCCCAGTCCGCCGCTAATGAGTAGAACCGCCGCCAACACGAGCGGCGGAAAAAGGTAGTGTTTGTCCAGCCAGCGCAATTCCCGATATTTGCCGAAGTCCCGGATCAGCGCCGGATCATGCTTGTCGTATTCGTTGGACAGCACCCAACCAACATGGGCCCACCAGAATCCACGCTTCAATGGAGAATGAATATCCGGTTCCTGGTCGGCATGCCGGTGATGAACGCGATGATGGGCAGCCCACCACAGGACGCCCTTCTGCCCGGAAGTTTCCGCCAGAAACGCCATAAGGAACTGCCAGCCGCGCGCCAATTTGTAACTGCGGTGGCTGAAATAGCGGTGGTATCCGGCCGTAATGCCGAACATGCGCACCGCGTACAACGCCAGCATTAGCCCTACCCATGACCAGCGGAAAGGTACAAAGAACACGGCGAAGCAGGCCACATGCAGGAGCACAAAGGGGATGACCGTCCCGAAACTGTAGTTACGAAGTTGCTTAATCACAAGGAATTTTCAGCTTACCTCTAACTTCTGACTTGGGTGCGAGAAACTCTTTCAATCTGTACGCGCTTGGGCGTGGCGCCGGATTTGTTGTATCAATTCGGGAAAGGTTTGTCAATGATATGTCCATGACAACTATTTGACATTATGGAGGTCTGGACTGATATGATACTTCCAAGTGCCGACCTTCTACCCCATCAGCGCCGTGGCCAAACTCACCGGGATTCCCCTGGACACGCTGCGCGCCTGGGAGCGTCGATACCGCGCGGTCATTCCTAAACGGGCCCAGCGCGGCCGTGTTTATTCCGAAGACCAGATTCAAAAGCTGCTCCTGCTGCGTCAGGCGGTCGAGCAGGGACACTCCATCGGACAGGTGGCCGCTCTCGGGGATCGGCAACTGCGGGAACTGCTGGAGAAAAGCTCCGCCATCGCAGCCGGACAATCCGCTGCCAAGGCAACCGATTCGAATCACACACTGGCGCCGGTTCTGCACGCCCTTGACCGCTTTGACTATACCGCGACCGATCGTGAAATCAATCGTCTGGCAGCAGCCTTGGGAACCCCGAGAAACTTCGTCCATCAGGCCGCGCTACCCCTGATGCGAACGGTCGGCGAGCGCTGGCATGAGGGCAAGTGCAGCATCGCGCAGGAGCACATGCTGACCAATCTGCTCACCGGCGTGCTGGCCTCGCTGGTGCGAACCTATTCTCCTTCGAATCCGCCGGCGCGGGTTTTGCTGGCCACACCGGCAAATGAACGCCACGCGTTCCCTACTCTCGCCGCTGCTATGCTGATTGCGGCAGGAGGCCTCGGCGCCATTTATCTTGGGACAGATTTGCCGGTCGCGGACATAGTCCTGGCCGCCAGAAAAAGCGAAGCGGACGTGATTTTGCTCAGCCTTTCGTCCACCCCCAATTCCGAATTAGTGGACGATCTCAGATACATCGCCCGGAAGGCGCCGCGAGCCGCCGCTCTCTGGCTCGGCGGCGCTCCCGCACTGCACCTGGACCAGGCAACCGCTGGAACTCGTTGGCTGGTGGTGCAGGATTTCTCCGCGCTGGAGCAGCAACTGGCTGCTCGGGGAGCGAGGTTCTAGCGACGGGTAAAGCAATCCAAACTTGGGCGGGAATCGTAATGGACAGTGGCGGCGAGGACAGCATCATGAAACGCGGCTTCCTTCAGCGCCGAATCGTTGCGCCCATCGTCGCCCTTCTTACCCAGGGGATCACGCCGGAGAAGATTGCCTTGAGCCTGGCGTTTGGGATTGTCCTCGGCGTCTTCCCAGTGCTGGGTTCCACTACCATTTTGTGTGGGGCCGCAGCTGTGATTTTCGGGCTTAATCTGCCTGCAATCCAATTGGTGAACTACCTGATCTATCCCATGCAGTTGTTGTTGTTCGTGCCGTTTATCCGCATGGGGGAAAAGCTGTTTCGCGTTGCACCGGTGCAGTTGTCTCTTGCCCAGATTTTGACCCTGATCCGCGCCGACCTGCCTCATGCTGTATCGAGGCTTTGGCTGGCGGAAGTGCACGCCATTGCCGCCTGGTTGCTGACTGGGCTGCCCGCGATTTTTCTGCTTTATCTCCTTTTGTCCCGTGCGTTGCGCCAAGTCGCTGCCTCGTCTCGGCGGCGCGGGCATACCGCCGAGGTCACTTAGGCAGCTGTGTCGGGCCGGGAATGACATTCCCCTCACGGCCAAGTTGCTGCGGAACGAGATGATGGCTAAGGCATAGGCTGGCATGCATGCACTGGGTCGGATCGATGAGCCGGAAGAGATTGCTTCGCGATTGAGTGGTTACTCGATTTCGAACAGAGTTGGGTTACCGGAAGGTGATTGGTGTCGACGGACTTTCCCGAGTTCGATCTCGGTCTTGATTGGTTGGTGACGCTATGTTCTTAAAACTCTATTGCATTGCCCTGCCGATTTTCTTTGGCCTGGATATGGTCTGGCTCGGCGTAGCAGCCAAGAACTTCTACACGAAACAGATGGGATTTTTGATGACACCCAAGGTTAATTGGGTGGCCGCCATCCTCTTTTACCTCCTCTTCCTGGCGGGCCTGGTGGTGTTCGTCATTGCTCCGGCTATCGAAAAAGGTTCATGGGTGCATGCGCTTATGTTGGGGGCCTTGTTCGGCCTGGTTACCTATGCGACTTACGATCTCACCAATCTGGCCACGCTCAAGGATTGGCCGCTTGCGCTCACGGTGGTGGATTTGACCTGGGGCACGGTATTGGCAGGTTCCGTATCTGTCGGAACCTACCTCATCGCGCACAAGATCCTCCGATGAACTACTATCCGACACTTGGCATTGCGTTATGGGGATACATGACCCTGTGGTTCCTTGTCTCTTTGATCCGGAAAAGGAACGATGTGGCCGACGTGGCGTGGGGGTTGGGCTTCGTCCTTCTGGCTTGGACATCTTTTTTTTTATCCGGCGGCTCGGGAACGCGAGGCCTGCTGGCAGGCATCTTGGTCAGCATCTGGGGTCTGCGTCTGGCATGGCACATCCATGCGCGCCACCGAGGCAAGCCGGAAGATTTCCGCTACATGGCCTGGAGACGGGAATGGGGCAAGTGGTTCTATGTTCGCTCGTATGCGCAGGTCTACCTCCTGCAGGGTGCTCTCCTGTTCCTGGTTGCGTTGCCGGTGCTCATGATTAATCGCAGCCCCGGAGGCAGGTTCGGTTTTCTTGAAGTCATGGGCGTTTGCGTTTGGCTCCTTGGGTTCCTTTTCGAATCGGTAGGGGATGCAGAACTTGCGCGGTTCACAAGAGATCCGGACAATCGGGGCAAGATACTGCAAAGCGGGCTGTGGCAGTATACCCGACACCCCAACTATTTCGGAGAGGTCGTACAGTGGTGGGGTATTTGGCTGCTGGCGGTCGGCGTTCCGGGCGGCTGGTTGGGCATTGTCGGGCCGCTCACCATCACATTCCTGATCCTGAAAGTTTCCGGGATTCCAATGCTTGAAAAGAAGATGGCGGAGAATCCCGACTTCGCAACGTACAAAAGAAGAACAAACGTGTTTCTTCCTTGGTTTCCAAAGAGATAATTCGGTTCCGACTCTATTTCTCAGGTTCGATTGCCATCACCATGCCCGCTTGTGTGCGGTGGTCCGATGTCAACGTGGCGTCGGCGGGATCGGATGCGCCAACATCTTTGGCCAACCCAAAGTCCAGCACCTTGACGCGGCCTTCATTCGAGACCATGACATTGGCGGGCTTCAGGTCGCGATGCGAGATGCCCTTCTCATGCGCTGCCGCTAGCGCGTCGCCCAACGCACTGGCAATCTCGACAATCTGCTCGAATGGGAGTCCAGTTTGAGGAATCACGCGGTCCAGCGGGAGTCCTTCGACGAGCTGCATCGTTAGAAAATGGATGCCGTCGCATTCCTCCACCGAGTAGATCGTGACGATATTTGGGTGGTCGAGTTGGGCGAGCGCCTTGGCCTCGCGACGAAAGCGCGCAAGCCGCTCGGGATCCTGGGCCATGTTGCCGGGCAGGACTTTAAGAGCGACATCGCGCCCGAGTTTCGTGTCGGTGGCGCGATACACTTCTCCCATGCCGCCCGCGCCGAGCGGAGAGTGGATTTCGTAGGGACCGAACTTCGTGCCAGCAGCCAGGGTCATGAGTGCGCGCAATTATAACGTGCACAGCGGTTGCGGAGGATGTTGCGATGGACGTGTGGTCGCAAACAGGAAAGTAGGTTTTTGGGTCGCAAGATGACTTGACGCCCGAAGCCCAACTGATTTGATGAGTGATTTGCGTGTCTGTAAATTGTTGAAAAATGGCGGAAGCGAGTGGGGGTCGAACCCACCGGCGACAGGAAGACCTGCCGCCCGCCGGTTTTGAAGACCGGGACGATCACCGGACCGCATGCGCTTCCGTGAATCAGAAACTTCCCAGAAACTTCTTTGCTTACTGCGCCGGCGCTGAAGTCTTGGCTGGGTCGGCGGCGACGGGCGCAGCGAGAGCATCTGCGACTGGCTTCGGAAGCTTGTCGGCATTCGCCACCAGCAGGCTTATCTGCCACATTTGCGTCTCCGATAATGTGGAGCGGAAGCCCGGCATGCCAGTCAGGCGAATGCCATTCGCCACCTTCCAATAACTCTCTCCCGGCTCGTCATCGGTTACGCCTTTGCCTTCCGTCAACTCCGGAGGATGCGGATACATTCCCTTGGCGATCGACGTTTTCTTCTGTCCGGGCAGTCCGTGGCAAACCGCGCAATGCTCACGGTAAAGCGTGGCGCCAGCCACCAGGTTTGGCTCGTCGGGCTGAAGCGGAACCGTTTTCGGCATATCGCGTTCGACTCTCGCATTCAGAGCCGCTTGTGCCAACTTCTTTTCAAACGGCATGGGCGGCTCCGAAGTTCCCACCGGAGCTCGCCCCGTCGCGAAATAAAAGTAAACGCCGATCGCGATCGCCGCAACGCCCACAATCATCCCCAAGACCAGCGCAGCGAACCCTCGCATGAACGAAACTCTCCTTTTAGAAAACGCCCGCCTTACCGGTACCGCAACTACTTCGGCTGCGGCACAATTCTCAAATACGGCTTGGGCGACTTCCATCCCCCGGGATATTTCTGCTGCGCTTCATCGTTCGACACCGAAGGCAGAATGATCACTTCCTCGCCCTGCTTCCAGTTCACCGGAGTAGCCACTTTGTGCTTCGCCGTGAGCTGCATCGAATCGAGCACGCGCAGCACTTCATCAAAATTCCGCCCCGTGCTCATCGGATAGCTGAGCTGCAGCTTGATCTTCTTGTCCGGACCAACCACAAACACTGTGCGCACAGTCGCGTTGTCCGCAGCCGTGCGGCCCTCGGAAGTGGTCCCGCTCTCGGCCGGCAACATGCCGTACAGCTTCGCAATCTTCAGCTCCGGGTCGCCGATCATCGGATAGTTCACCTTGTGCCCCTGCGTCTCTTCAATGTCCGCGGCCCACTTGCCGTGACTGCTCACCGGGTCCACGCTCAAGCCGATAATTTTCGTATTGCGCTTGGCGAATTCCGGCTGCAAGCCCGCCATGTAGCCAAGTTCCGTGGTGCACACAGGAGTGAAATCTTTGGGATGGGAAAATAAAATCGCCCAGCCATCGCCAATCCATTCATGAAAATGAATCGGGCCCTGCGTAGTCTCCGCCGTGAAATCAGGCGCGGTGTCGTTGATGCGGGGGATTCTGCCTGTGGTTTCGGTAACAGTTGCGGTGCTCATATTTTTCTCCTTGTGAATTCGATTGCTCGAAGCGGCAAAATTGGCCAGCCGGAGTGCTCAGCGCGGATAAACTTCGCGTGGAAACGAAACCCACCCGCGCCGCCGGGTGGGTTGGAAGAAATTTGCTTTGCTCCCTACCCACATGGCGGTGAACACATGCAACAACACGCGGCATTGTCGGGGGAAAACACCAAGTTAGGATAGAAGCCCGGATAAGCCATGTCAACCGCCGGGCCGTTGCTTTACCCCGTGCAACCCCGTGGACCCTGTGGTTAAAGATTCTTTCCGACGCTGCCCATGAAGTTCTGCATCGGCGAAGCCGAGACTCGCATCCTTAATCTTTCGAGAGCGCTGTCAATCCAATCCTCGCGGGAACAAATTTATGACCCAACCAACCCGCCATCTGGTAATGACGCAGTGGGACGTATTCTCCGCCCGTCCGCTCGAGGGCAATTCGCTGGCAGTGTTTTCCGACGGACGCGGCCTCACCGACGCCGAAATGCAATCCATCGCGAAAGAGATGAATCTCTCCGAAACCACATTCATCCTTCCGCGCGATCCCGCCATCGAGCACCAGCAAGGCATCCGTGTGCGCATCTTCACCGTGCAGGAAGAACTGCCGTTCGCTGGACATCCCACGCTGGGCACGGCTTTTGCCCTGCGCAGCCGGGGCGAAGCAACGAAGGCGGAGAAAGAAGTTGTGCTCGAACTGAACGTCGGCAAAGTTCCAGTGCGCTTCGAAGACTCGAACGGACAACCCGCATTCGGCGAGATGACGCAGATCGATCCCACTTTCGTGATGCAGCACGATCGCGAAGCCGTAGCCCGCGCAACTGGATTGCGTCCCGAAGATTTCGACGACTCCCTGCCCATTGAAACCATCTCGACCGGAATCGCGCACACCGTAACTCCGCTGAAATCGCTGACGGTGATTCAGAATCTCAAGATCGACCTCAACCGCGCCGCCGAATATCTTTCCAAGACCGCGGGCAGATTTTTTTATTTCGTCACCCGCGAGACTGTCGATCGCGAAGCGCGCCTGCATGCCCGCATGATCTTCTACAACGGCGAGGACCCGGCCACCGGATCCGCCGCGGGCTGCACTGCCGCATGGATGGTGGCGCACGGCGTGGCCAAACCGGACGAGCGCGTCCTCATCGAACAAGGCATCGAAATGAAACGGCCGAGCCGGATTTTTGTGCGCGCGTCTTTCGATAGCAAAAGCGCCGGCAAGAGCACCGATGGCGAGAGCACCGATAACCGCGTAGTCAACGTGCGCGTGGGCGGCAACTCCGTTGAAATCATGCGAGGTGAAGTCTACCTCTAACGTGCCATCTCGAAGCCAAGCAGAATCGCGGCTTCTGCCACCATCGAAGAAAGTCAATGGCCAAACTCTGCCATTTGCTTCAACGCTACTTTACAGCGCGTGCGCTTACCGATAGGATTCATTCGCTCTTCCATTCTTCACGAACAGAGAAAATTTCCGTCGGGTTCGGCAACTGGCCAGCCGGCAACCGGCGGATTTCCAGGCGGTGGATGAAACCAAAACGCACGATCCTTTGTGTTGACGATAACGAACAATCTCTTTCCTATCGCAAAATCATGCTTGAGACTCGCGGCTACCGCGTGGCCAGCTACTCCCGCGGCGAAGAAGCCCTCGACCGCTTCAAGCAGGGCGGCGTCGATCTCGTAGTCACCGACATGGCCATGCCCGGCCTCGATGGTCCACAACTGATCGCCGCCATCAAAACTCTTTCGCCGCACACTCCGGCGATTCTTATTTCCAGCAAGGTCCGTGTCTACGATCACGAATCGCAAGCGGACGTATTCCTCGCCCGCGGAATGTACGCGCCAGCCGACTTGCTGGAAAGAATCCGCCTCCTGCTAGTCCGCAAGCGCGGCCCTAAGAGAATGCAAGACCGCCATCACTCCTCGCCCCGCCAGGGCGTAGCTTGAAATATTTCACCGCGGAGCACGCCGAGCACGCCGAGAAAACTCTTGATCTTTTTCCGTAGTTCTCGTCTTAGTGGTTCTCGGCGCACTCTGCGCGCTCGGCGGTGAATGTGCTTTCCATCGTGTAAACTCAACAAAAGCATGCCAGCATTCATCGAAGCGATTGACTTACACAAAACCTATCGCGTGGGAAAAATCGACGTCCCCGCGCTTCGCGGCATCTCCTTCGCTATCCAAAAAGGAGAATTTGTCACCGTGGTCGGCCCCTCCGGCAGCGGCAAGTCCACTCTCTTCTACATGCTCGGCGGACTCACCCGCGCCGATTCCGGCAAAGTAATTCTCGATGGCGATGACTTCGCCGCACTCTCCGACGCCGAGCGCACCAACATGCGCAAGCGCAAGATCGGATTCGTATTCCAAAAGTTCAACCTGTTGCCCACGCTCGATGCTCGCTCGAACATCGCCATCGCGCAGGAAATCTCCGGCACTAACGGCCGCGATCCCGCATTCTTCGCGCGCATCTGCGATCTGCTGGGATTAACCAAGCGCCTCAACCATCGCCCCAACGAACTTTCCGGCGGCGAGCAGCAGCGCGTAGCCCTGGCTCGCGCCCTCGTCAATCAGCCCGCCATCGTCCTCGCCGACGAACCCACGGGCAATCTCGACACCGAAAACTCCAACATTGTGCTCAAGATGCTGCGCCAGTCGAACCAAGAACTAGGCCAGACCGTTCTGATGATCACGCACAATCCCGAAGCCGCCGCCTACGGAGACCGCATCATCCACATGCGCGACGGACGCATCGTAAAGCCCGAGGAAGATCCGCAGTGGTCCGTACACTAGAAGCGTGGAAGAGCCGCAGCACCGCGAAGCCGCACGGGTGCCAAGGTAGAAAACGCCCCCAGGCCGCATAAGGCGCCAATGTGGAAGAGCGGCGCTTCAGCTCTCCAGTTCCATGACATCCTTTACAAAACGTTCCGGGACATCCTTTACACTCGGCCCGCAGGTGCCGCAGGCGGATCGGCCGTCGTCGAGCGAGGCTGTGTCGGCGTCGGCGGAGACCCACGAAGACTTAGCTTCGACTGCGGAGCAAATTGCCGTATAATCCGGCGCTGATTCACAACCGCGATGAGTCCACTGCAATCCCTTCCCCGCGCGCAGTTGCTTTCCGAGCGGTACTCGATCGCCATCATCACACTGGATGAGCAGATGTTCCGAGAGATGCGGCGGGCTATCACTTCCAGCTTTCACACCACGCTGGCCAGTACGGAATCGCAGATACGCGCCCTCATCGACGATCCGGAAATTCATGGCATTGTGCTCGATCTCGAAAGCATCGGGGAGGGCGGGGCCGACGGGATCGAAGTGCTGAAGGAGTTGCGCAGGTTGCGGGACGACCTGATCCTGGTAGCGATCACCGACGCCACCGGCAGCGAACTTCCGCTCATGGCCAGCCAGGCGGGGACCGATCATTTCTTTCTGAAGCCGGTGGATGGGGCTCAACTGCGAACACTCCTGCTGCAGACCTTTGAAAAGCGGGCCCTGCAATATGAGGGGCAATGGCTGCTGCAACAGGTGGAGAACCGGGCGGCCTTCTGCGGGCTGATTGGCGGCAGCGAGGCTATGCGGAAGGTTTACCAGGCCATCCGGTCGGTGGCCGACAGCAATGCGAGTGTGGCGATCCGGGGGGAAAGCGGGGTGGGAAAAGAGCTGGTCGCCCGAGCCATTGTGGAAATCGGGACGCGCCGCGATAAGCCGTATGTCTGCCTGAACTGCTCGGCGCTGCCCGAGACGCTGATGGAGTCGGAGTTGTTCGGCTACGAGAAGGGGGCATTTACCGGAGCCGAGAGCGCCAAGCCGGGGATGATCGAGACTTCCCATGGCGGGACTCTTTTTCTGGACGAAATCACCACACTGGATCACCGGCTGCAGAGCAAGCTGCTGCGGACGCTGCAAGAGCATACGGTGCAGCGGCTGGGAGGGCGGACGACCAAGAAGATCGACTTTCGGCTGATTACCGCGACCAACGACAACCTGGAAGACATGGTGCATCAGGGAAGGTTTCGCGAGGACCTTTACTACCGGATCAATGTGGTTCCGATTATGGTGCCGCCGTTGCGGGAGCGGCAGGGGGATATCCCGCTGCTCGCGGAGCATTTTATCCGGCTGTTCTGCACCGCCAACCAGAAGCCGGCCAAGCAGTTGCAGCCGGAGGTGATGGGGATACTGGAGAGCTACTCGTGGCCGGGGAATGTGCGGGAATTGGAGAACGTGATCCAGCGTCTGGTGCTGATGAGCGATGGAACTGTGATTTCGGCGCACCACCTGCCCCAGCAACTGCTGGTTTCAACGGCGGCCAGCCAGGAGGCGATCCTGATCCCGGAGGCCGGGGTGGATTTTGATGCAGAGATGGAGCGGATCGAGATTGCTTACCTGAACGCGGCCTTGCGGCGGACGGGGGGGAAGAAGTCGGCGGCGGCGACGCTGCTGCGGATCGATCCGCAGCGGATGAAGTACCTTTGCCGGAAGCTGAAAATTGAGGCAGGCCCGGGAAACTATGATTAAAAATTAACCCATGCGAGGTTAATTTTTAACCGTCGTGAGTTTTTCACCGGGCTGCAACGGCCGGGCTCAGGGTACACATGTTCTATGTTATTGATTCTGCTTGAGAGCGGCGGGGGCATGTCCTGTGCGTCAGTTTGGCATTCGCCTTGCTAATCTGTTAAGCGTCTAAGCCGAATAAAAAAATCTGGCTTACGAGGAGCTTCCAATGTCGATTCAGAAAAAGTCCCTGCTGAACAGCCTGAACACCACCAACAAAGCTATCGTGGCCAGTTCGACAACCTCCACCCCGGCAAATCCGAGCGTGAGCGCTCCGGTATCGGCTCGCGTCCAGGCAAGAGTAGCGGCAAGAGTAGCGGCGAAAGTAAGCGCCAGGGTAGCCGCCAAGGTAGCCGCCAGAGTCAAAGCCAGGGTCAAAGCGATCTAGTTTGGGTCGGAAAAATATTAGGGAAGGCCAGCGTTCTGCGCTGGCCTTTTTTCGTGGCTGCGAATGCGGTTGCCTATCAGTTCTGATCTGGGCGTCGGACTTCACCAGAGCCGACGCTTGACAAGATCCCGTCCGAATCTCCAGGCAAAACTTGCCAGACTGCGCGAACCCACCTGAATCTTCGCAGTCCCCGTCATGCCGGGGCGCAGACCGTCGCTGGAATCAAGGCTAGCCTCCAGGGCGAAGAAACGCGGCGGGTTGATGCCTGCGAGCTGCTCTTTTTGCCCGAGTGAGGGGTCGAGGGGAACCCAATCGGGGGAGATCGCACGAACCGTGCCGGAAATTGGGCGCAAGCGGGATGGCGCCCGCAGCCGGATCGGTGATCCCAGGCGAATGTCATGCATGGCAAAGTCGGGAATGTAAACCCGCGCCCGCACGGTCGAGTCGTCGACCAGATCCATCAGGGCGGCTCCTTCCTCGAGATCGGCACCGGCCAGATCGGCGAGGCGCGGCGTAGTAATCGTGCCCGAGATCGGACTGATAACCTGGAGCCGGGAAGCCTCTTCGGTCGAAACGCGTTCTTCCTCCAGTAATCGCTGGCGCTCGCGTTCCGCCGAACCGTAGTTGCTGGAACGCAGTTGATTCTGGGTGGCACGGCCGGAAGCCTCCCGCAGGTCCGCCTTTAGCTTGGCCAAAGTCGACTGGAGATCGAGGTTCTCCAGGTCGATCAAGGGCTGACCCGCGACGACTTTTTGCCCTTCCTTGACAAAAACATGGGTAACCTTTCCGCTCACGGCGGCATGCACCGAAGCCCGGCGGACGGGTTCCAGAATGAACGAGGCGTCCTGAAAGTCAGGCCAGATCGGGGGAAACAGCAACAATAGAGCGACCGCAACGAGAGCGGCCATACGCCAGGGCTTCAGCCAGGCCCACACCCGCTCTTTTTTGTCCAGATACAGCAGTTTGCTGAAGCGTCCCAGAGCGTGGATCCGGTCTTTGAACACCCAGTAGCCGATCAATCCGGCGGGCACGAAGGCCCACGCCGGGGAGTAGGAATGCAGCACGTTATAGCTGAACCCCATCAGGAATGAGAGCAGGACGTAGCCATACATGGCAGAGAGGACTGCATAGACCAGGTAAAAGGGGCGACGCCAGCGTGGGACGTATTCATATTCGGCGGGCAATCCAAACAGGTTGCGGCGGGTCCAACCTGAAAGGTAGGCGGCGGTGCGTTCGTGAAAATCAGGTTCCTCGATCAGTTCGCAGAAAATGTAGTAGCCATCGAGCTTGATGAGGGGATTGAGATTGAGCAGGGATACACCAATGCCGGTGACCATCATGATCTTGTAGGCGAGATTGTGGACGAACATGCCGGGGGCGGTCGCCCACCAGACGCTGGTAGCGGCGAAACAGATGATCAGGTCGCCCCAGATGCCGGCGGCTACGGTAGCGATTCTTTCCCACTTGCCGCCGTAAATCCAGATCTGCGTCACGTCACAAAAAAAGCTCGGCGCAAAATACATCAGGCTAAAGCCCATCTTCTCTACGCCTGCTCCAAAGTGTTTGCAGGTAAGCCCGTGAAAGGATTCGTGAAAGAAGGCCATAGCGCCAAAGAGGATCCAGAACTCCAGGAGGTCGCGCCCGGATTTTTCGGTGAAGTTGTAGAACTGGAAGCTGTCGGTCCAGATTTCTCCGAAACGCCCAGCCCACATGGAGATCATGAGGGCGAACATTCCAAGAGCCAGCAGCGTGAACCACCAGGTAAAGACCCAGCGCAGACTGGGGTAGATGCGAGCAAGGAAGGCGTCCGCATGGGGCCAGTCGGCGATGATGATATCGGAAAAATCGATGGCCTTGGAACGCTTGCGACTGGAGCGCTGGGCGCGGAGTTGCTGATGTAAGGTGATGTTTCTTTCCAGCGGGCTGCGGTAAAACAGATCGGTGTTTGCCTGGATGAAGGCGGCAAATTCCCGGACGGCCTCTTCGGAATATTCGACCCCGGTACGAGCCGTAACCTGGTTGGAAATTTCGGCATGAGAGCGCTCCCCGTCAAACAACTGCAGAAGCACCCACTGCGGAGGTTCGAGACGAATGAAGTTATCTGCGCCGGGGAGCTTGGCCAGGACGACGGGCTGTCCTTTCTCGGTCTGCTCTTTGGCAATGACGCGCGGGTCCAGCTTGGGAACCGAGCTTTTGACGATTCGCTCCGGCAGTTCGGGCAGAGCGGCGTTGAGAGCATTGGCAATGTTCATGGGTGCGTGGGCAGGCGCACGTCGGCCTGCATGCCAGGGCGCAGATCCTGCACCGAACCGGTCAACTCCGCCAGCACATCAATGGTGCCGCTGGCAGGGTCGACAACCGGGCTGATTTGAACGATTCGGGCGGAGTGCGCGCCGGTGGGACTGGCGTCGGCAACGTTGATCGACAGGGCTTGACCGATCTTGATTTGATTCACGAAGCGTGACGGCAGCGTGAAGCGCACCCGCAGCGGACCTGTGGCGGTGACCCAAAGGAGACGCTCTCCGGGAATGACGGTCTGACCGACGCGGATATAGCGGCGGGCAACAATGCCATCGAAGGGCGCGGTAATCTGGGTTTTTGCAAGCTCAAGTTCAAGCGACCTCTGGCTCTGGCGGGCATTGATGAGCATCTGTTCGACGCGTTTCACGTCCCACTGGTCAGCCTCGGCCTTGTAGCGGACGTGCTCGAATTGTTCTTCGGGGATGAGCTTGGCCTCCCACATTTTCTTGGCACGCTGGTAGTCGGCATCGAGAACCTTGGCTTCGGATTTCCAGTTGTTGAGATCGGCGTCGATGCTGGCGGTCTTGGCGCGGGCGGCTTCGAGATCGGCGGTGAGTTGCCGATCATCGAGCTTGGCCAGAACCTGTCCCTGGTGCACACGGGTGCTGACTTCAGCCAGTATCTGGGTGATGACGCCCGCGCGCTCGGCGGCCACATCGACCTGATTCTCCACGACGATCGGACCCGAGGCCGTGAAGTCGCCTTGAGGAGATGGAGCAGGGGTGGTCGTAGCTTCGGCGGCCGACGGAACTGCGGCCACCGCGGTCGGAACCGGGTCACGGCTGCACGATGTGCTGGCCGCCAACGCCAGAGAAATCAGAACAAGGATGTACGAAGTCTTTTTCAAGGGTCACCACCCAAACCAGTCCCAAAGTTTCGACCAAATCCAATTGAAGGGCTGGCGGAAGAACACTTGTCCCGCAGGACGCCAGCCTGTGGATACTTTGCCATGACCTTGCATTCCGGCGCGCAGAACGCTGTCGGAGTTCGGAACTGCAACGCGCGCGGCGAAGGTGCCAGCCTCTCCGTCAAGCCCGGCCAGCGGACTCACCACGACGACGGTTCCTTGGAACGTGCGGGCGGGAAAACCGTCGAGCTTGATGCGGGCCTTCTGTCCTACGGCGACCAGTGCGATGTCAGTCTGATCGACCGAGACATCCACCAGCACTTGGGAGTTATCGACGACGTCTGCGAAAGGATCGCCGAACTTCAGCTTCCGGCCGACGAGAGCTTCGATGTGAGGCGTCGCAACTACGCCGTCAATGGGGGAACGCACATGGGTACGGTCGAGGCGTTGCTGAGCGCGCGCGACCTCGGCGGTCCAGTAGTCGACTTGGGCCTGCTGAATGCCGGCTTCGGTGTCGTCGTTTGCGGCGAGCGCGCGGTTCATCAGCGTGACCGCGGTCTCACGCTTGGCCTGAGCGGCGGCCAGTGCAAAACGGTAGTCCCAATCTTCAAGGGAGGCTATGACAGTTCCCGTTCGAACCGGGTCGCCTTCCCTGACGTTGACCTGTTTGACGATGCCGTCGACGTCCACACCGATTCGGGCCGAGCGTCCGGGAGCGACCGTGGCCGGACCATCGACTCGCAGCGGCAAAGGAAACAGGGCCAGGAACAAAACAGCGGCTGCAGCAGCAACTGTGATGGTGATCCGGCGATGCTTCTCGAGCGCGAGGAACTTGCGCTTCCGTTGGAAAAACGGCTGTAGCACACCGATGAACGGAACCTCTTTATAGAGGGAGGCGTTGCGCAGGGCCACCGTGGCCTGGCTGGCCAATACCTTGATCATTTCCAGGTGGGCGGAAGTGAGGCAGTCGGGATCGCTGCTTTCGAAGGAAAGGATGCCAACGCGGCCTTCATCATCGGCAAGAGGGACGGCATAAAATCCGCGCATACCGCTTTGCGAGAAGTAATGACGGAACTTGGCCTGGGTCGCCTCGCGCTCGGAGGAGATATCTTCCCCGTGTTGAGTGATGAGTTCGGGCTGCTGCAGCAAAGACGCCCATTGCAAAACCTGGCTGAGCTCGACAATTTGGGGCTCTTCAGGATTGAACTCGAGAGTCCCGGAGACGGCGCGCAACTGAACCCGGCCTCGCTGGTCGAGGGCGATGGCGGCACGCTCATATGGGATCACGCTGGCCGGACCATTGACCACGGCCTGCAACACGCGATCGAGATCGAGGGTCGAGGTGATTTCGTTACTCACGCGGACCAGCGTTTCGAGGACCTCAACTTTGCGCTCAGCGGCCAGCAGGCTGGCGTTGTGCAGAGCGATGCCGGCGGATTCGGTCAGGCGGCTCAAGGTGAACAGCTCATCTTCGTCGAAGGGCTCGTCACCCAGTTTGTTGACGGCTTCGATCACGCCGACGAGCGCTTCCTGATCGAGGATTCCGGCAGCAATCAGCGAGAACACTCCTGATCCTTCAATGCCCTGATTGCGGCGCACCAGCCGAGGATCGTCCGCGGATTGGATGAGCAGCGGCTCTCCGTCGTCGGAAACGTCGCCCGCAATGCCCTGTTTCGGGCGCTGCAGGGATTGCTCCAGCACGGTGGCATCAAGGCCCGCCTGGTGCATCAGGCGGAGGCTTTCGTCGGGCTCGAGCAGCCACACGTTGACGGCCTCGCATTCGAGCATCTCAAGAACCTTGGAGCCGATGATGGGCAGCAACTTGTCGAGTTCCAGCGTCGAGCTGAAGACTTTCTCGATGTCGTAGAGCTGAGTGAGGCGCGTGATGGAGTGCAGGGTGTTCTGGCGTTCGTCCTCATAGAGCTGCGCGCTGTGCAGGGCTACGCCAGCTACTTCCGCGAGCGCCTGCAATTCAACGAGATGAGATTCGCTGACGTCTCCATCGAAGTTGAGAATTTCAATGGCCCCGCTTAATTCTCCTGCCCGCTTGAGGGGAACATAGGAGAGAGACCGTAGTGTGCGGCGAACGTGGAGGTGGGCAAATTCCTCGCGCACCAGAGTCTTGCCTTCGAAGAGGAGCGGCCTGACTTCCTGGGCAAGGAGTCCAAGCGCGCCGGTTTCCAGGGGAATCGATGGTTCGACGGAAACTTCCCCAATGTTGGAGAGCACCGTCCAGACGTCGCCTTCAGGGAGGGTGTAAATGAAATACACATTCACTGCACTTCCGGGAAAAAGCTCTGCGACGGTCTGGGCCAGAATGCGGGCGCGAGGACTAAGCTCTTGTTTTTCAAGCAGCCGGGTGGATAGGGTGACGATGGAGGGCGTCACCCCGGAGCTTTCCAGGGGCATGGAGTGGCCTGCGAAAAAGACGCCTCAGTTTACACGGAGAAAGCGCTGCCATTTGCAAAATCGCAATGCTTCCTCTAATTTGGGTACGGACTTTAGCAGAGCATCCAGCGAGTGTCAACTGAGCGGTTGCCAAAGCAGGACAGGCGATAAGTGAACTGCCGGAGCGAGGAACCAGGTGGAGATCGACGTTCGAAGCCAGTCTGATGTGAAGATTCTCAAGTTGCGTGGCCGGCTCACCTTGGGCGATTCGGTCGACCGCATGCGCGACACTTGCGACGATCTGCTGAACGCAGGCAATGTACGCTGGGTGGTCGACCTGCGCGAAGTCTCCATGGTCGATTCCAGCGGCATCGGGTTGCTGGTGCGTTACCTGACCGCGGCCAAACAGCGCGGAGGATCCCTGAAGCTTCTGAATCCTTCCAAGTTCGCGGTCCAGACGCTCAGAATGACGGGGCTGCTCAGTTTGTTTGAGATGTTCGAAGATCAGGAGCAGGCTGTCTCGTCTTTTGAGTAGAACAAAACGGCCAGGCTTCACGGCCCCAGCATTGTAGGCCACTCCCGTCCCGCCTGCGCCGCTCCCACCAGCAAAAAGCGCGACATCAAACTCTCCTGCTTGGTGATGTGCCCCATCCGTCGCCGGTTCCCGCTGGATTCTTCCAGCGTCAAGCCGAACGGCTATTCGCGCACTTATTCGGATCACCTGCATTTTTCAGAAGTCAGCCAATGGGATTTCGGCAATGAAGAAAGCCAGAATCAACTGCAAGATAAAGACTGGAGGCGCGGGTCGGAATCGAACCGACGCATAAAGGTTTTGCAGACCTCTCCCTTACCACTTGGGTACCGCGCCCCTAGGAAATAAGTTAGCGGTTCGTCGAGGAAAAGTCCAACCGATAAGGATGCGAGGCGGACGCGCGATTCGTGGTGGACGACGGGACAGCAGGTTCCTCGCTTCGCTCGGAATGACAATGGCTTTGCTTGGAATGACAAGGGCTTTGCTCGGAGTGACAAAATGATGGGGGGATCGCTGCGCCTGCGCCCATGGCCTTGCTGGGCCGAAAAGTATGCAAAATTCTTCATCTTGCGGGGGTTGACAAGGTGGGGTACTCTTGGCCTCCAAGCCGTTTTCTCTGACCCTCCCGCAGAGAAACGATTCCAAATCCCAGAGGTTACGTCATGCGAAGAAGCATTCCTGCGGAAGTAATTGCCGTGCATCGTCCGGCGCGACGTGTGAATTCCAACGTCAAGGGAATCATTTTGGCCGCAGCAGTTGTGTTGTTGGCAGGATCGATGGCGGGCGCGCAAACCGTCACAACGTTGTACAACTTTGTGGGCGGCAAAACCAGCGGAGCGAATCCGTGGTACGTGACCCTGGTGCAGGGCACCAACGGCGAACTTTACGGAACTACCTACAACGGCGGCAGCAAGGGCCTGGGCACATTTTTTGAAGTGACCACGTCGGGCACGCTGACCGTGCTGCACAGCTTTGTGGGCGGCAAGACGGACGGGGAGAATCCGACGGGCGGGCTCACGCTCGGCACCGACGGAAATTTTTACGGCACCGCGCAAATGGGCGGCACCTCCTCGCAGGGAGTCGTGTTCAAGATGACGACTGCCGGCGTGATCACAATACTGCACAGCTTCAACGCCGTTTTCGACGGCAGCTTCCCGTGGGGACCGCCGATCGAGGGGACGGATGGGAATTTTTACGGGACGGCGAGCGGCGGCAAGGGCCAGGATGGGTTGGTTTACAAAATCACAACCAGTTCGGGCGCTTACTCGACTCTTTACACGTTCACTGCTGCGACTGGGAATTATCCGATTGCGCCGCCTACGCAGGGGACGGATGGATATTTGTATGTTCCGGCGTCTTTGGGTGGGCTGAATCAGTGCGGGACGATTGTGAAGCTCTCGACCGCTGGAGTTTTGCAGAGCACCTACGATTTTCCGTGCGGAGCGGGCGGCGCGTTTCCGATTGGGCCTCTGGTGCAGGCGTCGAATGGAAATTTCTATAGCACTACGCAGGATGGCGGCACGAATGGTGAGGGAACGATTTACCAGCTCACGACTTCGATGGGCGTAACCATACTGCACAGCTTCGGCGCTTTGTTTGGAGATGGAGAATATCCGGGCGCGGGATTGTTGCTCGCTACGGATGGAAACTATTACGGCTCGACGGCTGAGGGCGGAACTTACGACGATGGAATTCTGTTCAACACCACCGTGGGCGGAACTTACACGCAGCTTTACAACTTCAATAACAGCTCGAACCTGCTGCAGATGTCTCCGCTGTCGCCGCCGGTGCAGAACACTAACGGAACGCTTTACGGCGTAACGGAGTTTGGCGGCACCGACAACGAGGGCACGATTTATAGCCTGAACATGGGCCTGCCGGCCTTTCTGAACGCTCCGCTGTTCAGCGGGAAAGAGGGCGCGAGCGTTTTGATTCTTGGCCAGCACTTGACCGGGGCGACCAAGGTCACGTTCAACGGGCTGCCGGCTGACTTCACGGTGAAGTCGGATACGCACTTGAGCGCTACCGTTCCTACCGGAGCCAGCACCGGCTATATCGAAGTGACTACCGGATCGGGAGTGGTGAAGAGCCGGAAGGTCTTTGTGGTTCAGCGATGAGAAGAGCAGGGGTTAGGGATCAGGGGTTAGGGTTTAGTAAGGGCTATTGAAAGCTGGACGCTAACGGGAATCGAATGATTTTGGGCCTGCACATTTGTGCGATTTTCGCGCGAGGTGCAGGCTTTTTTTTGTGAATGAGTTCGGCGGCGGCGTGGCTCACGCGCTGGGCCGTGAGTACGAAGGAGATTGTCATACGGCTTTCCCGATTTCTTGTTGTGACGTTGGCTTCGCTGTCTGTGCTGGTCGGTGCGAGCTTGGCGCAAACTTCAGCCGCGGGTATTGACACGTCCAACGGACACGACAGTGTGCCGTCTCTGGCAAACTTCACCAAGCTGGCCGATTTTGGCAACGGCAACGGCGAATATCCTAACGCGCCTCTCGCGCAGGGAACCGACGGCGACCTCTACGGCACGACGCAACTCGGCCCGTGGCCGTCAAATGGTTTGGGCTTGGTGCGTTCGTTGAGACCGTCACCGCATCGGGCGGGGCGGGATCGTCGGTGATTATCTTGGGGACGAATATGACTGGGGCGTCCAGCGTTACATTCAACGGTGTTGCGGCGGCATTTACGTTGGTATCGAGCACAGAGATCACAGCGACCGTGCCTTCGGGCGCGACCACAGGGCCCGTCGTGGTTACTACGCCGAAGGGCAAGCTGACGAGCAACAAGAGTTTCACGATTAGTGACTGAGCGATTCGGGGCTGAGTGAGGAATGAATCCACGGGAGCTAAAG
>Ga0302319_10000733_pt1 | contig 73792 bp, 67 predicted proteins | sample Bog_T0_2_FD_203319 | JGI IMG/M metagenome (GOLD analysis project Ga0302319, IMG submission 203319) | Peat permafrost microbial communities from Stordalen Mire near Abisko, Sweden - Bog_T0_2 | ecosystem: Environmental > Terrestrial > Soil > Wetlands > Peat | place: Sweden: Abisko, Stordalen Mire...
CTTGAGAAAACGCGGGCGCATCTCCTGAGACATTGCGTGCATCTTCTTGAGAAAAGGAAACATCGGTTGCGGAAAAAGGTACGGAAAATCGCAAGGCGCCTCAAAATGAGATAGGGGATGAGGGGAGTTCGTGACATCGTCCGGAGGCATAGGCAGTGGAAATAACCAGTGCGCTCGGGATGTAAGTGCGCGTTTTCGGATAGCTTCCTGCTATCATGCGATCACCAAGGAGGTATTGGCGGGCAGGGGAGAGCGCCCGGACAGTTCAGCGGAAGCGCCACCCGCTGCCCTCCATTTAAAAAGCATAAAGTCATGAGCTACCAGAGCATCAACCCCTACAACGGCAGAACACTGAAGACGTTCGAACAAATGACCGACACCCAGCTCGAAACCGCCCTTGAAAGAGCCGCGAACTGTTTCGAAGCCTGGCGGCGCAGAACCTTCGAAGAGCGAGCTGTTGTACTCTTAAATGCCGCCACGGCCATGCGCGAGGATTTGGATGTGTTCGCTCGCCCCGCGACGCTTGAAATGGGCAAGCTTATCGCGGAGGCCCGCGCCGAAGTTGTGCTCAGTGCGGATATCATCGAATATTATGCAAGGAACGCCGAGCGTTTCCTGGCTCCTGAAATCCTTCATCCGAGTTCCGGCGAAGCAGAAGTGGTCAGCACGCCAATCGGTGTCCTGTTTGGCGTTCAGCCGTGGAACTTCCCTTATTATCAACTCGCACGGTTTGCTGCGCCCAATCTGATGGCGGGAAATGTCGTGTTGGTAAAGCATGCAGGGTGTGTGCCGCAATGTGCAATCGCCTTCGAGGAAATGTGGCGGGAGGCAGGGGCGCCAGTGGGTGCTTATACCAATCTTTTGATTTCCCATGATCAGGTAAACCGTGTGATCGACGATCCACGGATCAAGGGAGTCGCGTTGACCGGCGGCGTTGAAGCCGCGAAAGGTATCGCCGCCAGAGCGGGGCGAAACCTTAAGAAGTCAACGATGGAACTGGGGGGTAGTGACGCCTTCATCGTGCTTGAGGACGCCGATCTCGACAAGACGGTCGCGTGGGCAGTCTGGGCCAAGATGAACAACACCGGCCAATGCTGCGTGGCAGGGAAGCGATTCATCGTCGTCGAAGAATTGGCTGACCGCTTTCTCGAAAAGTTTCAGGCCGCGCTGGCCGCGCTAAAGCCCGGCGATCCAATGGACAAGACAACGACGCTCGGACCATTGTCCACGGAATCGGCTTTGGTGCAATTGCTCTGGCAGGTGGATCGCGCCGTCGCGGGGGGCGCAAAGGTGGTGATGGGCGGCAAGCGCATCGACCGGCCCGGCTCCTTTATGCAGCCGACGATCCTGACAAATATCAAACCCGGTAGCCCCGGCTTTCGGGATGAGTTTTTCGGGCCAGTTGCGCTCTTTTTCCGCGTGAAGAATGAGGACGAGGCAGTAGCGCTCGCCAATGACTCCGACTTCGGATTAGGAGGATCGGTCTTCACCAAGGATGAGGCTCGCGGCAAGCGAGTAGCGAGCCGTGTGGATACCGGCATGATGTTCATCAATCACCCCACTTGGACGACACCAGACCTGCCATTTGGAGGCATCAAAAATTCCGGCTACGGACGCGAGTTGTCCAGTTCCGGCATACAGGAGTTCGTAAATAAAAAACTGGTCCGCGTCGAATCTATCGATGCGGCGGCGTAGATGCCGGAATTCATGCCAGCTTCATTATTCTGACGGCTACTGGGGAATCCTATGCATGCAATGGTGCTAAAAGAGCTGAGGACTGCTCTTGAATGGACAGAACTCCCAGATCGGCTGCCCGGGCCGGGCCAGATCCGCGTTCAGGTGGCGGCCTGCGGCGTCTGCCGCACGGACTTGCATGTCGTTGATGGCGAGTTGCCCGACCCGGTGTTACCCATCATTCCCGGCCATGAGATTGTCGGCCGGGTGGATATGATGGGTCCTGGGGTAGAGGGATTCAAAATAGGTGAGCGCGTCGGCATTCCGTGGCTCGGTCATACCTGCGGCGTCTGCCCTTATTGCATGGGTGGCCAGGAAAATCTCTGCGATCATCCGCTCTTTACCGGCTACACTCGCGACGGTGGCTTCGCTACCGCGACAATAGCCGACGTGGGCTTTGCCTTCCCTCTCGGAGAGGTCGGCAGCGACGCGGCGCTTGCGCCTTTGCTTTGCGCCGGTCTGATCGGCTGGCGTTCGCTTGTTATCGCAGGCCCTGGCAAAAAGCTCGGGCTTTACGGCTTTGGAGCCGCGGCTCATATCGTGGCGCAGGTCGCCTGGTGGCAGGAGCGATCAGTCTTTGCGTTCGCACGACCAGGAGATGTAGCCACGCAGGCATTCGCCCGCAGTCTTGGGGCGACGTGGGCGGGCGGCTCTGACGAGATGCCACCGGAGCCGCTCGATGCCGCGATCATCTTTGCAACCGTTGGCGATCTCGTGCCTTTGGCGCTCCGGGCGGTCCGCAAGGGAGGCCGTGTCGTTTGCGCGGGCATCCACATGAGCGATATCCCGAGTTTCCCCTACCGGCTTCTATGGGAAGAGCGGCAACTTCTATCAGTCGCCAATCTCACACGGCGGGATGGAATCGATTTTCTACGCATGGCACCGGAGATAGACATTGTCACCACGACCACGCTCTATCCACTCACCAAGGCCAATGAGGCCCTGGCTGATCTTCGTGCCGGTAGTTTTGAAGGCGCTGCGGTTCTCATCCCACAGGCCGATCTTCCAAATCCGCCGATATAGCGATCAATGGCGTATTTCAACCGTCGAACCACTGCTCACCGCGATATGCACATCCGCCGCTTTCTCACTATCGTCATGAGCATCGGGTTGTCCCTACTCCCGGCCGCCCCGCTGGCCCACGCCGAAAGCATTACGAAAGGTCAGCCGGTCGCTCCCTTCACTCCGCTAATCAAGTCAGGGCAGTATGTTTGGCATCCAGAGATTTCGCCAGCAGGCCCCGTGGTAGTTATCGTCAGCCTGCCCGAGCAGATTCTCTATGTTTACCGCAACGGCGTGCGCATCGGCCGCTCCACGATCAGCTCAGGAAAGGCGGGGCACCGCACCCCGACTGGCGTCTTCACCATCCTCCAGAAAAACGTGAAGCATATTTCAACCATCTATAAAGGCGCCTCAATGCCCTACATGGAGCGCCTCACTTGGGGCGGCGTCGCCATTCATGCCGGCGATCTTCCCGGCTATCCCGCCGCGCATGGCTGCGTGCGAGTGCCCCTGGATTTCGCACGGCAGCTTTATGCCGTCACCAGCAACGGTACGACCGTCATCGTCGCCGGCCAGAAGCCCGCGCCCGATAACACCGCTGCTCCCGGCCTGCTCTTCGACACCACGCAAAGCGAGGTCACTCCTCCAGGCGGAATTGTCTGGAACCCCGGGAAAGCGCCAACGGGGCCGGTTTCCATCATCGTCAGCAGCGCGGACGACGCGGCCTATATCTATCGCAACGGGGTCGAGATCGGCCGTGCATCAGTCGGCGGGCTGCGAGGGGTAAAGGGATCTTATGTTTACTCGGCTCTAGCCGCTGTTGATTCGCAAGGTCGTCGCAGTTGGCTCTCCACGGCGAGTGTCGGCAGCCACCCGCCAAATATCAAAGACCTCGTGAGCAAGATCAGTGTGGATCAACAATTCCTCGCCAATGCTCGGGCGCTTATCACGCCGGGCGCGACCCTCATTCTGACCGATATGCCGGTAAGCGTCACCACCCACAGCGGCTCGGGCTTCAACATTCTGACCACCGCCGCCGCGCCGTAGTTTCTCGGCAAATGAAAAAATCATATTACCGCGTTGAGACTCAAGTTGATTGTGAGGGCGTTGCGCATCTGCCTTATTCAACAGTCGCCCTATTAGTAGAAGTGGCTTGTGAAAGGCTCGCTCCGACTTCCGACCAGGGTAGCCCCGAGCCCGATGAAATGGCTGCGGCGATGAAAACGGCCGAGGATATGATTAGAGTGAAGTATCCAATTGAAAATGCTTCGTATTGCATGAAAAAGCCTATCTTGGAAAACAATCCTTCTTCAGCCATAAAACATGGGGAACTAATTACGACTGCTAACGGTTCCAAAGGCTGGCTCCTAACATCCGAAATGAGTGGTTTAAAACCATGAATCATTCAGAACCCTTCTCCCGCGATTCCGCATGATAATGTATTATTTCGTCGAATGATCAGGTCACCGTGAAAACTATCGATACCCCTTCCGCTCCGGTGGAAACGTCATGCTGCCATTCAGAACATGGCGTTGGGCCGGAGATAAAGCCCTCTCCGGGAACCAAATTCTTTTGCCCGAAGTGCGGGATGACACTGGAACGAAACGTGGCTTCAAAGCCGTCGACAGGAACTATTTACACCTGTCCGATGCATCCCCAGATTAAGCAGGATCATCCGGGCAATTGCCCGATATGCGGGATGACCCTGGAGCCGATGGCCGTAACCGCTGAGAAAGAGAGCAATCCAGAATTATTCGATATGACGCGGCGCTTCTGGATCGGCGCTGCGCTTGCGCTACCGGTTTATTTGCTTGCGATGATGCCCATGATTCCAAGTGTGCCGCATTGGGTGATGGGTACGGCATCGCGCTGGACGCAGTTTGCGCTCTCCACGCCGGTTGTATTCTGGGCGGGCCTGCCATTTTTCATGCGCGGGTGGCAGTCGCTGGTCACACGGCATCTGAATATGTTCACTCTCATCGCGATGGGAGTTGGCACGGCGTACCTCTACAGCGCCGCCGTGATGCTCATGCCTGGTCTATTCGCGCAATCCGCTGTCGGCATCTACTTCCACGCAGCGGCGGTCATCGTAGTCCTCGTGCTGCTTGGCCAGGTTCTCGAACTCCGCGCTCGCAGCCGAACGGGAAGCGCCATTCGTGCGTTACTCAACCTCGCCCCGGCCACGGCCCGTATTGTCGAAGGCGAGGCCGAGCGTGACGTGCCACTGGATCAAGTTTCCAAGGACGCGATATTGCGTGTGCGACCCGGAGAGAAAGTTCCGGTCGATGGGATCGTGCTCGACGGGAAATCCAATGTCGACGAATCCATGCTTACCGGGGAACCGCTGCCAGTAGAAAAGGCCCCTGGTGACACTGTAACAGGTGGGACGATAAATGGGACCGGCAGTTTCCTCATGCGTGCGGAGCGTGTGGGTTCTGAGACGAAGCTCGCGCAAATCGTGCAAATGGTTGGGAATGCACAGCGCAGCCGCGCGCCAATCCAGGCGCTTGCGGATCGGGTTGCGGGCTACTTTGTGCCAGCGGTGTTAGGGGCCGCGGCTCTGACCTTTACGCTGTGGTTCGTGATCGGGCCGGAACCTCGTCTCGCGCACGCGATAGTTAATGCCGTCGCTGTCCTCATCATCGCGTGCCCGTGCGCGCTCGGTTTGGCCACGCCGATGTCTATCATGGTCGGAATCGGGCGCGGGGCGCAGGTGGGCGTCCTCGTGAAAAATGCCGAGGCTATCGAGCGCCTCGAAAAGGTCGACCTGGTGGTCGTCGATAAAACCGGCACGTTGACGGAGGGCAAGCCGCGACTGGTCGAGGTTCGCCCCGCGGTCGGCACCAAAGCGGATGCATTGCTCACTGCCGTTGCCTCTGTAGAGCAGCAAAGCGAACATCCTCTCGCGACGGCTATCGTTGCCGGCGCGAAGGATCGGGGGCTCAAGTTGAGCGCCGGGCAGAATTTTCAATCCACGACCGGCGGCGGTGTCTCCGCACTGGTCGATGGACGAGAAATCCTGGCGGGAAAGATTGCGTTTCTTCAAGACCGGAACGTCCGCGGAGCCAAGACGCTTGCTGATGAGGCCGAACCGCTTCAGCGCTTGGGACAGACCGCTATTTTCGCGGCAATAGACGGCAACGCAGCCGGGTTCGTTTCAGTTGCTGATCCTATCAAAGCTTCCACTCTTGAGGCAATCCGATCACTGCATGCGCTTGGTGTGAAAATCGTGATGCTTACGGGCGACAACAAATACACTGCCGAAGCCGTGGCGAAACAACTTGGACTCGACGAAGTGGAGGCCGGCGTGAGTCCGGGCGACAAACACGCCCGTGTGGAAGCGATGACCCGCGCCGGGCAGATCGTCGCGATGGCTGGCGATGGCGTCAACGACGCGCCAGCACTCGCCGCCGCCGCCGTTGGCATTGCGATGGGCACCGGCACCGATGTTGCGATTGAAAGTGCCGGCATCACACTTTTGAAAGGCGACTTGCGCGGCATCGCGCGCGCGATCCGACTGAGCCGCGCATTGATGAACAATATCCGTCAGAACCTCTTTTTCGCATTTATCTACAACGCTCTTGGTGTCCCCGTCGCCGCAGGTTTGCTTTACCCATTCTTTGGCCTTCTGCTCAGTCCGGTTATCGCCAGCGCGGCGATGAGCTTGAGTTCGGTCTCGGTTATCGGCAATGCCTTACGGCTTCGTTCCGTTAAGCTCGGTGATTAGCAAACATTGCGTGGTTTGGAGTGAGCAGCAATCTATTCTCAGGCCTCCTCTTCATCGGTTTGGCGTGGCCCGTTAATTCGACTTGTGCCCCACTCCATTGTATCCCTCATTGTATCCCTAAACCCCCAAATACGGCAAAAACGAGCAAAAGTCAGCCAAGCCAAAAGTTATGTAACCTACTCATAACAAGCAGTTAGCATAAAATAGCTAAAAGCGGCAAAACCTCATTTTCCGATTACAAATCAGCTGCTCTACCAACTGAGCTATACCGGCGTTTACCTCTGCAAAAAATCGGCGAAATTCGGCTGGTCCAAGCCGCCTTCGCAGCCGTTTCTACTACACCGCGGCGGCGGCTGAGTCCAGAGGCAAGAATGTTGGAGTGACGCGGGAAGCGTGGCATGGTCCAGTTCAGTAAGGATTGGGAGAGATTCTCGTTTCGGTCAACGCAGGGGTCGTGGTCCCGGTATACGTGAATTTATCGGCAGAAATGTTACCGAGTATCACGTAGACGATTGTGGCCTTCCAATCGTTGTAGTCAGGATTATCAATTTCTCGAAAATCCAGGGTGTAAACATAGCCGGTGACACTCCAGGTGCCGCTGGAGTTTACTTCCTCGGACGGATTGCCGCGATCCTCAGCGATCGTGGTACGTTCCTCGAACGTCCTGTCGGGATACCGCCTGATCACCCAGTGAACATTCCCACAGGTGCTCATCCATTTACCGACCAGCAGCCGCTCATCGGCGGAAAGGTCTGGACTGACAGGGTGCAGGCGCTCTTGGGTTGAAAGGCCCGGACTGACAGGGTGAACGGCCGTTGTGCATGCATCGAGGATTAAGACGGCGCAAATCGACAGCAGAACTCTGGAAGGGAATGCAATCGGTTTGTTTTTTTGGGAGGTCATTACTCGACCGTGATCGGCGCGGAGAGCGCGGCGGCGGGGGTGGTGGCGCGGATTTGCCAGGCGCCGGGGGTGAGTTGCCAGAAGGTGCGGCCGTCGTGTTGCGGGGGGATCGGCTGGTTGTTTACGTACCAATGGACGGCGCCGGGGAGGGTGGTGGTGAGCTCGAGCATTTGCTGGGCGGGAGCGAGGATGGGATCGATGATGTAATGGGCACCGGCGGGGGGATTGAGGATGCGGGCGGTGGGGCGGACCTGGGCGCCGAGGGTGTTGCCGGGGCTTGCGCACCATGCGGCGTATTCGGGCGGCAGGAGGAGGGCGCCATCGGCTGAGAAGAAGGTGGAGGCGCTTTCGTGCGGCTCGGTGCCGGGGAGGAAGAGCTCCGGGATGACGGCGGGGGAATGTGGGCAGGGAAGGAGGCCGGTGAGGGCGCAGACGTCGCGGTGGACGAGGGTGGCGGGCGCGGGGAGGAGCGGATGGTCGGTGCGCAGGAGGAGGTTCATCACGGCGGCCCAGAGGGGGCTGGCAGCGCGGATGGCCAGGGTGCCGCCGAGGGGGTGGCCATCGAAATTGCCGGCCCAGACGGCGACGGTGTGCTCGCGGTCGAACCCGGCGGTCCATGTATCGCGGAAGCCGCTGCTGGTGCCGGTCTTGGCGGCCACGCGGAGCGGCTTGTGATCGGCGTCCTTCAGCGCGAGGGGCGAGTCGGGGCCGAAGGTCCGGCGGCGCGCGTCGTTATCGCACAGGATATCGGTGATGATGGCCGCGGCCTCCGGCGACGCCATGCGGGTGAGGGGCGCCTGGCGATCCTCGATGAAGCGCGCCCGCATCGCAAGGCCGCCGCGGGCGAGGCCGGAGTAAGCGGCGGCGAGATCGACCAGCCGGATGCCCGCATTGCCGAGGATGAACCCCGCGCCGTAATCGTCAAAGGAGCCGTCGAATTGAAAGCCCCATTGCCGCAGCGAATAGAATGCGCCGCGGGCGCCGAGCCGGCTGACGGTGACGACGGCGGGGACATTGAGCGAGCAAGCGAGCGCCTCGCGGACGCGGACGGGGCCGAGATAGCGGTGGTTGAAATCCTGCGGATCGTAATCGGTATACGCGTCGCGGATGGCGTCCGGGGTATCTGGCAGGAGGGTGGCGGCGGTAATGAGCCTGCGGTCGATGGCGGCGAGGTAGATGAAGGGCTTGAGCGTCGAGCCGCAACTGCGGGACTGCAGCGCGCCATTGGTCTGCGCCTGCGCGAAATCCGACGAGCCGACCAGCGCGCGCACGGCGCCGGTGGAGTTCTCGATGATGACGAGCGCGGCCTGCGTGATATCGGCGCGATTGAGCGAGGCGAGATGGGTGCGGACGGCCCACTCGGCGGTGCGCTGGAGATCGAGATCCAGCGTCGTGCGGACGGTGCCGCGCAGGCCGGGATTCGCCCGGAGCATGGCGTCGACAAAGTTCGGGGCCAGGTGCGGCGGCTCGCAATGCAGCACGGTGGGCGGCGCGGCGAGGAGATCGCGCTGGGCTTGCGTGATGACGCCGGCGGCGGCGAGGCGGTCGAGGGAGAATTTGTAGCGCGCGGCGGCGGCGGCGGGATGCAGCCATGGATTGAAGCGCGACGGCGCCTGCGGCAGGCCGGCGAGGTAGATCGCCTCGGCCAGGGTGAGATGCGCGGCGGATTTGCCGAAGTAAGCCTGTGCGGCGGCCTCCGGGCCGAGGCGGCGATTGCCGTAGCTGGCGCGGTTCAGGTACGCGGCGAGGATTTGCGACTTGTCCCAGCGATGCTCGAGCTTCCACGCGGCGACGGCCTCGCGGAGCTTGCCGGTCCAGGAGTGGCCCTGGCGGCCGGTGGCCAGCTTGATGAGCTGCTCGGTGATCGTCGAGCCGCCGGAGACGATGCGGCCGGAGCGGAGATCGCGCCAGACGGCGGAGCAGACGGCGCGCAGGTCGATGCCGTGGTGGGACGCAAAGCGCTTGTCCTCCAGTGCGATGGTGACGCGTGGCAGATACTCGCCCATCTTCGCGAGCGGGACGGGGATCTGCACGCGGGCGTCCGCGGAGGGCAATTGCGCGATGGTGCGCCCGTGGAAGTCCTGGAGATTGAGGGTGCCGTCCAGGGGCTGCTCGAGCGCCGCCGGGAGTGGGAGACAGCATGCCCAAACTAGCTCCCCTACGCAAATCAGCGCGGCGCCCATGAGCAGCCCAAGAATTAATCGGCGGAGACGACGCATATACTCGATGCGGAGCAGCCGGAGAAGCGGCTGTCGTACATGGGATTGATCTGCGTTTGCGGCCAGCGGAACGTGCCGGCGGCGGTTACCCGGACGAGGATGGAATAGACGCCGGGGCCGGGCGGGAAATCGTTGAAGTAGAGCAGCGTCGAGCGGTCGCGCATCTCCGAGTGAGAGAGATCAAGGAGCTGGTCGTTGGGATCGGGCGCGGGCAGGTCGAAGAATTTGCCCACCTGCGCGAGGTCCGGGTTCACCGTCTCAAAGGCCGCCGGCAGCGCGTCCTCCAACGCGACGAAGTATTGCTGATTCTCCGAGAAGACGCGGTAGGTCACCAGGAGCTGGTCGCCGATATGGTACGGGCGCGCGGCGTCGCCCTTGCGCGTGGCATCGGTCAGGTCGTGGACGATGCGCTCGAGCCGGAATCCGCGATCCACGCGCGGCGCATCGAGCACCGGCACGGTGTAATCGGCCTGCATCAGGAAGGTGAGCGCGGATTTGTTGAGCGCGGCGATGGAGAATGGCGCGGAGAGTTGGGTGTTGGGCGTACCGGGCCACTCGGCGGAGGCCTTGTTTTGTGAGACGAGCGCCGGGGCCGGCCGGGCGGCGGCGAGCGGCGGCGCGGGCTGCGCGTCGATCAATGATTTGAACGCGAGGATGAGCCAGAGGTTCTCCTGCGTGGAAAAGGTGAACGTCGAGACGGAATAATAGCCATTGCCGAGCGGGGCGAAATTGATTCCCGTCTGCGTATCCGGCGCAGCGGAGAGGATCGAGCCCGTGTCGAGCACATGCAGGAGGCGCTTGTGGATTTCCTCCTTTTTCGCCGGCGTGAAATTCGGCGGCGCGATGGTCTCAAACGCCATCGCGCAGATTCCCTCCGTGCGATCGGGCGAGCCAAACGTCTCCGGCTTGAACGCGGTGGGCATGATCACGTGATCGATCTCGCGCATCAGTTGCAGCTTCTCGTCATTCATGATCTTCAACTGATGCAACGCCATCGCCAGCAGCGCGCGCCCGTCGAAACCCATGTCCTGGCGATGCAAATAGATGTCCTCCGCGATGGCGGGATAATCGGAATCGTCCGGCTTTAGCGAGGCGAGGACGTAAAGGGCGAAGGCGCGGTTATCAATGTCATCGTTGCCGGAGGCGATGCCCTTGACGGCCTTCGCGAGCTTGTCCGTCAGGCCATCGGGAATATCGAAACCCGCAGCGGCAGCCTCGTTGAGCGCCCACGCCGCCTGGCAGGTCACAAAGTCGTCGCCCACGGTATCGCCGGGCCAATAGGGAAGCGTCCCATTGGGGAGGAGCGACGCATTGATCTGCGTGATGCCCTGCTGGAAGATCGGTTTGTAATCGGCCAGCCGGGCCTGCGTGCCGGGGAGATAATCGGTCAGGTTCGCGAGCAGCGCATAACAGAGAAGCTTGCTGGTGATCTGCTCGAAGCAGCCGTGCGGATAATCGAGGATTGTCGGGATGCCCGCGATCGCGGGGAGCCATGAGGAGGTCGAGAGCGTGAGCGAATATTCGCCCCGGCCCTTGATCCAATCCGCGGGCATGACCGACGGTGCATCGAAGCGCGGCCCGCTGAAATTGCCGGAGATCGACTCGTGCCGGATGACCGTCGGCGCGCTGACGGGGATGGTCACCTCGACGACGTCGGACATCCGCAAATCACTTACCGCAAAGGCGGTGAAGCGGACCTTGAATGGCAGAAGATTTGGGTCGTTGATCTTCGCGCGGAAACGCAGGACGAACGGCGCGTTGCGATCCGCGGTCCCCCTGATCGTTGGCTCCGCGATCAGCGTGCAGCCGCTGCCGGTGACGCATTGCGCGACGACCGGGGCGGAATCGGCGAAGCTCTGCCGCACCACCGCGCGCAATTCCACCTCATCCCCGTCGCGGACGAAGCGCGGCAGGGCAGGATCGACCAGCAGCGGCTTGGTGATTTTCACCGTCGCATCGGAGTTGCCGCCGAATTGATTCGAGCCCGTCTCGCCAATGGCGACGATGCGATACGTGGTCAAATTATCCGGCGCCTGGAAGTCGAAGCTTACTTTTCCATTGGTATCGGTCGTGAGGCTCGCGTTCCAGTAGGCCAGCGTGCGGAACTCCTTTCGCAGCGCATTCGCGCCCGCGCCGACTTCATCGGCGCTCCCATCGCCGATGATGAAGCCTTTCTGGAAATTCCCATCCAATACGCTCGGATCGCCGTATTCGCCGAGCGACTGGTAATTGGTAAACCGAAATGGATTCTGCGGGTAGAAAGCGGAGAGCGCATCGGGCAGCGTCCACCCGCCGAGCTGCAACACCGCGTCATCCACGGCGAATACTGCGAGATCCGCGCCGGGCACCGGCTTGCCTTCGCTGAGGACGGTGAATTCTCCATGGATGCTCGCTCCCGGCTGGACCTCGACGTGATCCAGGTGCGGCGTGATCTCCAGCTCGCGATCCGGGCATTCCACGGCCAGCGGACACATGGCGAAACGCTCGACCGGCAGCGCGGCCGGGCCGCCCGGGCGCGTGAGATAAACGGAGACCGTCGCATTCGGCGCGTACGCCTCCTTCACCGGGATCTCGATGCGGGCGGCATTGCCGGAGAGCGGGACGAGCATGGTATCGAGCAATCGATCCGTCTGGATGCAAACCCACGCGACACCGGCGTAGGAGGCCTGGACATCGAACACCGCCTTTTCGCCGACCTTCCAGCTATCGTGGAGGGAGGTGAGCGTGAACGTCGTATCGTTTTCCACCGGCAATTGCGCGGGCTCATTGCCGGTGACCTCGACATCGTTGCTCACCAGCGGCGTGCGGACGGAATCGGAGTGGACGGCGACGACATAATTGCCCGTCGTCGTCGCGGAGAAAGTCAGCGAGCCGGGCGCAACCGCCTCTTTCGAATCGACCTTCGCGTATTCGTTAGTGTTCTTGTAATAAAAGACCAGCGGTGCGACGCGCTCCTTCACCGTCTTTGTGGTCACGTAGTAGAGGTCCACTGTCACCTTGACCGGTGTGGTGATCGGGTTGCGATCCGGGTCCACGCCTTCGAGGGTTACGCCGATGCCGCGGGGGTCGGTCATTTTTTCTTCCGCATGCAAACCGAGGATGACGGGCGTGCTGGAGAAGGTCTGGTCCGTGCCGCCTGTAATGGTCTGGCCGTCGATGGAGGTGACATCGGCAGTCCAGCTCACGTCCGAGACGGAGACCGCCAGGTTATCCTTGTACGGGGAATCGCAGGCGACGGTGCATTGGCCGTTCTTATCGAGCCGGGCATCGCCCTCGATGGTGCGGCCGGGGGTGTCGTCGTCATTCAGCGCCGGACCGATCTCGGGATGGGAATTGTAGCGGACGGTATTGGTTCCCGACGCGCCGTAGGTGGACCATGCGGCCTTCCAATGAACGCGCGCGCCGGCATTTGCGCCGCCGTGGAAGAAGACAGAGGAGACCTGGGCATGCGCGGTCGTGCCGATCTCCGTGCCGGACCCGACATTCACGGTGAAGAGCGGGACGCGATACTCCTCGATCGAGAACTGCGCATTGCCCGAATACGAAATATCATTGAGCGTGCATTGCAGCGTGCACTGGCCGAGGGCGGCATCCTTCGGGATGGGCCACGAAGCCTCGAATGTGCCGAGCGGCGAGAGCGGCACCTTGCCCTCGGCAATGGTCTTGCTGCCATCGCCCTGGATGATCTGCCAATCGACCGTGCCCGACGGCATGACGAGGCCGGAGGGTGATTCGTCGCGGAGGAAGCCCTTGATTTTCACTTCCTCGCCGGGCCGGTAGAGATTGCGATCCGTGATGAGCAACGCGTGATTGGAGACGCGCGCCGGGGAATTGTCGCCGGGGGCGGGATAGGTGTCCGCATCCGCCAGGGCCAGCGAGAGGCCACCTGGAGTGTAGCCGATAAACAGATGCGCCTGCGGGCCGGCGGCCGGGAAGAGCTTCGCGAAGTCGAACGTCGCAAGCCCGCTGGAATCGGTGACCGCGCGGGCCAGCTCGATGTTATCGTCGCGCACCGCGCGGACGGTGACGCCGGCAACCGGGAGCGCGTCGCTCATTTTCGCCACGCGGACGAACACCTGCGTGGGCGAGCGCGTCTGCGTCAGGATGTAATTGCTGAAGAATACCAGTGCCCGTCCGCCGGCGATGCGCCCATCCGGCAATGTCGCGGAGGCCTCGATGAGATACGGGCCGGAGAGTGGCGCGCCATTCGGCAGCGGCGCGGTGATGGAGCGCGTGGCGTCCGTGTTGGTATCGACGCCGGGGGTGCTGCCGCTGAGCAGCACCGGGAGATGGAGAGCGTCGACCAGCAACTCCGTCTGGACCTCCCTGTCCTCGCCGGTTTTCGGATCGGGAATCGTCTGGCCGGTGAGCGGGTCGGTGGCAGAATCGTTGTATTCCGTCAGCCGCGCGGTGACCGCAGGGAGTTTCTCCAGCGGGATGCTGGCGAGCTTCCACGTGACCGCCGGGGTGTGGCTCTGGACGAATGAGAAATGAAGCTGCGACGTGCTCCGCAGATACAGGGTCGGCCCGGGAAACGAGATGCATGGTTGCCGCGGCGGGAAGGTGGCGAACCAATGCGCATCCGCCGGCAGCTTGTATCCGCGCTCGCTCACCAGCGCGGGCGTCACGGTGATGCGGTAACGCTGGGCGAGATCGAAAGTGCCGGTGATATCGATTTCATCTTCGTCGGCGTCAATGCCCAGGCCCGGGACATCGGGCGTGATCTTCACCATCCCGGGCTTCAGCGCGTCCGGCGGGATGGAGTCGTTGAACTTGATGCGGATGATCGGCGAATCCAGCGCGGGATTGAACGCGCCGACCCAGTCGATGCGCAGGTCATGGGTATTGCCGAGCGCGAACACGGCGGGATACGGCAGCGGCTGGCGGCTGCCGGCGTCGCGCAGGCCGTCGATGACCAGGTCGTAGGTGTGATTCGGCGGCAGCGGCTTGCGCGGAGCGACCTGGAACTCGAACGCATCGAGAGACGAGGGATCGGTCTCGATAACCTCGATGGGGATGTGGGCGCGCGAATCGCGATCCTGGATCCACGCATGCTGCGGCACCTCCGTCAGGCGGACTTTGTACGTGGAGGTCAGCGGGATGTGCGGCTCGGTCGTCAGCTCATCGCGGAATTGCGCATCGGTGGAAAGGGAGAACTGCGTTGCGGTGAAATCGACCGTCCATTGGTCGCCCGAGAGCGGTTTGCCGGCCAGGTCCTTGAGCCCGGGCGCGAGCGTGAAGTGATGCGTCGCGCCGGCCACGACCGTGGAAATCTCAAGCTGGCCCTCAGTCTGGCTCTTCCAGAGGAACGTGCCATCCACCTTCGGTGTCGAGGTTACCGGCCATGGCTCGCCGCCCTTGTCGATGGCGTCGGGCGCAACCATCGGTGTGGGAAAGGAGAGCGTCAGAACTGTACCTTGCGAGATATCGCCGCCGGCGGGCGTGATGCCGCTGCCGCTGCCGGAGGTATCCGGGGAGGAATTGTCATCCGCCGCGCGGAGGCCGTGCGCAAGAGCGAGCGCGCACAGCAGGAAGAAGAGAGCCCGTTTCATTTCAATGGAGGAAAGACTTCGGTGCAGGAAAAACCTTATTCAGGCGCTGGATATCCGCCTCGGCCTGGGAGGAAAGGCAAAGGCGCAGCTCGGCATCGATCCGGGCGCGCAGGGCGACCTCGGATTCATGGATCGCCAGCGAGCGCGTCTGGGAGGCGATGGCCGCGGTGAAATCGGCGCGATTCGCCTCCACGACGCCGCGGTAATACCATGCGACCGCGTCCTTCGGCCGCAGCTCCGTCGCACGGATGATGTGTGGCAGCGCCTCCTTCGAGCGGCCCAGCGCGTCCAGATCGTGGCCTATCTCGAATTGGGCCTCGGGGGAATTCGCGTCCAGCGCCAGCGCCGCCTGCGCATCGTCCAGCGCGAGGACGTATTGTTTGATGTCCCGCAGCGTCTTCGAGCGGGCGGCGAGCGGCCCCGGCTTGCCGGGATTGCGGTGGACCGCGGCGTCCCGTTCATCCAGCTCGTGCAGAATCTTCTTGTCCACAAGACCGGTATCGTCACGCAGCAGGTCATGGCTGACGCGGAACTTCGCGGCGTCCAGCGGCTTGTTGAGCGCCAGCTCGGCTTCGCCGCATTGGACCCGGGCGCGAACGCTGCCGGGATCGATGGCCAGCGCCCGTTTGGCATTGGCCAGCGCCAGGAAGGGCTCGCCGATCTCCATGAAGACCTGCGCCTGGTCGAGCAGTGGATGGATATTTCTCGGGTCCATGGAGTTCGCGACTTTCAGCATCATGTCGAATGCGAAAATCTCCGCCCGGCGCGTGGCCAGCAGCTCGATCTTCGGCAGCCATTGCTGCACCGTCGGGTCTGTCGCATCGAGATCGTTGGCCTTGTGAATCTCGGCAATCGCCGCGTCCCATTGGTGGACATTCAGCAGCGCCCCGGCGCGGGCGGCGAGGAGCGCAGCGGCCGGTTTCGCATCGGCTGCCTGGGTGCGAAGCGCAAGGACCTCGTCCCAGCGCGACTCCGTTTCCAGCAGGTCGGCGAGTTTGCTCAGGACGCGGTAATCATGCGGATCGATCTTCAGCGAGGCGCGCCACGCTCGCTCGGCATCCACCGGCATTCCCCTGGCCAGGTAGATATCGCCCCGGTAGGAGTCGATGGCCGCCGGTTCCGGTTTCGTCACATTCTGCCAATTTTGCAGGGAAACGAAGGCGCGGTCGTAATCCTCGATCTTGATCTGCGACTCCACCAGCGTGTTCCACGCGTCAGTATCGTGCGGATCGGCGGCAACGATGCGCCGGGTGAGCTCGATTACCGCATTCGAGTCAGCTCCGGCCTGCGCCAGCTTCAGTTGCGCCCGCCATTCCGGCAGGCCTTCGCCGCAAACGCGGAGGGGCGCCGCCAGGAGGATTGGAAGCAACGCAAGAACCGCGAGTGGAAAGCGGCAAGCCACAAAAAATCTCAGGCCTCTGGATAGCAGGAATGCGAAGCCGCTGGAAGGAGGAATTGCCCCAGCCGAACCGGTGAAGACTTCGATCGCGCTTGCATGAATGCCGTTGTGTACTTCGTCGGGGCGAGCGGCGATTCCATTCATCGATTCGCATCCAAATAATGAAAATATTTCGCGATCCCCTTTACTGGGCTGGCAACTCCACCAGTCGGTAACTGGTGCTCCGTCCTCCTCCGCCCTCCTGGACCAAAATGCCATGATCGAGCAATATCTTGATGTCGCGCAACGCGGTATCGGTGGAGCATTTGGTGAGTTTGGCGTACTTGGAAGTGGTCAGCTTTCCTTCGAATCCATCCAGCAACCGGTTGATTACTTTCCGCTGCCTTTCATTCACCTGCGATCGGTTCACGTATGCCCAGATCTTTGCCTTGCGCAGGATGTGGACAAGCCCACCGTCCGCCCCGTCGAGCGCCCGCATGAGGCAGCCCATATACCATTCCAACCATCGCGTGATATCGAGGCCGCCCTTTTGGCTGTGCTCCAGCATTCCGTAATAGTCCTGCCGCTCCGCTTCGATTTGAGCAGACATGCTGTAAAATCTCTCCCGCGTTCCATCCGCGCGGGTGAGGGCCATGTCTGCAATCGCCCTTCCGATCCTTCCATTGCCGTCTGCAAAGGGATGGATGGTCACAAACCAGAAATGCGCGATTCCTGACTTGAGTACGTGGTCAATTCCGCGTGCAGTCTCAAACCAATCGAGAAAGCGCGCCATCTCGCGCGGCAAGCGCCCTGCCTCCGGAGCTTCGAAGTGAATGCGTTCCTTTCCAATCGGGCCTGAGACCACCTGCATGGCTCCGGCCTCGGGAGGACGCCATGCGCCGACGGTGATTGGACGCACGCCGCTGCGCCCTGCCGGAAACAACGATGCATGCCAATTGAACAGGCGCTCCACTGTCAACGGCTCAGCGAATTTTTGGGTCGCATCGAGCATCATTTCGACCACTCCGTCCACATCCGTGCTCACTGGCGCCGCACCCCCGGCATCGAGGCCGAGATGGCGCGCAATCGAGGATCGGACCTGCCCGGCGTCCAACTGCTCACCCTCTATCGCGCTCGACTTGATGACGTCGGCCGTAAGCGTCGTCAGGTTTGCCTCGGCCCTGAGCCGAAACCCAAGCCCCTCCATTTTGCCCAGCAGCCGCCCTTGCCGATGTCGAGCCTCGGCGAGCAACGGCGATAGCTTTGCGTCGTTCCAGAGCAAATTCGGCCAGTTTGGATTTTCGTGAATGTAAGCCACGGGCTATATTCTCCGCATAATTTGCGGTGATTATACCTATTTTCGCCGCAATTACAATATTCGCCGCATATTATGCGGCGATTAAGCTGTTCATTCACCGCATTCTTTGGGAATGCGACGGCTTTTTGGCCTTGTCTAACGCAGCCTTGCGTCGCGAAGGTGCTGGCTTATGGAGTCCCCCTCCACCGTCCACGCCGTGATCGCGCCGCCGCATTATCCGTATATCACCCGGGTGCTCATCGAGCTGTTTGAGACCGGCGCGCTGCCGAATGTCGCTTCGATTCAGGTCGAGCCGGTGTACGGGTATGTGGGCCGGATTGTATACCGGGATGGGACCGTGCGATTTTTTCGCGGCTCCAGCATGGGGGTCAACCGGCTGGGGGCCTCGGAGATTGCGCGGGACAAGGGGTACACGAAATATTTCCTCGAGCAGCTCGGGTACTCGACGCCGCGGGGGCAGGTGTTTCTTTCGGCGCGCTTCGTGGAGTTGATCGACCGGAACCTGGGGCGGTTCGGGTTTACGGAGTTCGCGCATTGCGACCAGATCCTGGATTACGTGCGGGAAACGCTCGGCTACCCGTGTTATCTCAAGCCGAACGAAGGATCGCAGGGGCGCGGCATCGAGCAGTGCGCGAACCCGGAGGAGGTGCTGGAGGCGCTGGAGCGTTACGCGGCGGAGGGTGCGCTCAAGGTGCTGGTGGAGCAGGCGATTCCATACCCGGACTACCGCGTCGTGGTGCTGGGGGACGAGGTTATTTCCTGCTATCTCCGCAAGCCGCTCTCGCTGGCGGGCGACGGGGTCTCGACGATCAGTGAGTTGCTCGCCGAGCGGCAGCGGCAATTTCTCGACGATGGGCGCGATACGATCATCAATCTCGAGGATAGCCGGCTGGACCGGGCGCTGCGGCGGGAGGGTTGGACGCGGGATACCGTGCTGCCGGCGGGCCGGGCGTGGCAGGCGTTCCAGGTATCGAATCTCTCGGTGGGCGGCGATTCCGAGGATTTCACCGATCGCATTCATCCGCACTGGCGGGAGTTGTGCATTGAGATTTCGGCGGCGATGGGGTTGCGGTTCTCCGGGGTGGATCTTGCGTGCGAGGATATCTGCCGGGGGGATTCCGCATATAGCGTGCTGGAGATCAATGCAGCGCCGGGGCTGGATAACTACGCCGCCAGCGGGCCGCGGCAGGCGGAGCTGGTGAGGGATTTGTACCGGCGGGTGTTTAATGAGGGAACGGATGTTTAGGGCTGCGCCGCGGGCTTTCTCCACACCCGGAAGGTGGCCCACGTCACCGGCACCGGCTCGTAATGATGCTCCGCGATATAGGCGGCGATGCCGCCGGTCGGGTCGGAGAGATCGGGCTTTGACATGAAAATCTCATCCGGCGCGGCGGTAAAGTGGTCGGGCACCTTGTAGGTCCACCGGGCGTGTCCCGGCAATTCCTGGTCGGAAACCGGGAGGTGATAGAAAGCGCCCGCCTCCGGATCGGCGGCCCACCAGATATTGCCGCCATCGGCAATCACCTGTGTGGCGGCGGCGGCGGCATCGCGGTAATCGTCCTTCGAATGACGGTCGGCGAATCGCACCTCCAGGCTGGAGAGCGCCAGCGCCGCGATCATCGCGACTGCCGCCACACGCCCGAGCATCCGCCCGCCGCGCCACAGCAGCAGCAGCCCAAACGCCTCCGCCAGCAGGATGAATGGGAAGAGCGGCGTGAGATGCCGCGCCAGGATGCGCGCATGCCGCACGAAGCCGAAGACGAAGATGAAACTGACCGGCCCCGCCGTGATCAGAAGGATCTGCACCAGCCTCGCCTGCGTCAGCCCAAACCGGCGCCGCGCCGCGAGATAGAAGCCCGCCGCCAGCGGCACGCCCAGCAGCAGCAGCGGCAGCAGGAAGGGGCGTGTCGCCGAGACGGAACTGGCGCGCAAATCCGCGCGCCCCGGCCCCAGTCCCAGGAAGCCGAATTGCTCGTAAAACACCGACATCATGCTCGCGACATTCATTGCCATGGGGTTGGCCGATACCCGTTCCTTGATCGTCCATGCCAGGTAGAGCGCCAGCACCGTCAACAGCGGGACGCAGACCATTAGCGCCGGCCGGCCGGCCGTCAGCGCCGTGCGGCGAAAGGCGGGAATCGTGAGCAGCAGCGCCGTGATCGCCAGCGCCCACGGCGTCCCGAGCAGGCCCGCCCCGCAGAGAACCGTCATTCCCGCGCCGAATTGCCACCACCACGCGCCATCCATAGCATCCGGCTCATCCAGCGCCTGGAAGAGCGCCCCTGCCACCAGGAGCGAGCCCGAGAGTTGCATCAGGTACGGCCGCGCCTCATTGAGATAATACCAGACAAAGGGATGGACGCAGTAGAGCAGCAGCGTCGCCCAGCGCAGCCCCGGTTGGCGCCGCAGCGAGCGGGCGATGGCGTAGAACCCGAGGAGGAACCACGGGATATTGGCCGCGCGCAAAGCCAGCTCGGAGAGCCCCGCGATCCGCGCCCAGCTCCAGATGTAGATCATGTAGAGCGGGAGCTGCATGTTCGAGTTGTGTTCCCCGTCCAGCGCCTGCCACCACCCCCGGAGCGTCGGCGGCACGGCCTTCAGCGCCGTCTCCGCCTCATCCACCCAGAGGCTCTGCGAGCTGACTGCCACGCACGCCACGATGCATGCCAGCACGATGAGCGGCATGAGGAGAGGAGTGCGGCGGGGGAGGGGGGCGTTCATGGGGGCGCCTAGCGCAACGGCCTCAAATTTTTTTTTACCTTAATTTACCTTAATTTGGCTTAATTCGTGAGAGCGCACATGTGGTGAAATATACCGCAGTTTGTAAGGAAACGGTGCGAATCCGTGATGCGTGAAGCCAGGAGCGCAGAATAAACCGAGCGGCCGATAGCGATTTTTTGGGCGGGGCCTCGCGAGGAGCGGAGATGTTGCCTGTTTGCGCCTTTTCCAAAGACCCCAGGCCATGCTCCCAATAAACCCGGCGACACCAACGAGCCCCAATTCGCCGCCACGATTCTCAAAAAACGCTCCATGTCAAATAGCATTGCAGAAGAGACCTTGCTTCACCTAGAGATTTTTTGAACCCAGGCGCGTTTATAGGGTCATCTCAGGCCCGGGTGCAGATGCAGTACATCGCCATGCTGAAGTGCCAGTTAAACAGTGTGGAGAGACTTTTCTGCATCGCCAGCTTTGCCATGTTTGACGGCTTCCGGTCGGAGTAAACGTCATCGACGCCGAACTGCCGCACCTTGAAGCCGTGACTACTTAACGCGGCGCGGAGGGTCGCGGGCTGGAAATGGGTGAGGTGGATTTCCTTGCCCCAGTGGAAATAGCCGAGGGGGTTGGGACCTTTTCTGCGCCCGATGCGATAGCGGAAGAGATCGTTGTCATCATTGGGGACAGCAACCGCGAAGACGCCGCCGGGGGCAAGGAGACCGGAAAGGATCGAGAGGGCTTCGCCGGGATTCGGCAGATGCTCCAGCACATGCCAGATGGTGATCACGTCGAATTTCAGCTCCTTGAAGTCCACGTCATTGATCTGGCCGAGCAGGAGTTGATGCCCGCGCTTGCGGGCGTAATCGGCTCCCGTTGCCGAGAGCTCCGTTCCAAAAGTTTCAAATCCCGCAGCCTTCGCCATATCGAGAAAGAACCCGTCGCCCGCGCCGACATCCAGGAGGCGTCCGGCCTTTTTGTAGCGGCCCAGGATGGCGAGCCGCCGCTCCCAGATGGACCTGCGCCCGGCATCGTTCTGCTGCCACTCGGCGTAATTGCTGCCGTAATCATAGGAGCGCCGGATCTCCTCCTGCGTTGGGCGCGGAGTGCGAAAGAAAACGTGGCAGCGAGCGCATTGCGCCACATCCGGCTCGAAGACACGGGGAATATCGGCGCAACCGCACACCGTGCAGGCCTTGAGGGTTTCGTAATCCTCAAACTTCTTCTCGGCGGGAGCTTGGGAGGACATGGGAAGGCAGGGGGCGCATGACATCGTGCACGGCGCACCCGGATCGTCAATGTGCGAATGCCGGTAACTGCGCCGGAGCTTGCCCATGGGCAGGGTGGCGCATAGTTTTGCCGCCCCGATCCCGTGAATCCCACCCTCTCAGTCTGCATCATGACTTACAACCGCGCCGGGACGCTGCGGGAGACGCTGGATTCGATCCTGCCGCAGGCGGCGGAATTGCCGGAGGTGGAGGTGCTGGTCTCCGATAATGCCTCGGCGGACGATACGGAGCAGGTGGTCCGCGGCTATTGCGCGCGATATCCGGTGCTGCGCTACTCGCGCAATCCGGTCAACGTTGGGTTCGATGGAAATGTGCGCGCCTGCATTGAGAATGCCACGGGCGAATATGTCGCCTTTTGCTCGGATGACGACATCGCGCCGCCGGGATTGATTGCCGGGCTGCTGAAGGACCTCGTCGAGACGCATCCGGTGGTGGCGTACATCAATCACACGCCGTTCTTCGGCGACGATCCCGATGCCGTCAGCGCCCCGACGCAGCCGGTGGTGAAGCGGGTATTCACGAAACCGAACGAGTTCTTTCTCTATTGCGGGCTCGGGTTTATCTCGGCGCTCATCCTGAAGCGGGCGGATGCGCTGAAGTTTACGGACAAGGGGATGAAGGATCGCGGCACGGCGCATGTGGACATCGGTGCGCGCGTGGTTCTCTCCAGCACCGGGCCATTTCTCTTTGACGGAACGCTCTCCGTGCTGGCGCGGCATGCGCAGGATTCCGGGTACGACCCGCTGCGGCTGGGTGCGATGAATACGACGAAGGTCCACCTCGAGCTGCTGCACGAAGGCCTGCTGAGCCAGGCGGATGTGGACTGGCACAATCGCAAGACCATCAGGCTCTTCCTCCAGCGGCTGATCGTTACGAACCGGATCAAGGGCGGCAAGGTGCTCGTGCCCGCGCGGGAGCTCAAGGAGCTGTACGGGAAGGATCCGCTTTTTTACGTCTATGCGTGGCCGCTGCTGATCATTCCAGCGCCACTGCTGCGCTTGATGGCGCTTCCGTTGCGGGCGATCATGCGGATGCGTCGCCGCCGGCGCGCGAAACAGGGCACCACCGGGGCGCCACCGCCGCATATGGCGCCGCCGGGGTGAAGGCCCAGGCCGGGTGGGCGTAGGTCGTTAGAAATCTTCCGTTACTGTTTCCGATCGGTAACCGGCACCTTTGCAGATGGATTCGGCTCATCCCGTCCGCGCCCTTCGGACTCATGCTTCGCCAGCCATGCGATCATGTACCAAGCGTTTGAAATAAGGATTATGAGTGCGACCGCCGGGACGATAATGAAGGGGTCCCTAAGGGCGGCAATGAAGGGGTTCACAGCGATACCGTGCATCGCAGATCCTTCCACTGCGAGCGATTTCAGAATACTGCGTTGCCGTGGCCTTTGGCCCTCGATTGCGAATGCGCTAAACGAGCGCCGGGAAGTAATGGATCACGGCGAACAGCCCCATGCCCATGTAGGTGGAGGAGATCACGTCGTCGATCAGGATCCCCATTCCGCCGGTGACCGATTGCAGGCCATTCGCCGGCCACGGTTTAAGCCAATCGGCAAAACGGTAAATGGCGAAGAGGATGACCCATGAAACCGGATGCACCGGCCAGTGCAGCCAGAGAGGCCAGAGGGCAAAGGGCACTGCGGCGATTTCGTCGATGACCACGGGACGCGGATCCTTGAGTGCAAGGAGCCGCTCGCAGACCGTGCCGCTCCAGACCGCCGGCGGAAGCAACGCGGCGAAGATGGCCAGCGCCCATGGGATCGGCAGGCGGCTGACGGCGATAAAGTAGAAAAACCCGGGAATCGACGCCCACGATGGCGCCATCGGTTTGATGAACCCGCTCCCGAGGCCGGTGCCGATCAGAAGCGCGACCTTTTCCCGGAAGTCCATCCGCGGAAGGGGGGGCACCACGTAGCGGGGGATAAGCTGGGTGACTTTGCGCCAGCCGGCCGGTTCACTGGACATCGATGTGGATGCCGAGATAGATCACGGCGACAAAGAGAATCAGCCAGATGACGATGGCGAGCTGGATGGCCCAATCCTTGAGCAGGATGGCGTCCGGCGCCTCGCCCTCCTGGTACCGCTCGATGAGCAGCAGGTAGCGGAAGATCCCCATCACCACCGGCGGCGTGGTAATAATGAGGCTGCGGTCATCGGGATGGCCCAGGACGGTGAAGAGGGCGTAGGTGGCGATGGCCAGCGTGGCGCAGATGTTGCAGAAGCGGTCGAGCATCGTGACGCTGTATTTGTGGAGCACGGCGCGCGTGGCGTTGATATCGACATTCGGCCTGTCGTACTCCTGGACCACCGTCCGGGAGCCGGTCACCTCTCCCTCGGTGACGGTGTATTTTTGAATGACGGCGCGCGACGAGGTGAGATGGCCGGATGCGGCATTGATCTCCGCCCGGCGCTTGCCGAAGGCCAGGAAGAGCGCGAGGAAGAATGCGCAGAGCAACAGCCATGCGCTGGGCGAGACATTGACCGCCGCGGTGCCGGCGTAAATCCGGAGGATGAAGCCGACGGCGACGATGGTGGCATCGACGAGGCTGAGATTCTTCAGGAAAGCGGAGTAGCAGAGATTCATGACCGCGTACCCGCCGAGGATGCCGAGCACGACTGGTCCAAGCAGCGAGCCAATCCCAATGGCGAGCGCGAGCAACGCCACGGCCAGGACGAGCGCCTGCGGCACCGAAATCTGCCCGGACGCAATGGGCCTCAGCTTCTTGCGCGGATGATTGCGGTCGCGATTCCGGTCCAGGACATCGTTAAGGATATAGATGAAACTCGATGCGGCGCAAAAAGCGGCGGCAGCGAGAACGGCGCGGATGGCGAAATGGGGATCGAGAATCCGGTGGCCGAAGAATGCACCCGCGATGCAGACGAGATTCTTGGTCCACTGGCGCGGCCTGAGGAGCTTGACAGAGCCAGTGAGTGAAGCGGCGGAAAACATGGAAAAGATGCGCGATCCCGGGAAACCGGGTTGTAAAGGTGCTGTGGAGGCCCCTGATGCTCAAGAGGAAACTGGCGCGCCATGCTGCCAGGTTTCCAATACTGGGATTGTGATCAGACCCGACGCGGCTGGAGACGCGGCGTCGCGGGCGGGGCGCCGGTGGCGTAAGCCGGCCGTGCGAACGCCGGACGTTCCGGGGGGGCGCCATTGGCGGCGCCGGTGACCTTCTGCGCGACCAAATACGGTCGGGCGCCGAGAATCCCGAGCGTCCAATAGAAAAGCGTGAGTCCCGGCACCGAGCCGAGGACGAACATGAACAGCAAGGCCGCGGCGAGATTGACGAGCGAAAACTCACAGAGAGCCCGGGACATGGAGCCCAGAGGAGCGCGGTTGTGCGCCTTCAGGAGTATCCATGCGAGGTGGCCAAGGAATGCGAGGTAGAGAGTGAGCCCGACGACACCGAAGATATTTGTAATGCTGCTGAACATGTTTTCCGTCAGACCCATCTCGATGGCCAACTGGGCCTCGTGATCCTGGTCTTCCTCGGTCATCTGGTCGATGTCATCGAGAGAGGGGTCCCAGCTCTTGTAGCCGTGGCCGAAATAGAAGCTGTTGAGATCGGCGAGCCAGTAATCGTAGCTGCGCTGGCGCAGGGCCTGGTGCCAGCCGTCGCTGCCGGCCAACTCGTCCTGCACCTGGGACTCTTGATCCGAAAAGTCCAGCGGCGCCAGTGCGCGCTGGACGGTCCCCGGCATATTGTTCAACGCGGTGGGGACGATTGTTATGAGAGTTGCGACGCCCAAGCCGAACACAATAAAGGGGAGCGCGAGCCAGAGTTTGCGACGCACGATGGCAAAGAAAACGCCAGCCAGCAACGCGGTGGCCAGCGAGAGGCGGCCACCGCTGAGAAGCACGCCGAAGGCCGAAACGGCAACGCCGGCGCCAAGGGCGAACCTGCCAAAGTTGTTGCGGGCAGCAGGCCAGTAGGCCAGGCAGAAAATGAAAAGATAGAGGGCTCCGTATCGCAGGATGAAATCGGCACCTCCGGCGGTGAGCCATGCGAACTGAATATGCATCTCGGAAAAATCGAGCGAATATCCAGTGAGCATCACGAAGATGGACATGAGGACCGTGAAGAGAATTGTCCCGAAAAGCGCGAGGATGGTGGGCCGGACCGTGCGGCTATGGCAGTACCGGATCACGAGCCCAAAGAAGATCAGCGGGTTGATCGCGGTGTAATAGGATTTGACGATGTTCTTGAGCGGAACACCCATCGTGTGGTTGTACGCGATGATGACGACGGCATGGACGAATACATAGCCGAGGAGCGCCCAGTAGAAGAAGCTGGGCGTCATGGGTGGCTCCGCCTTGCGGAGGGTCTTCATGGCCATCTTCGTCGGAAGGGCGAGACAGAGGATTGCCAGGCCCAACTCCATGCCGCTGAGCGGGATGCCGCCCACATTGGTGGAAAATCCGAAGGCGGTGATGACGAGAATGGGCGCCCACCAGTAATCCTGGACGAAGACGATGACGGCCGCTGCGGCAAACCAGACGGCGAAAAGCACCAGGTAGTCGTATTCCGCATTGGCCGCCCATGAGCCAAAGAGGATCGCGACAACCAGGAAGACCGCGATGGCGATCCAGCGGCTGATCGACCACGGCTCGCTCATCCGCTCGAGGCGGGCTTGCGTGGTGAGCGGCGATGCGTCGCTCGAGTGAAGGTGTGCTGGGAGGTTATCCATTCGGGGGTGGGGCAGCGAAGGGTAGGGTAATATGAGATTTTTGTTTTTCCACTAAAGAGTGCCGGGCTCTGGTGATCGGGGGCACGCCGGGGTGGGACCTATGGGACCCATGGGACCTATGCCGGTGTGGCGGGCGCTTTCTGGACTGCGCGCCGTCGGGCCAGCGACACAGGATAAGCCTGTATGTTTCGCCGGGGGGATAGGTCCCATTCTGGAGCGCGTTCCGCCGCTAATACGACTTCGCCCAGAGCACCCGCCTGCCGCTGGGGCGGCCGCAGATGACACAGGCGCCATCCTCCGGCTGGGCGTCGAAGGGGATGCAGCGGATGGTGACCTTCAGCTCCTCCTTCACACTGGCCTCGCACTCCGCCGAGCCGCACCAATGCGACCTCGCGAAGCCGCCATGAATCTCCGGCTGCTCCGCATTCTTCGGCGTAAAGAACGCCCGGAACTCTTCCAGGGTATCGATCGCTTTGGTATGCGCGTCGCGGTAGGCGAGCGCCCGCTGGAAGAGCGTGTCCTGGATCGATTGCAAAATCGCCGGCAGTTGCGCCACGGCTTCCGCGGTGGGGAGGAATTGCTTCTCGCGCCCCTGGTCGCGCCGGCTGAGGGCCACGGAGCCTTTCTCCAGGTCGCGCGGGCCGAGCTCGATGCGCACGGGGATGCCCTTCTTGATCCACTCCCAGCTCTTCGTGCCGCCGGGAAGATCGCGGCTGTCGATCTCCACGGAGATCGGCTCGCCGGCGAAAGACTGACCGCGGAGCGCCTCCACCAGCGCCTCGGCAGCCGCAAGGACGGCGTCGCGGGTGTCCGGCTTTGGCGTGATGGGCATGATGACCACATGCGCGGGTGCGATCTTCGGCGGCACGATCATCCCATCGTCATCCGCGTGCGCCATGATCGCCGTCCCGATCAGCCGCGTGCTGACGCCCCAGCTCGTGGTCCACGCAAATTCTTGCGTATTCTGCCGCGAGAGAAACTGGATGCCGCTCGCCTTCGCGAAATTCTGCCCCAGGAAGTGCGATGTGCCGGCCTGGATCGCCTTCCGGTCCTGGACCATCGCCTCGATGGTCAGCGTCCGCACGGCGCCGGGGAAGCGCTCCGACTCCGATTTTTCGCCCGGGTAAACGGGAATTGCCAGGTAATCGCGGGCGAAAGTCGCATAGACTTCCAGCATCTTTTCCGTCTCGGCCACGGCCTCCGCCGCGGTCTCGTGCGCGGTATGGCCCTCCTGCCAGAGGAATTCCGCCGTGCGCAGGAATACCCGGGGCCGCATCTCCCAGCGGACGACGTTCGCCCATTGGTTGATGAGGATCGGCAGGTCGCGGTAGGACTGGACCCATTTCGCATAGGTGGCGCCGATGATCGTCTCGCTGGTAGGCCGGACGATCAGCGGCTCCGTCAATTGCGCCGAGGGGGCGGGACGCAACCCGCCCGCGCCATCGGATTCCAGCCGGTGATGGGTTACCACGGCGCATTCCTTGGCAAAACCTTCCACGTGCTGGGCCTCTTTGGCCAGGTAGCTCATCGGGATGAAGAGCGGGAAATAGGCATTCCGATGCCCCGTGGCCTTGAACATTCGGTCCAGCGTCCGCTGCATCGCCTCCCAGATGCCGTAGCCCCATGGCTTGATGACCATGCAGCCGCGGACATCGGAATTCTCCGCGAGCTCGGCGGCGCGGACTACCTGCTGGTACCACTCGGGGAAGTCCTCGTCGCGGCGTGGGGAAATGGCGGTCTTTTGGTCGGTCATAAGAAAAAATCGGTGGGAAAGGGGGTGCAATGTTGCCGTGGTCCCGGGGAAAATCAATTGTTTGCGAAAGCGGAAAGCTGTGTCAAAGTCCCGTTCGAGAACCCCAGGGCACGCAAATTGCGGCAAAACTAAAATAATATGGAAAGCAGGGTCCTCTTCATCTGTACGGGAAATTACTACCGGAGCCGCTTCGCAGAGGCGGTTTTCAACCATCTCGCGGAAGCGCGCAATCTGCCATACCGGGCATTTTCCCGCGGCCTTGCGATCCATCTGGTGCCGCCGGAGTTTTTGCTCTCACCCCATACGCACGAGCATCTCGCTGCGCGGGAGATCGAAATCCGCCACACCGCGCCCGGCCGGGCGCAATTGTCCGAGGAGGATCTCGCCTCATCGGAGATCATCGTCGCGCTGAAGGATGACGAACATCGTCCGATGATCCGCAGCCAGTTCCCGGATTGGGAAGGCCGCATTATTTTCTGGGATATCGCCGATCAGCCCGAGCAGCGGCCCAATGAGGGCCTGGCAGCCACCGAGAAGATGGTGGAGCGCCTGATCGCGGAACTGGAAGGCCGGATGGCCTTCGAACGGGCCGCGTAGCAGCCGGGCGGCCGTTACGACGCCCGGGCGATGGCCAGCAGGCTCTGGCCCAGCGGGGGACGGAAGAGCGAAGACTCCAGCGTGTGCACCACCGGGAAAATCAGCCGGTCAAACGCCCGGACCTTCGCGATCTCGAATTCGCGCTTCTTGAGCACGCGGAAGTTCGCCCACCAGGCGAAGTAGCCCACCCAATTGTAGTAAAATAGGCGCTCCATCGTGAAACCGGCCGCTTCCAATTTCCGCTTGAGCTCGGGCCGGGTGTAGCGGCGGAAGTGGCCGAAATCCCGGTCGATCGGCGCATAGATCTCCGGTCCCGCCGGCACAAAGAGGCAGAGCGCGCCGCGCTGCGGGGCGAGGAGTTTGCGATAGGCGGCCAGTTCCGCTTCATCGGCCTGGATATGCTCCAGGACATTGACGCTGAGGATGGCATCCCATGGCTCGCCGGCCGGCGCATTGGCGATGGTCCCTTCGATGAGTTCCGCCTCAGGGAGCGCCTCGCGAAACCGGGCGGCGAAGGGGGCATGCGGCTCGATGGAGAGCAGGCGCGTGATCTCCGGCAGCGGGCGGATGAGCCGGGTCATTTGCCCGATGCCCGCGCCGATCTCGATGATGGAACCGCGCAGGACAGGCCGGAATTCCTGGACCAGCGCCCGGGGATAATTGCGCGCCTCGCTCAGCGCGAGGAACTCAAAATCCTCCGTGGCGGCGGCGGCATTCGGGATGTGAGAGGCCTCGGCGATCATCATTGCGGGCGGAAATTAGATAAAATTATACTTCAAAATACAAACAATCGCACGGATTCCGTCGCGCCAGTTGATTTTTTTCCCTTCCGCATAGGTCCGGCCGTAGTAGGAGATGGGCACCTCGTAAATCCGGACGCCCGCCCGCGCCACCTTTGCGGTGATCTCCGGCTCGAAGCCGAACCGGTCCTCCTCGATGCGGAAGGATTGGATGATCTCCCGGCGGAAGACCTTGTAGCAGGTCTCCATGTCGCTGAGGTTCAGGTTTGTGGCCATGTTGGACATCGTCGTCAGGAAGCGGTTGCCGAGCGAGTGCCAGTAGTAAAGGACGCGATGGGCGCTGGCGCCCGCGAACCGGGAGCCGAAGACGACATCGGCGCGGTTGATCAGGATCGGCTGGATGAGGACCGGGTACTCCGCCGGATCGTACTCCAGGTCCGCATCCTGGATGAGGACCAGCGGGGCTGTCGCCTTCGCGATGCCGGTGCGCAGGGCGGCGCCTTTGCCCTGGTTGAATTCGTGCTTGAAGGTGCGCACCCGGGGATCGGCGACCATTGCCTGGAGCACCGCCCATGTGCCGTCGCTCGAGGAGTCGTCCACGATGATGAGCTCCTGCACCGAGGGCTGCGCCAGCACCACCCGGACGATTTCCGCCACCGTGGCCGCCTCATTGTACACCGGCATGATCACGGAGACGCACGGGCCGGTGGGGGCCGGCGGCGAGACGTGGAAGGTGGGCTCTGGCATGGGGAGGATGCGGCAGGGCGAAATCGAAGCGGGACGCGCGGGCGCCTTTGACCGGCAGTGGAGGCCGGTTATTTCACGACGCCGAATTCCGCCCGGCGATTCTTGGCCCAGGCGTCTTCGTTGGAATCCGGGTCCACCGGCATCTCCGCGCCGAAGCTGACGGTCTGGATTTTGCCGTTATCCGCGCCATGCTGCAGGAGGTAGGCGCGCACAGCCTCCGCCCGGCTCTCGCCGAGGCCGCGGTTGTACTCCGGCGTGCCGCGCTCGTCGGTAAAGCCGGCAATGATGATGGTGTTCGGGTTGGCCTGGAGAAAGGAGACAACGGAATCGAGCGTCGGCTGGTCGGCCGGGTCGATGGCATAGGAGTCGAACGCGAAATGGACCGGCGGGAACTTGGTCTTGTCGACATTATCGCCCATGAAGGAGACGCCATCCTGGCGCTCGGGGAGCGGAGTGCCGCCGACGGTGTCGCTATCGGAGCCGCCGCCGTAGGCGCCATTGTCGCCCCCGCCCTTTTTGGTATTCGTACAGGCGCTGAGGATGAGGAGGCAGGAGAGAAGGACGGTGGAGCGAAGGAGCTTGGGAGTCATAAGTGGAACACGGAATACGGGTGTGAGGTTATTAGGGAATCGTGGAATGTCGAAACTCGAAATGTGAAAATCGCGGGAAGATGGGATTAGGAGCCGGCCGGCGAGTTGGATTCCGGTTTACCTTCCTCGCCGGGTTCAAATACGCGGGCGCTTTCGACGTCGAGATACTCGCTGATATCCTCGCCAGCATCGAACTTCGCATCGAATTCTTCAGTGGTGATGCAAGGCGGACGCTGGGCTGCCTTGATAGGCCTGGATTTCCTGGTCATGGAGGTTTACCGCGACCAGGTCGGCTCGGTTGCGCGGCCGAGGCCGCTGATGATGGCCCGTTTGCGGCCGCTCTGAACGTCCACCATGTAGAGGACGCCGTCATCGGAGTAGATGAGGTGGCGGCTGTCGGGACCCCATGTGGGGCGCTCGCCCTCGGCCACGACGCGGACACCGCCGCCGCGCAGGTCCAGGACGGCGACGGCGAAGGAGCCGTTCTGCCGCACGTTGAACGCGATCTTCGCGCCGTCCGGCGACCAATTCGGCTCCGTGCAATAATTGTAGCCGGTGCCGAGCGGCTCCCCGGACCCGCCCGACGAGGAGATGCGGTAGAGCTGCGGGCCGGTGTGGTCATCGTAGGAGTAGACGATCTGGCTGCCATCGGGGGACCATGAGGGGGAGGACTCGATGCCGGGGGTGCGGGTGAGCCGGTGCGCGCCGCCATTGAGCCCGCAGACGTAGAGCTCCGGGTTGCCATCCTTGCTCAGCGTGCAGGCCAGGCGGTCGCTGCCGGGGTTGAAAGCCGCGCCGGAGTTGGTGCCGGGGTATTTGATGATGCGGTCGCGGGAACCGGTGTCGAGATTGACGAGGTAGATATCGGCATAGCCCGCCTTGTAGCCGGTGTAGGCGAGCAGATGCCCATCCGGCGAGAGGCTGGGATCGACGGAGATGGAATTGTCGTGCGTGAGCTGCTGGATGCCGGTGCCGTCGCAATCGGCGATGTAAATCTCCTTCCGGCCGGTGCGCGTGGCGCTGAAGGCAATGCGGCTGCCGGCGATGCCCTTGTTGCCGGTGAGCGTCTGGACGATGTCATTGGCAAAGGCATGCGCCTCCGCCCGGGCATCGCCATTGTAAGTGCCGGCAACCGCCGCCCGCCCGTCGTGATCCGCGACCTTGCCATCCAGCTCGGAGCCACTGGTCGAGCCGCCCGCGATCATCGAGGCGCTGCCGGCGCTGGTGAGGGTAAAATAACCGGTCGCCGCGAGATCGGCCGCCAGCACGTGGCTGACGGTCGCCCCATCCGGCCCGGAGATGGGCGCGACGGCGATGGAGATGGTGTCGCTCTTGCTGACGGTGATGGTGGGCGCATCCTGGCCGCGGCTGGTTGCGCCGAGGGACGCAAAGGCGAGGGCGAGGAGACCGGTGCGGATGAAACGGGTGGATTGGATAGGGATCATGATGATTAGTTCAGTTCGAAATTAATTTTGACCTCGTACGCGCCGCCGTCGCCTAGGCCGTCCGGGAGCGGATCGACATGGGTGATCTTGCGGGCGGCATCCATGACGGATTGGTCCATGACGTCATTACCCGAGGATTTCGCAAGCGACACGTCTGAAATGGTGCCATCTCGCTCGATCCGGATTTTGACCAGTGCGGAAAGGTTGCTGCCGGAGGAGTCGACAATCGACGTGGGCTGGATCCAGCCATCGGTAAAAGTCTCCTGGAGCTTCTGGTTATACCAGCCGAAGTCTCCCTCCTTGTTGCCGCCGCCTGCGTGGCCATTGCCACCACGGTTGCCGCCGCCGGTGCCGGGAGCGGTGCCGATATCGCCATCCGTGCCGCCGGTGAGGGCGAGGCCGGCGGCCTTCTTGTAGGCCTCCTTGGCGGCCTTGGTGGCGCTGTCATCGGCAGTGGCATCGCCCTCGTCGTCAGCCGGGGTTGCGCTCTTGTGCGGGGAAGGGTGTTTGTGCGGCGAGGCCGAGGCTTTTGGCCTGGGCTTGTGCTTCGGCCTGGGGCTGACCTTTGGTTTTGGTTTCGGGCTCGGCCGGGGAGTGGGTGTGGGCGTCGGCTCGGGCGTGGGGGTATCGGTTGGCTCCGGGGTGGGCGTCATCTCCGGGGTCGGCGCCGGAGTGGCGGCCGGGGTGGGCGTGGGGATTACGATCTGGCTCGGCGGCGCGTTCTCGTCCGGGGTCGGCGAGGCCATCTGGTCCTGGTCCGGCGTGGGGGCGGGCGTCGGGGAATCCTGGTCATCGGCAGGGGTGTCCTCCGGGGCTGGGCTGGATTGCGCCTGCTCCGCCGCAGGGGCGCCGCCGCCATCCAGCCATGCGACCTGATCGGGCGAGTCGGCATGGTTTTTCCAGATGGCGTAAAACCAGAAGCCGCCCAGGACAATGATGTGCAGGGCGGCGATGATGATCACGTTGCGCCGGAATGCGCCGCGGTCGTCCTCGCCCGGGTTCATTGGCTCGGCGGGTTGGTGACCACTCCCACCTTCGTCACTCCCGCCCGGCGGATCGCGTCGAGGACGTCCACCAGTTTCTGCACGGCTAAATCGCGATGAGAGCGGACCACGACGGCGATTCCGGGTTGAGTTGAGTATTTCGCGGAGAGCAGGGATGCCAGTTGGTCGAGAGTGACCGTCTGGTTATTCAAGGCAACGACGTCGTCCTTCGAGAGCGTGACGGTCTGGACATCCTGCGGATTGACCGCGTCGGCGGATGCCTTGCTGGAGGGAAGGATCAGGCCGGTGCTCTTGTCCATGAGCGGCGTGGTGATGATGAAAATGATCAGCAGCACAAACGCCAGGTCCAGCAGCGGAGTCACATTGATCTCCGAGAGCGTACTAAAACCGTGTTTCTGGGAATATCGGCGCATGGTCAGCGGCGTGGGATGGCCCTGGAGCCGTGGTCGACATAGCGGTGGGAGAATTCGCTGGAGAGCTCACCGGCAAAGTTATCCATATCCACCGTCATTGCGCGGATGCTGGTCACCAGGAAATTGTAGCCGAACATGGCGGGAATTGCGACGAGCAGGCCGGTGACCGTGGTGATGAGCGCGGCCGAGACGCCCGGCGCCATCGCGGTGAGATTCGCCGAGCCCGCCGCCGCCACATCGCCGAAGGTATCCATCACGCCCCAGACCGTGCCTAGCAATCCCAGGAACGGCGCGCCGCTGACGGCGCTCGCCAGCAGGATCATCTGCGACTCCAGCCGCAGCGAGGATTCGCCGACCGCCCGCTCCATTGCGGAATCGACGGCCCGCATTTGCGCCGGCGAAATCTGCGGCGCGATCTCCAGCCGCGCCTTGAAGGTCTCATCCACCTCCGCCGAGCCGAGCAGGTGAAACGTCAGCTCCTCGCACCCCGCCAGGTAAACATCGTACAGCGGCGTCCCATCGAAGCGCGCCCCCAGCGAGTAAAGCCGCAATGGCTGCCGGTCCGCGCGAAAGTGATCGCGGAAGTGCCGCGCCTGGCGTTTCGCGATGCGGACGACGCGCATCTTCGTCCACATGACCGACCACGAGAAGACCGAGAAAATAAAAAGCGTGATCAGGACACACTTGGCCGGGATGGTGGCATGGGTGAGGGCGAAGGTGAGCCCGGCCGCGAGCACCGGCGCTGGGAAAAATGAAAATGCCATATCCGCGATTAAGGATTAGTTATCAGGGGTGAGACGTAAATTCGCAACTTGTAACCCACTCGGAAGAATAATGAAAAATGCCGCGGCCGTCGTCGCCGCGGTATTCGCGATCGCGGCTGCGCCCCGCGTGATGGCGCAGGAGAATGTCTACGACGTGCTCGGCAAGGCATTGGTGCCGATCGCCAGCGTCTTCGCCGCGGATGACAACGGCAACCCCATTCCGCATGGCCTCACCCTGGACGCGCATCTCATCGCGGCCAGCAAATTGCCGCCGGAGCTGCAAGGCCAGGCCGTGCATGTGGCGCTGATGTCGCCGGACAAGCTGCTGGTGCAAGCGCCCATCGCGGGCCAAATCCTGACGGTGTGCCGCGATGGCGACCAGCTCTGGGCCATGCCGGGATCGAAGCTGCAGGCCATGCTCGACCAGGTCCCGAGCCCGGCGCCCGGCAAGAAAAAGAAGAAGCACAAGGAGCCGAAAATCCTCGGACCGCTCGTGCTGCCGGTGACGCAAAAGGCGCTGATTTTTCTGCCGATCCTCTTCCAGGTGGCGGATGGCGGGACGGAGACCATCGGGACGACACCCTGCCGGGTGCTCGATGTGCAATTGATGCAGGAACTCACCAAATCGCTCCATGCCGATGGCTGGAGCGCGCGCCTCTGGGTCGCGCCGGATTACAGCATCGTCCAGGTCGCGCTCACCGGGCCGGATTGGAGCGGAACGGTGGCCATCGATAAACTCACACTGCCTGACACGCTGCCCGACTCCACCTTCCAGCCGCAAGGCGCGGACGTCCTGAAACTGACCAGCGGCCAGTTCCTGGATCTCATGAGCCAGGTGGGGAGGAAGTGATCGCGGACCATCACGCCGTCCCCCGCATGGGCCACCGGCCCATCGCTACAGGCTTTGCGCTCCGCGCCACTGTTGTAGCGATGGCTCGGTGAGCCATGTGGGGGTGCGGATTGAATGCACCCTGCCCCGCCAGTCCCCGCTATCCCTTCTGCGGCGCCTTCCGCAGATGCGCGAAGCGTTCAGCCCAATCGGCGGGAAGGCGGATGGGGCGGCCTCCCGGCATCTGGACCAGCGCCAGCATCTGGCGCGATGTCACGATGAGTGCATTGTCGCTCTGGCGGCGAATCTCAAACGCACACCAAAACCGCATCCGCTCGACAGTCTCCAGCCGGCCGTGCGTGATCAGGATATCGCCGAGCGCCGCCGGTTTCCGGTAATCGATCTCCGTGCGCACGACCACCGGGTATTGCCCGCTGTCGGCCATCGAGCGCAGGCCCATCCCCATCTGCTCCGCGAGGAGCGTGCGCGCCACCTCGATAAAACGGAGGTAGGCGATATTGTGGACAACGGCGGCGCAGTCCGTATCGAAAAACATGACACGGGTCTCAGACTGGATGGTGGGATTTTCCATGGCGGCAATCTCCACTGGATGGCGGATCGAATCTGACTTCAACGAAATTTACCACGGATTACGGATATTTTGGATTACGCGGATGGTCTTCCGGCCTTCAACGCGCCCCATCTTTCGAGGCGTCCACAGGATTATTTTCCCATCCGTGTCATCCTTAAAATCCGCGGTCAAAAAAGCCGTTGGTTGTGTGGAAATCAACCGTTGTCCGCGCCAGTCTGTTACCCCTTGTGCGCACGGCGGGCCACGATGGCCTGCCATTTGCGAATCATACGGCAAAGGCTCTCGTCCAGCGCCAGCGGCGCCAATTCTTCCGGAGCAAACCAGCGCAGGTCGTGGCTCTCATCGCTCAGCACCGGCGCGGCCGCCTGCGGCGCGATGAGCATGTAGCGCACGTCATAATGGAAATGCGCCGGGTCGGTCCCGCGCGGCGGAATCTCATGGATATCGAGATCAAACGGCCGCTCCGACGCCACGATGAGCCCATTGATGCCCGACTCCTCCAGCGCCTCGCGCCGGGCGACGCGCAGCACATCCTCATCGCCATCGCAGTGCCCGCCAAATTGCAGCCACTTGTCGAGCTTCCGGTGATGGTGCAACAACACCCGCGAGCCGTCGCCATTGACCACCAATGCGCTGCCGGTGAAATGGCCGGGAAAGCTGGTCCGCAAGAAACAATCCGGCGTCCCATCCAGAAGCGCGAGCATCCGGTCGCGCATCGGCGCTTCCTCGGGACGCTGGGTGAGGTCCATGGATTGGAGGAGGGTTCTCAAATCGGCGCGGGTCATGGGTTGGAGGGTTCTGTTCTAGCCTCAGATTAACGCAGATTAGCTCAGATTACAGAAATGGGACAGATGGGACCTATGAATGGCATCGAGCATGACGACACTGCCCCGAACGTTATGGGAAAATCCGGTGCAACTTCCCAAAAAATAATCTGAGCTAATCTGCGTTAATCTGAGGCTAAAACCGAACCGTCCATGGTCCTACGACGCGCGACCGATCGCCAGTTCGTACCCCTTGAACCGGATTCCGTTGAGCTTTTTCATGAGGCGGTTGGCGTGTTCATCGGACACGTCGACGAAGCTTTGCCGCGGGAAGAGATGGATGGCGCCCACGGCTGCCTTCGGCATCTTGCCGAGGTTCACCATGACGCCGACGATATCCGCCGGGCCGATGCGATGCTCGCGGCCGACATTCAGCGCGAGACGGATCATGCCGTCCTCGTCGGATACGGCGCTCACTTCGCGGCCGAAGCGATCAGCGCGGTTTTCCGGCTCCGGCGCGGCTTCGCGCGGCGCGGGGCGGGATGCTTTGCGCGGGGCGTGTTCGGTGCGAGGCGTGTCGCGGCGTTCGTAATCGTTGCGGTTGCTCAGGTTCGGCGCGGGCTCATTGAGTTCGGTGGCCACTTTTGGTTTCTCATTGCCGAGCAGATGCATGAGCGCGGAGGCGATGTCCGTGGCGCTGTGGCCCTCGTCGAGCAATTGCCCGATCAGCGCATCGTGCCGCTGGTACTCGCCGGCGCGCAATGTCTCGGAGAGAGAATCAAAGAACGTGCTGGCCCGCTTCTGCTCCACCTCATCCTCGCTCGGCACCCGCTCGCGCTTGATGCGGCCCTTGGTGAAGCGGATGATGTTTTGCAGCTTATAAATTTCGCGTCCCGCGACGAAGGTGATCGCGCGTCCCGTGCGTCCTGCGCGGCCAGTGCGGCCGATGCGATGCACGTAATCCTCGCCGTCATGCGGCAGGTCGTAATTGAAGACGACCTCGATGTCATCGACGTCCAGTCCGCGGGCGGCCACATCCGTGGCAACGAGGAACTCGATGGAGTGTTTGCGGAACTTCGCCATGACTTTCTCGCGCGCCATCTGCGTCATGTCGCCGTGCAATTTATCCGCGCCGTAACCGCGCGCGGCGAGATGCTCGGTCAATTCATCCACCATCATCTTGGTGGCGCAAAAGATGAGGCCGAACTTGATGTCCTGCAGATCGATGAGGCGGCAGAGCACCTCGAGCTTCGAGCGGCGGTCGACCTCGTAGTAAGTCTGTTCGATGGCCGGCACGGTGAGCGCCTGCGACTCGATGCGGACATTGACGGGATCGCGCGTGAAGGTCTTGATCAGCTCCTGGATCGGCCTCGGGATGGTGGCTGAGAAGAGCACCGTCTGGCGCTCGGCCGGCGCATGGCTGAGGATTTTCTTGATGTCATCCAGGAAGCCCATGTCGAGCATCCGGTCGGCCTCGTCGAGGATGACCATCTTCACGGCATCCAGCTTGAGCGTGCCGCGGTCCAGGTGATCCATCACGCGTCCCGGCGTGCCGATGACGATGTGCGCGCCTTGTTGCAGGCCGCGGAATTGACGCTGGTAAGATGACCCGCCGTAGATCGGCAGTTCGCGGACGCCGCGCTTGAAGAATGCCAGCTTCGCAACCTCCTCGGCCACCTGCATCGCCAGTTCGCGCGTCGGGCAGAGCATGACGACCTGTGTCGCGGCGATGGATGGGTCCACGCGCTCGATGGCGGGGATGGCGAACGCGGCGGTCTTGCCTGAGCCGGTTTGGGATTGGCCAACGACATCGACGCCGGTCATCAGGGGCGGTATGGCGGCGGATTGAATGGGGGAGGCCTCCTCAAAACCAATCTTGTCGATGGCCTTCAACAGCTCGGGGGATAGGCCAAGCTCGGTAAAAAGTTTCTTTTGCACTCAAGCCATGTACGTGCGGAATGGCCTGTACGCCAATGGAATCGGCGGGGGCGCCGGCTAACCGCAGGTCTTTTTCAGCCACTCCACGACCTGTTCCAATGCCCGCGCCCGGTGGCTGAGCCGGTTTTTCGTCTCGGAATCCAGCTCCGCAAACGTCTGCTCGAAACCATCCGGGATGAACAGCGGATCGTACCCGAACCCGCCCGTCCCCGCCTCCACCATTACGATGCGGCCTTCGACCGCGCCGGAAAATGTCCCGAGCACTTCACCCGCCTTCGCGATGACCATCGCGCATCGGAACCGCGCCGTCATCGGATGCTCTGCGACTCGATCGATCTCGGTCAGCTCCGCAAGCAGCCGGTCGCGGTTGTCCTTGTCGCTCGCTTTTTCGCCAGCGTAACGGGCCGAGCGGATGCCGGGCGCTCCGTTGAGCAGATCGACTTCCAGCCCGGAATCGTCCGCCAGCACAAGGCCGTGCAGTGCCCGCGACGCTGCCAGCGCCTTGATTGCGGCGTTTTCCTCGAACGTGGCCCCATCCTCAACCGGTTCCGGAAGTTCCGGGCGCTGCGTCAGGTCCTCGACCATCCACTCCGTGCCGAGGATCGCCGCGATCTCGCGCGTCTTGTGATGGTTTCGCGTGGCGATGATCAGATTGCGCATCATCGATGGTCCGGTTCAGGCAAACCATTGCGCGATCCGCGCCACGTCCAGTTCATCCAGCCGCATGACCGCGAGGTCGGCCTTGCCGAGATCGGCCAGCGGGTTTGTCGTCGCCACCGCGATCACCTTCATCCCGGCCCGGTGCGCTGCTTCGATGCCCACGTGCGCATCCTCAAAGACCACGCTCCTGGCCGGCGGCACGCCGATCTTCTGCGCCGCTTTCAGGAAAACCTCCGGGTCCGGTTTCCCATGGCTGACATCCTCGGACGAGACGATCTCGCGGAAAAATCCATGCAATCCCAGCACATCCAGCGACACCTCGATATTCTTGCGATGGGTCGATGAGCCCACCGCGCACGGCACGCCCGCAGCGGCGAGCCGCTCCAGCCATGTGCGCACACCGGGCAGCGGTTCCAGGCCGCGTTCCACGACGATTTCACGGTACAATGCCTCTTTCCGCAACGAGAGTTCGACCACCTTTGCCGGGTCATCCTCCCATTTTAAAATGTTCGGGATGATGAACTCGTTCTTCCTGCCGAATCCCGCCTTGAAATGTCCTTCAGGCAGCGCCTTGCCCACTTCCGCGGCGAGCCGGTCCCAGCTTTCGTCATGCTGGCGGGAGGAATCGATGATGACCCCGTCCCAATCGAAAATCGCGCCCCAGCCTGCGTCTGTCATTGCTCCGATGTCCTGCTGACCGCTGGCAGTCCGTAAGTCTGCTGCATATCGTCCTCATGCGCGCTCACCTGCGCGGCATCCAGGTAGATCACATTCGGGTTTTCATCGAATTCGATCTTATGGAAGCCGTTGATCGGATGCGCGAGCGCCTTTGTGACATCGGCGAAACTCTTGAGCGGGATATCGTTGATCTTCGTCACCACCAGCGCACCCAGGTCCTCGTAACCGATGCTATCCGCCGTCGGCATGACTTGCGAGAGGATCACCAGGTGCTTGACCTCTCCATGGAACAGGTCGCTCTGGTATTGGTCATAGTAGACCAGCCGCTCCGGCGCTTTCTTTGCCCAGTCAGCGCCCCATTCCTTGAGATAGTCGCGGGATAACTCCTGCAGCACCAGGCCACCCAGCACATAGTAATCCGGCGCCTTGTTCATAACATAGGGCGGAATGACATAGCTGTCCGCCTGGCGATGCTGGACGGCGACATCCAGCGTCATTGGCCTGCCGTCGCGGAGTAAGTCAAACGGCACCTTCGCTCCCGATTTCTGGAGCGAGATCAGGTTGACAAGCGACAGCTTCCCATACCGGGCATCGATGTAATTCCCATCCTGGTCGATTTTCTTGCCGGCGATGCCGGTCAGCACATCCCCTTCCTGGATCCCGGCCGCCTGGCCGGGACTGCCCTGCTCGACATGCGTCACATACACGCCGCCTGTCGTTCCCGGCGGGATTTTCGCATAGGTGCGCAATTGCGGATCGCGCGTTGGCGCGAAGAGGAGGCCGGCCTTTGGAAATCCGTTGTAAGTGCTGCCCGCCGCATCGGCCAGGAAATGCCGGATCACCGCCGCGGGGATTGCATCAGCGTCCTGCGTGCGGGTGTCGTACCGCAGCATCAATCCGGCGAGTTTGCCGTCCTTGACCATCGGCAGCACGAAACTGTCGTCGCGATATTGCAGCGAGGTGGTGAGGCTGTAACAGAGCAGCGCCACATCGTCCGCGGGATATTTGCCCACGGCTACGGTGGTCAGCAGCGCATCGGTAATCAGCAGCGCGCCCGTGCTCTCCAGTTGCCAGACGGAGAGATGATCGCCCACGCCTGCGTCGGTCAATTGCAGCGGCGTGATTCCTTTCAGGAAGGCCGGGTCCGCCGGTTTCAGCAGCGCGAGATCGGCCTCGTAATCGATCACATCCACCGTCGCCGGGACGCGGTCGCCGCTCTCGGCCCGCTCGAGCTCCACGTAATTTGCATCCTGCACCAACTCCGCAGTCACGAGGACCTCGCCATTCGCCAGCACGGTGCCGAGGCCGCGATGGGAGTAAGGGGCGTGCTTGGTCCATGGATGAAAGTAATCCCATCCCTGGTCAGTCGCATTGACGCGCACCACGGATACCAGCTTGGGCGCCGTGGCATTCACCGGTGCGGCATGGACCGTCCCGGCCAGCAGCCCCGCGCAGCAATACCAAATCAAGGAATGAACTGGACGGAAATCCTTTGCGCTCTCTGCGATCTTTGCGGTTAAATTCATGATGAACCGCAAAGATCGCAAAGAACGCAAATAGAACGGCTTTGCAACCAACCGATCCAGACAATAACCATGGTTGTTATAAGTCAAACGAGTGGGCGTTTTCATCGTGATCAATCCCGCAGGTTCTGCTCCTTCACGACGTTGTAACGCTGGTCGATGCGCTGCCGCGCCGACTCGACCGCGGCCCGGTCAAGCACGATCGGCCGGCCCACGCCGAGAAGCTTGATGACATATTGGTCGGATTGTTTGCGCAGGCCGTTCGCAAGATCGTCCAATGTCCGCACCTTCTCGCCGTTGATTTCATCCACGATCCCGTTTCGGTAATCGCCAAGGTAAGTATTGATCGGGTCCGGCAGCACGGCGCTCAGGACGATGATCTCCGGGTGATCCTTGTATAAGTCATCCTGCAAAAAGAAATCGTAGAAATACCGCACCTGGAGATCGTCGATGTCATAAGACTCCAGGAAATTCCGGCTGAGCGGCTGGAAGAGCAGACCGCCGTAGAGGATGTAACGGGGCGAGACATCATAAGTATTCGCCTGCATGAGGTAGGGCCATGCGGCGTCGAGTTTTACGGTGACATCCATCTCCTTGTGATCGCGGATGATGTGCAGCTTCACGTCGTCGCCCTTGAACTTCCGCTCCACGACTTCCGCCATCTCCACGCGCGAGCCGTCCAGCACGGTGAAACCGTCGCTGGCGATCGAATGCCCGTCGATGGTCAGCAGCACGTCGCCCTCCTTCAGCACGCCGTCGGAGCATCCCTCGGCGGCCACTTTGCTCACCATCACGCCGCGGTCGTTATCAGCAAGGCCCAGCGCGTTGCGCATCGCCGGGTTTTGCAGCGGGAAGGTGGCGATGGAGAGGTCCATGTAACCGTCGTAATGCCCGGTGGAGATGTCCTTGAGGAAGCGCTCGATGACCGGGACCGGGATCATGTAACCGACATTCTGGGCCACGTCCCCGCTGTATCCCTGGAAGGCCACGCCGACCACTTTCCCATGCTGGAGCACCGGCCCGCCGGAGTTGCCGGGATTGATCGCGGCACTGATCTGGATGGCCAGGTGCGAGTCCACCAGCGAGTGCGTGTAGGTCTGGAAATCGATCCGCGAGACGATGCCTTCCGTTACGGACATCCGGTCGCCGCCCACCGGGTAGCCGTAGGCGGAGACAGTCGATTCGATCTCCGGGATGCCGCCCAACTCCAGCGGGGTCGTATTATCGAAAAAGCCGGGCTCGTTCACCTTCAGCACCGCCAGGTCGCAATCGTGGGCGATGAACTGGACCGTCGCCGTGTATTTGTGCGGGTCGTCCTCCTTCTCCACGGTGACGAAGCGCGAGTTGCTCACCACGTGCGCGTTGGTGACGATCCGCTGGCCGTCGATGATGAAACCGGTGCCGACCGCTTCCTCAATGGGCCCCGCGGACCATGGTTCGCGGTAATTGGGATCCTGCGAGGTCGTGGTGATCCGCGCCAGGCTCCGGTGGATCGATGGCACCGGGATGGAGGGAGTGGACGCGGCGGATGGAGGGGTCGGGTGCACCACCTCTTCGCCCAGCGCCAGCGGGCTTGCGAGTAGCAGAAATAGGAGGGAGACCCGCCGGATCGAAAATCTCATCGGAAGCCCGCACCATAACGGCGAATCCTAATTTTCAAAACCTGAATTCGAGGGAAGGCCGGATTTTCGCACTGATGGGACCTATGGGACCAATGGGACCTATGATTTTCAGGAGAGCGCGAGAGAACGCACGCGCTCCTTAAGTGCCGGTACCGCGTCCTTTTGCGCCCGGCCCGCAGTCGTTGGATCCCATCCGTCCGATGAGTCCCGTGCCCCGCCTCGCCTACACGTTAAACCTGAACTCCACCACATCCCCGTCCTGCACGACGTATTCCTTGCCCTCGATGCGCAGGCGGCCGGCTTCGCGCGCCTTCGCGAATGACCCCAGCCGGATCAATTCGTCGAAATGCACCACCTCCGCCGCGATGAAGCCGCGCTCGAAATCGCTGTGGATCACGCCCGCCGCCGCCGGGGCCTTGTCGCCCGCATGGATGGTCCATGCCCGCGTCTCCTGCTCGCCGGTGGTCAGGTAAGTCCGCAAGCCGAGCAGGTGATACACCGCCCGGATCAGCGATCCGACGCCGCTCTCGCTCACGCCGAGGCCGGTCAGGTACTCCTTGGCCTCGGACTCCGGCAGATCGACCAGTTCGCTCTCAATCTGCGCCGAGATCACCACCGCCTCCGTCGCAAGGTGCGTCCGTACATAATCCTGCACCGCCTTCACATAACGCGCCGCGGGATGATCGGAGGTCAGCGTATCCTTCGGCAGCCCGCCTTCCTGCTCCTGCGCGGCATCGATCTCCGCCGCCAGGTGCGCAAGATCGCTCTCCGCCACGTTGCAGGCGAAGATCACCGGCTTTGACGTCAGCAGGAAAAAACCGCGCGCAATCTTGTTCTCCTCGTCCGTCAACATGAGCGTCGTTGCCGGCTTGCCGCTGTCCAGGTGTGGCAGCAGCTTCTCGCAGACGCCGGCCTCGGCCTTTGCCACCTTGTCCCCGGCGCGCACGAGTTTCACCAGCTTGTCCGCGCGCTTTTGCACCGCGGCGAGATCGCACAGGACCAGCTCGGTCGTGATCACCTCGATGTCCCGCACCGGGTCCACCGTCCCGGAGACGTGATGGACATCCGGGTCCTCGAAACAGCGCACCACCTGCACGATGGCGGTCACCTCGCGGATGTGGGAGAGGAACTGATTGCCCAGCCCTTCCCCCTGGCTCGCGCCGCGCACCAGCCCGGCGATATCCACAAATTCAATGGCCGCCGGCACCAGCTTCTTCGAGTGCGACAGCGCGCTGAGCGCCTCCAGCCGCGGGTCCGGCACGGTCACGATGCCCTGGTTCGGGTCGATGGTGCAGAAGGGGTAATTGGCCGCCTGCGCCTTGCGTGTCCGCGTGACCGCGTTGAACAGGGTCGATTTGCCTACATTGGGGAGTCCGACGATACCGGCGCTTAGCATAATTTTGGGACGCCAACCCTACCGGCATCCCCCGGGGCGGTGCACGGATTATTTAAGAAGTCTCGCACGGAGCCTGTCGGGACGGCACCGCGGCCTCCGCGTGGAAAAAAATCCCTACACCGGCACGCCACCGCGGTTCCCGGCGGCGGGATGCCCGTGATGCTTGAGGTCCGGCGCGAAGTAGGCCATCGCCGCCACGCCGATCCAGAATGCCGGGATGCACAGGAACCCGAAGTACATCAGGAACGTCAGGCTCCAGAGGAAACAGAGCATGCCCAGCCCCGCCAGCACGAACCCCAGTGTGACATGCCCCTTGTAAAAGTGCCCCGCGCCCGGCCAGAAGAGGCTCAGCAGGCCGGCAAAAGTGTCGCGCGGGTTGCGCCGCATCGTGAGCCGGTGCTCTTCGCGGACCCAGTCGCAGCGGTCGCATGCGTTGGGATTCGCGAGTGAGGCGCCGCAGAAGGGACAGGTCCCCACGGGCACATTGGTTCTGGAAGAAGTGGCGGTGTTGGGTTCAGGATCGAGGGTTACTGGCATGGGATTCTCCTTTGAAGAAATGCTAATACAAAATTCGATTATTGAAAAGGATTACTAATGAACGCCTCTCTTGCGGAGATCTCGGATTTCATCGACGCGTTGCTCGACAGTAAAAACGTCGCCGACTGGACGAACGCGCTTAACGGATTGCAACTTGCCAATAACGGCACGGTCACCCGCCTCGGCGCGGCGGTGGATGCCGGTGAGGCGACGCTCAAGGCGGCCGCCGAGGCCGGGGTCGATCTCCTGCTGGTGCATCACGGGCTCTTCTGGGCTGGTTTGCAGCCGCTGACCGGGCCGGCCTTTCGCAAGACGGCGCTGGCCATCCGGTCAAATCTCGCCGTTTACAGCGCCCATCTGCCGCTGGATGTTCATCCGGAGATAGGGAATAACGCGTTGCTGGCGAAGGAGATCGGCTTGACGGGGACGGAGCCGTTCTTCTTTGAGAAAGGGCGATTTATTGGCCTGAAGGCGGCGATGGAGGTGCCCCTCGTGGAACTGATTTCACGCGTGGAAAACGCGGTCGCCGGCCCGGTGAAGTTCTTCGGCGCGGGCCCGGAGATCACGAAGGACATCGGCGTTGTCACCGGCGGCGCCGGCGCGGAGATTTACAAGGCGGCGGGCGAGGGGGTGGATACCTTCATCACCGGCGAGGGGCCGCACTGGGCGGCCATCGCGGCCGAGGAGCTGGGGGTGAACCTCATCCTGGCAGGCCATTACGCGACGGAGACTTTTGGCGTCAAGGCGCTCGCCGGGCGCGTCTCGACGGAGTTCGATTTGCCATGGCAGTTCATCGATTACCCGACCGGCCTGTGAAAGACGCCCCGTTCATCAGCCACGAGTTTTTCGAACGCGACCCGCTGACCTGCGCCCGCGAATTGATCGGCTGCGAGCTGGTGTGGAATCGCTCCGCCGGCATCGTCGTGGAGGTCGAGGCCTACGCGGAGGAAGGGGACGAGGCGTGCCACACGTTTCACCGCCCCAGCGCGCGCCTCTTTATCGCGAAGCACGACGCAGGCGCGGCCTATGTTTACATGAACTACGGCGTCCATTGGCTGCTGAATGTCCTCGTGAAGGGCCGGACCAACGGCTTCGTCCTCGTCCGCGCCCTGGAGCCGGTGCGCGGCATCGCCGCGATGCAAAAACGCCGCCAGTCCACCGCCGGCGCCGCTGCCGCGTTGCGCCCGCATGCGCTCTGTTCCGGTCCCGGGAAGCTCGCCCAGGCGCTCGGCGTCAATGGCCGCGATCACGGCCGCGATCTCTGCTCAGGCCGCGCCATTGGCTTCCGCCCGGCGGCCATTCCCCCCATCGTCGAGGTGGACGTGCGAATCGGGATTTCGAAGGCAGCGCACCTCCCCTGGCGTTTCCTCTCGGAGGGGAGCCCGTTCGTGAGCGTGCGGCCGGGGCGTCCCATCAACATAAAGGCCAGACTCGGGAAAATCCGGTCTGGCCCTTAAGTCTGTGAAGCAGGGGACTACTTGCTGTAGCTGCTCTTGGTGGCCATGGTGGTGGCCGCCGTGTCGTCCTTGTGCGCGCAAGCGCTCAAGCTGATCGCCGCTGCGGCGAGGGTGATGATTGCAATAAGTTTCATAGTATTGAGTGTCTCCTCCTTTCTTAAGCTGGTTGCTCGCGGCAGTTTTACGCAGTTTTGTTCAGACAGAACAACGCAATTCCGAACGCGATTTCGCTGAGATTCGCGGCCCCGGCGCGATGTGGTTGTATCTGCAAGCCATTGAGCCGCGATTTCTTCCGCAACGCGCCGGCAAGAGCGCCCTATCGCTCAATGAAGACCCGCGCGCCCTCGCTGACCCGGTCGAAGAGCTCCACGACGTCCGCATTCCGCATCCGGATGCAGCCATGGCTGGCGGGCGTGCCGATGGCCTCCTCGTGATTGGTCCCGTGGATGTAGATGTAGCGGCTGTGCGTGTTCGCGTTCTCCGGATCCAGGCCGTGCAGCCAGAGGATGCGGGTCTGCACGAGATCCTCGGAGTCGCCGGGATCGCCCAGTTCGCCCGTCGGCACCCGGCTCTTGAAGACCGCCCCCAGCGCCGCACCGCCGCCGATCTTCTCCGTGATCTCGAATCGCCCCAGCGGCGTCTTGAAGGTGCCCGGCTCCGTCCCGAGGCCGAATCGCGACGTTGAGACCGGGTATTCCACCTCTCCCCCGGGCCCGCGCAGGGTGAGCGTCTGGCGGCTGACGGAGATGTGGATGGACGGGGATTGCATTGGCTGAGGCTGAGGCTACAGTTTACTCCCCTTTTTTCCCGGCGAAAAAAACCGGGGAGCTTTACCCATATTACCAGCAACCCATGAGCAGTCCACTCCACGTAGCCATCGTAGGCGCCACCGGCGCGGTCGGCATCGAATTGATGCAGGTCCTCACCCGGCGCGAATTCCCCGTGGGCAAGCTCACGCTACTCGCCTCCGCGCGGTCGGCGGGCAGGACGCTGGAGTTTCAGGGCGAGCAGATTCCCGTGCAGGAGTTGCGCGAGGATTCCTTCGCCGGCGTCGACGTGGCGCTCTTCAGCGCGGGCGGCTCGATCTCGAAAAAATTCGCCCCCGTCGCCGTCCAGGCCGGGGCGGTGGTCGTCGATAATTCCTCCGCCTTCCGCATGGATGAGCACGTGCCGCTGGTGATCCCGGAGATCAATGGCGCCGACGTCGGCCTCAGCGCCGGCATCATCGCGAATCCCAATTGCACCACCGCCATCACCCTCATGGGACTCTGGCCGTTGCATCAGGCATTCGGGGTCAAACGCGTCATCGCCGCCAGCTACCAGGCTGTCTCCGGCACCGGCGCGCAGGCCATTGAGGAGCTCCGCCGCCAGGTGGACGCCCTTGCCGCCGGACAGCAGCCGTCGTGGAGCGTCTATCCGCACCAGATCGCCTTCAATGTCCTGCCGCATGTCGATAGCTTCCTGGAAACCGGTTACACGAAGGAAGAGATGAAGATGCAAAACGAAGGCCGGCGCATCATGCATCTGCCCGGGTTCCGGGCCAGCGTCACCTGCGTGCGCGTGCCGGTTTACCGCGCCCACTCCGTCGCGGTGAACGCGCAATTCGACCGCCCCGTCTCGCTGGAACGCGCCCGCGAGGTGCTCGCCGAGGCCCCCGGTATTCAATTGGTCGATAATCCCGCGAAGAACGAGTACCCGCTCCCGTTGCGCGTCGCAGGGAAGGACGATTGCGAGATCGGCCGGCTCCGCATCGATTGCGCGCTGGAGAACGCAATCGCGTTCTGGATTTCCGGCGACCAATTGCTCAAGGGCGCAGCGCTCAATGCGGTGCAGATCGCGGAGCTGTTGTAAGTCTCCATCGGCGGGACCCATGGGGCGGATGGGACCTATTGCCCATGGGTTCGCGAACCCGCGTCCGGTACGCTCATAGGTCCCATCTGGACACCGTTCCAAGTGTTCCACCGGTAACACTGGCAACACGCGCCCACGGTTTCTCCTCTCTCTCACGCAATCTGTAACATGCTGCCCATCAGCCACCTGTGACATCGCGCCTTCACTGGCACATATCCAGCTAAGTGCGCTGCCGCTCCAACTAAACAATGAGCGTGTGAACAGAAAAACCCAACCCAAGGAAACCGCAGTGACTACCAATCGAAACCAATACCTCAAACCAATCGCGGGCTTTGCCGCCGCGGTACTCGCACTCGCGTGCGCCGGAGCGCCCGCATACGCGGGAGACGCCACCAGCGCCCCGGCCAAGGAAGTCGTAACCCCGCCGCCGCCGCCACCCTCGCCCATCGACCTGCTCCTCAATGTTGAGATCTCCAACGCCTACGTCACGCCTCGCGGCATGATGGTCCGTGACGAGGGCGTCACCATCCAGCCGCTGTTGCTCGCCTTTATCAATCTGTACAAGGGCGACACCACCTTCATCGACAGCGCGAAAATCGTTGGCGGCGTCTGGAATGACTTCGGCTCGTACCCCGTCTCCGTCAACCCGCCCTACGGCAGCCAGCCGAAGACGCATTACACGGAAATCGATCCGATCTTCGGCATCTCGGTCGGCATGTTCAAGCACCTCACGCTCGATGTGACTTACACCGCGTTCGTCGAGCAAATCCTGAACATCGGCACCTCCAATCACCTGGATACCAAGTTGACGCTTGATGACAGCCCGTGGCTCGGCGCATTCGCGCTGCATCCTTACTTCGAGTATTGGCAGGAACTTACCGGCAAGGCCACCGATGCCGACGTGCCCGAGGCGGTCTTCGGGCCTTCGTCAAAATCCGGCAGCCATCCGGCCCCGGCCGCCAGTTACTACTTCAATGTAGGCATCGATCCGTCCTACACCTTCACCAATGTCCTGGGCGGGTTGAAGTTCGAGTTGCCGTGCAGCGTCCTGCTGCCGAATGAGCGCTTCTACGGCGAATACTATGGCCCCAGCAACACGGTGGGCCTCTTCGAGCTCGGCGCGAAGGCGACTGTCCCGATCACCTGCATCCCGGCGAGTTACGGCCATTGGTCCTACCATGTCGGGTTCAACTACTTTGACTTCGTGGACAATAACCTCTATCACCTCAACGAATTCAACGCGCCCGGCAAGCCCAAGCGCAGCTACTACACCGTGTACACCGGCTTCAGCGCGTTCTTCTGAGAAAGAGTAACCAAACAGCCCGCCGTCCATGGTTGATCGTCACGTCACAGCAGACCCGTATCCCTGGCCCTACAACGGCGATCTTCGGCCCGAGAACTCCGTCTTCATCGTCATCGACATGCAGACGGATTTCTGCGGCCCGGGCGGGTACGTGGACAAGATGGGTTACGATCTCTCGTTAACGAGAGCGCCCATCGAGCCCATCCAGCGCGTCTTCAACGCCGTGCGGGAGCTCGGCTACCACGTGTTTCACACCAGGGAAGGCCACCGGCCGGATCTGTCCGATCTCCCCGCCAACAAGCGCTGGCGCAGCCGGCGCATTGGCGCGGGGATCGGAGACCCCGGCCCATGCGGGCGCATCCTCACCCGCGGCGAACCAGGCTGGGACATCATCCCGGAGCTGGCGCCGCTGCCCGGCGAGCCGGTGATCGACAAGCCCGGCAAGGGTTCCTTTTACGGGACCGATCTCGATATGCTCCTGCGCCAGCGCGGCATCCAGAACATCATCCTCGCCGGCATCACCACCGATGTCTGTGTCCACACCACCATGCGCGAGGCCAATGACCGGGGCTTCGAGTGCCTGCTCCTCGAGGATTGCACCGGCGCCACCGATTACGGCAACTACCTCGCCGCCATCAAGATGATCAAGATGCAGGGCGGCGTCTTCGGCGCTGTCGCCACCTCGGAGCAGTTTATCTCGGCGATCGCGTGATTGCACTGGCACGGGTTCGTGGCATCTTTTCAGCTATGCAAGGCTGCACGAGCGACCTTACCGTCACGCCTTTGTGTCCAGCCTTACCTCCAGTCACCCCTTAGTGAAACTTGCCTTGGAAGACCTCGATCTTTCCAGGCCGGACGATTGGCAGACCGAGATTCCATGGAAGCCCTTTTATGAAGGCGTCGAGATCCACCGCCTTTATGGTGACGGTGTGAACGGGCCCTCCGCCGCGCTCCTGCGCTTCGCGCCGGGCGGCCGTATCCCGCTTCACATCCACACCGGCTACGAGCACATCCTGGTGCTTCAGGGCTCCCAGGAGGATGAGCACGAGCAGATCGCCGCCGGCGGACTGCGCATCCACCCCCCCGGCTCCAGCCACAGCGTCCGCAGTCAGGCCGGCTGCATCGTGCTGGCGATCTACGAGAAGCCGGTGTCGTTTTCCGCGCCGGGGGTTTAGAGCGGTAGTGGGATCCCACAGGTCCCCTGACGAATCCACCTCTCCATACATCTGTTCCCCGCTCCCCCCGCGAAACATCTCTCACATGCCCTCAGCGCCTTGCGCCGGGCTCTTCCTGGCAAGATTGCCGGTTCAGCCCGCCCCCCATGCGCGGGGGCGCATCCATCCATTACCATGAAAATCACGTTTATTGCCTTGATCGCCCTCGCCGCCGCGCCTCTGGCCGGCTTCGCCGCCGACAAGGAAGTCCAGGCGCCCACCAAGGCGCATGTCGCCTGCCAGAAGTGCCACCGTCAGCAAGTAGCCCTGTTCGTACAAGGCAACGGCATCGCGACCAGCACCATCCCGCAAACCATCACTGTCTCCAACGCCCAGACCGGCCAGGGAGGCTCGATCACATTCTTTACCGGCAACCGGTAAGGCGTACGGTTCTTCCGCAGCGGCATCAACCCTCGCACAGGTCACCGACCTGTCGCTACAGCAACGGCGCTCCGCGCAAATATTGTAGCGATGGCTCGGTGAGCCATGTGGGGGGAAGGCCGGACTGCTATCAGCCTCTGCCCCATCCATAAAGCAAAGCGCCGCGGCCCCCCAAACGGACCGCGGCGCTGAGTCATCCCCTACCTAATTGTTTACTCCACGGCCAATTCCGGCGAGCCAATGCCCGAGGAGTGCTCCATGCTTTCTGGTGCCGGCGCCGGCACGATGGCGAATTTCCCGCACAGGAACAGCACCGCCGTCACGCACATGTACGATGCGGCCACCACCGGCGATTGGTTGATCCCAATTCCGCTCCCGTGCATGAACCCGAAGAAGGTCAGGATCGCCCCAGCCAGCGAGAATCCTGCGGCCTTCGAGAAATTCCGGTCAATGATGCAGACCCCGATCGCGCCCAGGATCAATCCCGCAAGGATCGAGCCCCCGCCCAGCGTCTGCAGGCCCGCGTAGAGCACCCCCTGGTCCTTCATCGCCCCGATGATCGCCGGCGTCACCGCAAATACCCCCACCGCTGCCAGCGCCCCATTGATGGCCGTAATGGTCCAGTTGGCGATGTGCGGCACTAGCGCCAGCACGATTGCAGGCGCATGCGCCTTCGGCGTCTCCTGGAAGGCCTGCGATCCAATCAGCATGCCGATATAGAGCAGGATCGGCAGGATCGCCACGCTGGGTATCAGCGCCAGCATCAGCGAGATGGTCCCAAACCAGCAGAGCAGGATCACCATGATCCCCGTCGCCGCGGAGTAACCAATGCGGCCGCCCATTGCTTTCCAGCCCGGATGACCGATGTACACCGCGTTGATGAACGGATTGCCAAACAGGCAGCCAATCAAACTCACCACGCCATCCGCGGTAAGTACCCGTGTCGTCGGGAAGCTATCTCCGGCAACGGCCGCGCTCTCCACGTTATCCATCGCTTCCACCAGGTCATAAATACCGAACGGAATCGCGGTAACCAAAATGATCGCGAGATGCTTGAACCCGCCGAAGGTATGTCCCAGCACCGGCAGCGGCACGCGGAACCCGAAGTTCGCAAACGCGTCATGCACACCCGCGCCGCTCAATCCGCCAAAGTTAAGCCCGAACGCATTCGAACCCCATGCAATGGCCGTGCCGACCGCGATCGCGACCAACCCCGCCGGGACTCCCTTGTACTTCACTCCGCCAAACCAGCTCAGCAGGATGATCGCGAAACAGGTCAATCCAATCACCGGCGTCATGAACATCTGGATGCCCGGATTCATCGAAATAAAGGTCACCGAGACACCGGCCAGCGTGCCCAGCAGCGCGGCGCGCGGAGTGATCTTCCGGATGATTGGCGCAACGAATCCGCCCACCATCAGCACGAAGCTCTGGATAAATACCCATGTAAGTCCCGCTTCCCAACCTTCGATCGGATCGTGAAACTTCTGCGCAATCGGCAGCATGATCACAAACACCACGATGAACATATGCGGCACGCTGATGCCCGAGGGCAGCGCGCACACATCCGTGCGTCCCGTCTTCTTCGCCAGCCGGTAAGCCAGCCACGCATAATATGCCGTCGAGAGGCACATCATCATCCCGGTTGCCGGCAGGATCTTGCCGAATACAAGGTCATCCGGCATCTTCAGTACAAAGCGGAGCAGGGCCGTGAGGGTAAGCAGGTTTACCAGGATGTTGGTTCCGAATCCGAAAAAGGCATTCCAGTCCCCCGGGACCCATATTTTTGGTTTAAACGTTTCGCTCATAGGTGGTTCTTATTGGTCGAGTTGACTTACTAACTAGGTGGTTCTGATTGCTGCTGTTAATGGCCATTACTGAGAACGGCCAAAATTTTCGTGGAGTCCGATACCCATCCGAAGATGCCTCCCTGGGCCTTGATCATCTTCAGGCCCATCTCCTGGAACTCGGGAAAGTAAGAGCCGACGCAATCCTCAGGCACCAGGCAGTCGTAGCCCCGGTCGTTCGCCTCGCGCACCGTCGTGTTCACGCACACCTCCGTCGTCACCCCGGTGACGATCAGCTTCTTGATGCCGCGGTTTTGCAGAATCGCGTGCAGGTCCGTCGCGAAGAATGCTCCCTTGCCCGGCTTGTCGATCACAGGCTCTGTCGGCAGCGGGTAAAGCTCCGGGATAATGTCATGCCCCTCCTCGCCCCGCACCAGGATGCGCCCCATCGGCCCCTTGTCGCCGATGGTTGTCGTCCCGCCGCCGCGGATCTTTTTCGCATGCGGCAGATCGCTCAGGTCAGGCCGGTGCCCTTCCCGTGTATGGATCACCGTCAGCCCCGCCGCGCGCCATGCCGCCAGGAGTTTCTGGTTGGGCTCGATCGTCCGCCGCAGTTGCGAGACGTCGTTCCCGAGCATCTCCCCGAAGCCCGCCGGCTCCAGGAAATCGCGTTGCATATCGATGATCAGCAGCGCCGTGTGCGCCGGATCGAATTCATAGGTGTAGGGTTCCGCATCGACTAGAAGTGGGCCATTCATAATCGCCCGGCCCCTTAGCTTCGCCCGTGCCATGGGAGTATGGCATCGTTAATAGGCTCACTCGCAATGCCTTGCGACTGTCGCCCAATGCAGTCCCGGGGGCGCGGAGGTGTTCCGTATGTTGCACACTGGAACACACGGGACAGGCCGGCCTTTCCCGGACCACGAAGGGTCCATCCCCATCACAGCTACCAGGAATGCGATCCCCGTAGCGAAAAGTAGATCCCATACACCACGGAATTGATATCGCGGTGCCAGTAATAGGCTGCCAGGCCGAGCAGCACCATTCCCGCAATGCCGGCGTAAAACAGGAAGGCCCTCATCAATTGCCCGCCGCTCACCCGACCGTCCGGCTCTCTCCATACCAGGCGCTGAGGGAAACCACCGGTACCAGCGAATTGATCGGGAACTCGGCTCGATGAATTTCTGACCCGGCCCGCCACGTACACTCCGCGGACGCTCCATGAAGAGACACCACCTCCATCAAACGCTCCTCCTCGCCCTCCACTTTAACGATATCGCCGATGATCATCTTGTCCGGTTTTCCCCTCGGTGAATCATTGAACCACTGGATGGCGAAGCCTCATCGCCTTGCCGAAAACTCACCCAGCGCGCTCCTGATGCTGTGCAAAAGCTTATGGCGCGCGAGCGGCTTGGGGATGAATCCCGATCCGGTCTCGTTCACGAGTCGCTCAAGGGTGCTATTCGCCGTGTAACCACTGACGATAACGATCGGCAGCCCGGGCACGGCCTTGCGCAATCCTTGCAGTGTCCACGCGCAATGCATTCCGGGCATGACAAAGTCGAGGAATACCAGAGCGACACGATCCCCCAGTTTATCGATAAATTCCAACGCCTGCGCACCGGTCTCAGCGCAGACCACGCGGTATCCTTCCTGGACGAGGATCATCTCGGTGATGATTCGGACGCCCTCGTCGTCATCCACGATCATAATCAGATTTCCCGGCCCATCGGCGTTGGCAATGCGGATGCCCGGTGGCATTGGGTTCGCCGGGAAAGAATCCGGCGCTAGAGGAATGATCGGGGGAAGTGGATTCATCGGCGTCCGGTAACGGGAGCACCGCCGGTGCCGGTGCGTCGGATGGATTTGGGGATATCGACTTGATGCAACTACTTAGGATAACCCACTATATTCCAATAAGGGGACAACCTGCCCAAGGGCCGGGGCCGACCCCCTCCCTCCCGGGAGTCTGCTTCGTCGCGATCCCAATCCTTTGGATGGCAAAGACTTACGGTCTGTCCAAGCCGCCTGGTCACCCTGCCCTGGCATAATCGATCATCCCTTGGAAATCGACGACGACGGCAGGCTCCCCGCCCACCGTCCATGCGTCGTGGCCGGATGGGAGCAACGAAACGTCGCCGGGCTTGCAGTCGAATTCAGTACCATCGTCCATGCGAATGTGGAGAACGCCCGAAACGTGATACTGAAAGTGTGGCGCCTCACAGCTTTTCGTTTTGGCGATGGGCTGGACGGAATCTGCCCATCTCCATCCCGGTTCAAATATGGCGCGAGCCACCGTCGCGCCGCCGATCTTGAGAAGTTCGAGTCGTCCATTCGGAAACTCGCGAACCTCGTCTGGTTTCCCGAAGCCTTTTAATTCCGCGCTTTTCATAATCCCGGAATCGCGCCGCGGCGCGCCGCTGGATGGAGGCAATTTGTGAGCCTGGAACGGGGAGGGCTGTATAATTTCAGCCCGTCGCGTCTGGTGCCAGAATCTGGGCTGGCTTTCTCGGGCGGTTTGGCAGGTCACTTGCCCGCGATCCCTGTCGCGCTCAGCCATGGTCTCAATTCGCATTCGCCAGCCAGCCAAAATCCTTCCAGCATCTACCCCTCCAGGACCGACTTTTCATTTCGCTTTTGCGTAAAGAGGAGAATCAGAACCATCACCGTCGGCCATACTGCATTGCCGAGCCACGAGAGGAGCATTCCGATAGCTAATCCAACTCCCATTAGGCTGGCGTCCCCATTGCCATCCTCAGCCAAGCTTTGTCCCCGGTAATAGGCAGTGACTACGGTTGCGATGAGAATCGCCAGCATTCCACTTAATAATTTCCAGGAAGCCACCCGTCCAGGCCGGACCGGGCTTGGGATCTTCCCCCTGCGGATTATCACCACTGACGCGATAAGCACCGCGATGGGAATCAGGTAACCGATCTCCACCCAGCCGAAGCGCTTGGGATTCACCCAGGTCCCGAGCAGATCCTTCCACGTCATAAATAGGTAACTACCCACCAGACTGAGGGTCATCCAGTAGAGCCGCTCCCGCCAGATTGCAGACGGATTGGCCTTCGCGAATTCCTCACGGAGTTGCCCCGGTTCTCCCATACGCCGACCCGCAAGCCAGAATGCTTCCTCCGCGGTCAATCCGCGTTCCTCGAACCCGGCGATTGAATCGCGCAGGTGAGTTTCCAGTTCGCACCGGATCTCCGGCGCGAGGCCGGATTCGCAGGCCAGTTTCTGCCGCCAGTTTGCAATCGCGGCGTTTAGATCGTAGCGGGTTTGATGTTCCATAATTGGCTTAATGTGTTGTGAACGGTCATCCATTGCTGCCGTTCGGTTTTGAGAGCGTTGCGGCCCTCGGTGCTGATGAAATAGTATTTGCGTCGCCGCCCGACATCGGACTCCTTCCATTTGGAAGAAATGAGGCCATCCCGCTCCAGCCGGTGCAACACGGGGTACAGCATCCCGTCGCTCCATCGAATCTCCCCCCCCGAAATCTCGCGCACCTGCTGGATGATCTCGTACCCATAGCTTTCACCCTTGGTGAGGATGGAAAGCAGCAGCGGTCTCGCGGAGGCAGCGACTAAATCCTTGGAAAGCATTGAGGTCTTATACATTGCACAACTATGTATGTCAAAGGAAAAATGCGGAGAGGTGGGCGGGGCCAGGCGAGAATGGCACTGAGATAATGCCGGCTTATGGACGGATCCTGTAACCTCAGATGGAACCAACCGGACGCGCCCTCCGTAAAAAACCTCTAGGTACCGCAATGTCCCTTCTGCCATGCTGGCGCGATGCACCTGAAGACAGTCTCAAATCTGTCCATTCGTCATTTCTCGCGCGCTGACTCAAAATCTGAGCATGCGCGTCCGGTCAGAGAAACCTGACACAGGGCAAATCAAGCCAAATTAAGGTGAAATTTTTTTTGGACCGACCGACTCTGCCCCTCCAACCCCCCGCCACCCCTAAGTTTTTTCCCCTAGCCCTAAGGCAAACCCCGATATACCATTAGCAAAATTAATCCTCCCCTGTGATTACATCCAACGAGCTGGTTGAACCAGCCACTGACAGCCCACCCACCGTCCCTTCACGGGCCGAACTCACCTCCCGCAACATCCGCGACGCCGTCATCCGGCTGGCGGGCAACTCCCAGGATGGCATCCAGAGCGCCGGCGCGCTCCTGGCCAAGCTCGCGGGCCGCTCCGACCAGGATGTCATGACCTACATGACCATCCCGTCGACGATCTCCGGCGGGCCTTCCATCTTCCAGGTCCGCATGGGCACCGGCGATGTCCTCTCCGCCGGCGATGAAGCGGACTTCCTGGTCGCCTTTTACCAGCACAGCTACGAGGACCACATCGGCTTCCTCAAGGAGGGGGGCGTGCTCCTTTACGATTCCGATAACGTCCAGCCGAACCTCGACGACAAGCGTTTCGTCCATGTCGGCATCCCGATCACCGGCCTTACCGTCGAGGCGCTGGGTGGCACGGCCAAGGACAAGGGCAAGAACATCTTCGTCCTCGGCTTAATCGCCAAAATTTTCGATCTCGATACCGTCAAACTCAACAGCCTGCTGACAGAAAAATTCGGCGGCAAAGACCCGAGCATCCTGAACACGGCCACCATGGCCTTTCAGGCCGGGTACGCCTATCCGGTGGGCAATATTCTCGCCCACCGCTACCAATTCGAGCACGGCCACACCGAGGGCCAGCCCATTCAGGTCACCACGGACGGCAATACCGCGCTCGCCTATGGCCTCATCGCCGGCGGCGTCCGTTACGGCGCGGCTTATCCCATCACTCCATGGTCCACCATCATGGAGACGCTCCGCAGCGAGTTCCCGAAGTACGGCGGACTCTTTGTCCAGTGCGAGGATGAACTCGCGGCCGTCTCCATGGCGCTCGGGTTTTCCTATGCGGGGAATCTCGCCATTACCGGCAGCGCCGGCCCGGGCATCTCCCTCAAGACCGAGGCCATCGGCTGGGCTTCCATGGCGGAGATTCCGCTCATCATCGTCAATGTCCAGCGTGGCGGCCCGAGCACCGGACTGCCGACCAATGTCGAGCAGAGCGATCTTTACCAGGCCATCTTCGGCGGGCACGGCGACAGCCCGCGCGTCGTGCTGGCGCCATCTACGGTCGAGGATTGCTTCTACATCGCCATCGAGGCGGCCCGGATCGCCCGCAAGTACAGCACCCCGGTTTTCATCCTCAGCGACGCCTCGCTCGCCACGCGCATCCAGGCCTTCGACGAGCCGGACCTCAAAAGCCTCATGGTCGATCCCAAGCCCGACCTCACCCCGCGCGGCGAAGGCTTCCGCCCCTATCCGCTCAATGGCATCACCCATCACGCTCCACCCGGCACCCGCATGGCGGATGGCAAGTACCCCGTCGTCACCGGCCTCGAGCATGACGAGATGGGCCACCCCACCGGCAGTCCCAAGCTCCACATCGGCATGACGGCCAAGCGCCGCGAGAAGCTCCGCCAGCTCGCCAATGAAATCCCCGTCCCGGAGGTCTTCGGCGGCGACGAGGGCGAGGCGCTGATCGTTGGCTGGGGCTCGACCTATGGCCCCATCCACGAGGCCGTCAAATCCGCCCGCGACCGCGGCGAGAGCATCTCGTCGATGCACCTGCGCCATCTCAATCCACTGCCGAACGGCCTCGAGAAGATCTTCGCCCGATTCAAGCGCATCGTCGTCGCGGAGATGAATGACGAGGGCCTCTACGGTTACGGCCAGCTCGCCACCATCCTCCGCGCCCGCTATTGCGACCCGAAAATCCGAAGTTTCACCAAGACCGACGGCCTCACCTTCCGCGTCAAAGAAATCCTCCAGGGAGTTTTGAAATGAGCCTGACTGAATCCATCCCATCCCCCGCGCCATCCCCGGCCAAAGTCACCAAGAAAGACCTCACCGCCGATCACCCCACGTGGTGCCCCGGCTGCGGCGATTTCGCCGTGCTGGCCGCCTATTACAAGCTGCTGGAGCGCCGCCAGCTCCCGCACGAGAACATCGTTACCCTTGCCGGCATCGGCTGCTCCTCGCGCTTCCCTTATTTCGTCAATACCCACGGCGGCCATTTCATCCATGGGCGCGCGGTGCCGCTGGCCAGCGGCGTCAGCCTCTCGCGGCCGGACCTGCACGTGTTTCTCTTCGGCGGCGACGGCGACGCGTTCTCCATCGGCGGCAATCACCTGGAGCACGGCGCGCGCAAGAACATCAACCTGACCTACGTGATCATGGACAACTTCGTCTATGGCCTCACCAAGAAGCAGACCTCGCCCACCTCGCCGCTCGGGTTCAAGTCAAAGACCGATCCCACCGGCGCCATCGATCAGCCGGTCAACCCGATCAAGAAGCTGCTCACCGCCGGCGCCACCTTCATCGCCCGCACGCATGCCACGCAGATCAATCACATGATCCAGATGATGGAGCGCGCCCTGGACCACGACGGCTTCTCCGTCATCGAGTGCCTCTCCGAGTGCGTGGAGTTTTACCCCGGCGCATTCGATGCCGGCAACCCGCGCAAGGGCGGCGAGTTCAAGCTCATCGACGAGAAGAAATGGGACGGCACCCCGGAGGACGAGCAGCGCCACGACATCACCGACGAGCTCGCCGCGTATGCGCTGGCCGGCCAGCCTTTCCCCGGCCTCTTCGGCGTCTTCTACGAGAGCGACCGCCCCACCAAGAACGCCCTCGAGAAAAAGTGGAGCGACAGCACGAGGACCAAACTCGGCAACCCCACCGACCTGGAGCTGCTGCAGAAGACCTTCGACCGGATGAAGTAGTCATTTCCCGGCGGGACTTGTTCGAGTGAATAGTCGCTATTGGCGGCGCTCGTAAGATCCGCTGCTTTTTCGCACCTACCGGGTGAAGGCGGCGTTTTCTGGCCAGGCGATGTAGGTGCGCAAGAGCCCGGACTATCCCTCGCGATGATTATCGGGATTCCACCGCCTGCACCGGCTTCCCGGCATTGTAAAAATCCAATTCCCGCCGCAGTGTCATTGCGAGCGGGGTATCCGGCGCGGCGAATTCAAGCGCCTGTTGCGCCATGCGCACCGCCTCGGGGAACCTGCCGTTGGCCGCAAGCGCCAGGGCCAGGGTATGCAGCATCACCGGATTCTTATTCCCCGTCGCCTGGTTCGCCTTTTCCGCGAGATCGAGCGCCGTTGCGGCGTCGCCGGCCGAAGGCCGCGTCTCGCTAGCGAGGATGTAGGCGAGATTGTTTTGCGCCCCTACATTCCCCGGTTCCAGTCGCAGCGCCTGCCGGTACTGCGCAATAGCTTCGTCGATATGCCCCATTCCCGACAACGTCACGGCGAGGTTGTAGTGTATCCCCGCTTTGCCCGGATCGATCTTCAGCGCCGCCTGATATTCCGTGACGGCTGCCTCTTTCGCCCCACCGCGGTAGAGCGCGTTGGCAAGGTTGTCATAGGGCGTCGAAACACTCGGATCGATCCGGATCGATTCACGGTATTCCGCGATGCCTTCCCCCGGGCGGCCCTGCTGGCAGAGGACGATGCCCAGGTTGTCATGGGCCTCCGCATAATTCGGGTCGATCGCGATGGCCGCTCGATACTGCTCCGCCGCCTCGTCCACTCTCCGCTGGCCCAGCAGATAAGTGCCCAGGCTGTTATGGGCCACGCTGTTTTCGCCGGTGCACTCCAGCGTATGCATCCAAAGCGTTTCGCTATCGCGCCAATACCCGCATTGCAGGCATGCGGCCACTGTCAGCCCGCACACGATCAATGCCGCCACAGTTCCCAGCCCCGCGCGCCGTTCAGCGGAGTTTTCCGCCCAGTCGGCGCCGAGCCATGTGATGCCGATGCAGATCCCGAGCTCCGGCAGATAGGTATAACGGTCCGCGTAAGCCTGCAGCCCCACCTGCAACAGCCCGATCACCGGCACCAGCATGCCGAGATACCAGAGCCAGCCCATCAGCAGATATGGGTGGCGCTTGCGGAAGATCCAGGCCCCGGCAGAGAGCGCCGCCAGCAGCAGGATCGCGCCGACCACCTCCCACCGTGCCGGCTCGCCTCGCGGCAGCGGATAGAGGACCGCCAGGTTCATCGGGACGATCAGCTTCCAGAGATACACAACATATGCCACCAGCGCATTGCCGATCCGTTGCGGGAACGGGATGGGCGACGCCAGCTGGATGGCCTGGTTTTGCGCAAGGATCGTCGCCACGCACGAGAGCACCGCCACCCCCATCAGCGGAAGTTTCTCCCTCACCAATGCTCGCAGGCGCGACCGGCTTTCCACGCGCCCCAGCGGCCAGTAATCCAGCAGTAGCAGCACAAAGGGGAGCGTCACGAGCATCGGCTTGCTCATCAGCCCAAGCACCATCCAGAGCACGACAATCATGTAACGCCTCCGGGCATCGGGCTGGCGCACGTACCGCAGGTAAGCCCGCAGCGTCAGCATAAAGAAGAGGCCGCTCAGCACATCCTTGAGCTCCGCCACCCAGGCCACCGATTCCACCCGCAACGGATGAACCGCAAACACCGCCGCGGCAAATCCGCTGCGCCACACCGCGCCGGTCATCTCCACCAGCAGCAGTAAGAGCAGTACCGCGCAGGCTGCATGGAGCAGAACGCTGACCAGGTGATGCCCGCCGGCCCATTGACCAAAGAGCTGGCAATCGAGCATATCGACGATGGTCGTCAGCGGGTGCCAGTTGCTGGAATGCACATGGGTGAACGCCCACCCAATGCCCGCCAGCGAGAGCCCTTTCGCAACCATCGGCGGGTCCACTACGTATGACGGGTCGTCGTAGTTGACGAAGGGATGCCCCAGCGTCTGCCCGTAGATGGCGAAGACGAGCACAACCAGAAGGAAACCAATGCCGAAGAGCCCGCCGCGCGCTGGAGAGCCCGCATTCCTGCTGCCCGCGGTTCGCGCACGCTTCCTGGTCTTACTGCTCATAGGGGAAGCCCTCCGTACCAGAATTCGCCCGGATCACCAATACCTGATCCGGATGATCCGCTTCCCGGGTCCCTACTGCACGTAATGCCGCAGCAGTTTCTTCTTCTCCGCTTTGTATTCCGATTCCGTGATGATGCCGGAATCGTATGCCTTTTGCAGGTCGAGTAATTGCTGGCCGAGCGTGACGTTATAAGTCTGCGTCTTGTCGATCGTCTCGCTCTTCGAACCGCCGCCGCCGAAGTGCAGGCCGATACAGCCGCTCACCAATGTCGTCGCCATGGCTACGAAAATGGGAATCAGGGATTTTTTCATCGGATGTTCTGGATGAGATTCGCGCAATCGAAACGAACTGATTTTAGCATCTTTGGTTTTGGTGGTCACCCATTTCCGTGCGGCGATAGTGCATTTTGCCGGATCGCCGTGTAGAGTGCGGCAGATGTTCGAAATCAAAGCCCGGGAAAAGATCGTGCAACGCGCGCTCCTGGTGGGAGCGTTTATCGATCCCGCCCAGAAAGCCGACGCCCGCAGCCTGCTGGAGGAATTGGAGGAACTGGTCGATACCCTCGGCATTCCCGTGGTCGATCGCATGCTCGTCTCCCATCGCGAGAGCCACGCCCGCTACCTTATCGGCACCGGCAAGGCGCAGGAAATCGCCGATCTGGTCAAGGCCCGTGAGTGCGACGTGATCATCTTTGACAATGAACTGACTCCCGCCCAGCAGCGGAATTGGGAGGAACTCTCCGGCGTTACCGTCGCCGACCGGCAGGAGATCATCCTGGATATCTTCGGCGCGCGTGCCAGGACGCGCGAGGCGCGGATCCAGGTGGACCTCGCGCGCATGGAGTACTCGCTGCCGCGGCTCTCGCACGCTTGGAGCCACCTCGGCCAGCAGGGGGGCGGGATCGGGTCCAAGGGCGAGGGTGAGAGCCAGCTCGAGCAGGACAAACGGAAGATTCGCGGCCAGATCGACCGCCTCAAGCGCGAGTTGGAGACCGTCCGCCGCGCCCGCACCACGCAACGCAAGGACCGCAAGCGCACCCCGGTGCCGAATGCCGCGATCGTCGGCTACACGAATGTCGGCAAGTCCTCGCTGCTCCGCGCTCTTACCGGTGCGGATGTGCTGGTGGAGAACAAGCTCTTCGCCACGCTCGATACGACGACCCGCAAGATCGCGCTGCCGAACAAGCAGCCGCTGCTTTTGACCGATACCGTCGGCTTCGTCCGCAAGCTGCCGCATCAACTCGTGGAGTCTTTCAACGCCACGCTGGAGGAAGCCGCATTCTCGGATTTTCTCATCCACGTGCTCGATGCCTCGCAGCCGAACGTGATGGAGTTTTACCAGACGACGATGCGCGTCCTCGAGGATCTCGGCGCGGATACCAAGCAGATGCTCGTGGTCTTCAACAAGGTGGACAAGCTTGCGGACCTTGGCGCGCTGGCGCATCTGCGCGGCCATTTCCCGGGCGCCGTCATGGTGAGCGTCCACACCGGCGCGGGCATGGTGGAGTTGATCGACCGCATCTCGGATTTCGTCCGCAAGGACAGCGTCACGGTCGATCTCCGCATCCCGGCCGCGCGGTCCGACGTGCTCGCGCGCCTGCATCGCGAGGGGGTGCAAGGGGCCATTCATTACGAGGGCGAGTGGACTTACGTCACCGCCACGCTGCCGACCCAGGTGCTGGATCATTACGCGCCCTTCCTCGCGGCTGAGATTGAACCCGAGCTGCCCGTGCCGGTGGCGACATAGGGAATTTTTTTTAGACTGGATGAACAGGATTGAAGGGATGCCGGATGGCCTCCCATATCTGCTCCCGCTCGCGCCAGGCCACTCTTAGTGCGAAGAGCGCCAGCGGCGGGATCAACGAGAGGTCGCGCTTTTTGACCACGGGCTCCGGTTTCTCCCCGGCGACTGCGCAACGCTCCTCGCCCTCGCCGAGGATTTCCCAGATCGCCGCGGCCCTGGGGAAGAACGGCCTCGGCAGCGGGTGGGTATCGGCGATGAAACGAACCCTGGCCGCAGCGGTGACCGGAATACGCTCCAGCTTCTCCAGCACTCCCGCGGGGAGGTTCAGCGGCGTGATGCGGTTCATCAAATCGAGCCCGCGCAGGATCGGCAGATGCACCTGGTGGAACCGCGCCTGCCCGATGAAATAATCCCAGTCGAATCCCGCGCGGCTGCGAGCGAGGATCCACCACGCATCGGCGATCCAGCGGAAGGGGGCGACATCGCACCAGCGGAGGCCGTGGCTGATGACGTGGAGCAGTTGATCCTCCGGCGCGAGCGTCTGCGCCGGCGTCTGCCGCAGGGTCCACGGCACAGCCCGCGCCCAGAAAGTATCGTCCGCGCGGGGCGTGCAATCGGCGTGCAGCACGTGGCAGTGCAAATCGACGGCGAACCCGTCCGACCGCACAAAACCAAACGACGGCAGCGTCCCCATCTTGAAGGCGGACAGTGGATACCCGTCTGTCTCCTTCCAGCCCTCGTGTAAAAGCCGATTCCCCAATCCCAGAAAATTCTCCACCGGCACCAGCAGGTCCAGGTCGGCCATCGGGCGGGCGGCCGTATCGGGATAGTAGAGATTCGCCAGCGCCACGCCCTTGAGCACCAGCGCCGGTATCTTCGCAGTTCGCAGCTCCTCCAGAAACGCGGCGGTCTTGAAAAAGAGCCTTTGATTGCTGGTCCACGATTCCATGCGGCAATCGCGCGCCTGGGGCATCAGCGGATCGTCGATGCCCAGTCGTTTCAGGTTTGCATAGAGCTGCGGGATTAATTTCCAGGAGGCGGCGTCGAGTGCATTCAGCCGCACCGTTTTCTTCCACGCCGCCAATGCCTCCGTGGCCGCTGGGGCATCCAGCAGCGCCGCCCGCAGGAGAAGCTGCTGGGATTCCGTCGGCCAGATGCCGCCTTGATAGACTGCCGGGTCGGCCAGCTCCCCAATCCTGTCCATCACTGCTTCCTCGCGATGGTCACCCCTGCTGTTGGATTGCGTTGGGTCGAAAGCTCCGGTCCGAGCAAATGCTTGAAGTGCAATGGCTTGCGCAGCTCCACGCGAAACTCCGGCACCCCGCCGTCCATCACGGCCCTCAGTTGTTTCATGGCGCGGACCTTGATGTAGTATTCCTCCAGCATCCTCGCCCTGGAGGTGTACCCCGTGGCCGCATGTGAGGTGAGGGAGTGCGCGCGGATGCGATGGAAAAGGGTGTACACCGGCAGGTTGATGAGGCGCCCGATGTGCCATGCGCGGTAGGAGAAATCGGAATCGCCGGTGAGACTCAGGTTCTCGTCAAAGCCGCCCACGCGCATGACGAGCGAGCGCGAGATGAGGCAGGTGCCGTGGAGATTGTAATGCATCGGGCCCTGGATCATGCAGCGGTTGACGTCCGGGGGATAGAGGCCGAGATCGATGCGTTCGACCGAGTGATCGATGCGAATCTCCTGCGTGCCGACCATTTCCGCGCCGCTCTGCTCGGCGCCGCGCAGGCTGACCTCCAGCCGGTCGTGCGTGGACCAATCGTCGGCATCCTGCACCATGTAGCCGTCGTAATCGGTCGCGTGGATGATGTTATTCAACATCCGTTCCGGACCGGCGTTGCGGGTATTGGAGAGGAGTGTGACCGTGGGGAATTGCTCCACGATCGAAATGGGTGGCGCGCCGGAGCAATCGTCCATGACCACGATATTCGCCAGCGGCACGGTCTGCTGCGTCATGGAGGCGAGGCACTCGTGCAGCCATTGCTCGCAACGGTAGTGGGAGATCACCGCCAGCACGCGCGACCCCATCGTCAACACAGGCGGGGAGGCGATTGGATAATCCGCGGCGCCCGGCAGCGTGAGAGGCGCCGATTGCCACCGCGGCGGATCCGGCCACTCCTCGATCACCTCGATGAGATCGATGCCATTGTCATTCCATGCGGTCGGCTCGCGCAGGATGCGGCGGGCGAGGGCTCCATCGGCGCGCCAGCCCCACCAGACGGAAGGCCCGGCTGAATGATGTTTCGGATTGAGCCGGGGCGGTGTGGCGAAAAGGGGCTGGATGCAATGCTTGTGGGCAAGGAGCGGACGCTCGCGCAGGTCAGCCCAGTCGATCCGGCGGGAGCACGGCAGGAAGACAATCTCCGTGTCATCCTCAATGCTCAGGCCGGGAATTTCGAATCCCTCATCCGCCATCTCCATCGCCGCGACGCCGGCGGGGATCGCCCCGCGATCCTTGTGCCGATGGAGCACCCGGATCGCCACGCCCGCCTCATGGGCCTGCGCGCAGACCTCCGGGAGATCGGCGTGGTTTTCCGTGGCATTGAGCAGCCAGAGTTGGGTAGGCATCGGAGAATGTTGCAATTACCGCGCCGCGGGACGCCGCAGGACGCGCAGCCAGTGCGGGAGATCGCGGCGCAATTGGGCCAGCCGCTCGCCGGATCGCATGCCGAGATAACGCCCGGCGGCGGCGACCGCCTTAAAGCGGACGCTGCTCCGGTAATCATCGGGGCGGCTGGAGAGATAATACTCGATGCGTCCGCCCAGCGGCACCGGCATGCGGTCGAGCGTGGCAATGACCTCCGCCGGGATCGAGGCTTCAAAATGCTCGCGCAGGTAGGCCAGCAGCGAGCTCATGTACAGCGGGAGCTTGAAACGGCGGGATTGCTCGATCACCCGTTCCCAGTCCATCGCCGGCTGGGAATTTCGAATGAGGAGCACGCAATCCACCAGCCAGAGCAAACTCGTGGGATACATCGCATTCATCCCGTTCTCACATGCATGCAATAATTCATCCGCGCCGCAGGAAACGCTGGCCTGGAGCGTCTCGTATTGGATCGGCCTGGCCGAACTCCACCAATCCTCCGCCACACGCGGCGGATGCTCCGCGCGCATCGGCCGCCAGTAGAGCCATGCCTCGCCGTGCTCCTGATGCAGCAGCCCGCAGCCATGTGGCGAAGGCCTGGCCGCATTGAAATCGCGAGCCATCCATCCATGGCCGGCAAGGCCCGACACCGCACGCGCCGCCTCGGCCATGGGAATCAGGATTTGCGTATCCTGCCATCCACGCGCCGATGGCTCGCGGTATACCGAGCAGGCCAGCGCCGCGCCGCGCAGCAGCAGCACCGGCACGCTCTCGCGTCCCAATGCATCGATCAATGCCCGCTTTCCGCGAAAGTTTACCTGGCTCTGCGCCCACTGATAGCGATGCAATCCCTTGATCCGTCCGATGTCCGGATCGGCAATCCCGAGATCGGTCAGGCGCATGGACACCATGCTCATCAGCGGGAACGAGGCGTACTCCAGGTCGTCGAGGGGCACCTTTGCCTTCCAGTCGCTCCAGCGCCGGGCTGCGGCGGCGGAGTCGCTTTCCAGGCAAAAGCCGAGGAGCAGCTCCTGGGCGGGCGTGGGCCAGAAACGCTCGCGGCTCATGTCCCGGCCGCCTCCTTCGCGGCGGCAGCCCGTTTCTCGTCCAGCCGTTGTTTCAATAACCGGACGTAGCCCTGCTTGAAGTCCGCAAGGCCCACGGTGTTGCTGAGATGCACACGCCGTCTTAGCAGTACCTCCGGCAGGATGACATGCGCCAGCCCGGCATCGCCCGCCCGCCCGAACCATGGCACGAACTCCGGAAGGCTCCGCTCCGTCGGAAAAGGGCCGAGCCGGTCAAACGACCTCCGCCACCCCATCACTCCCCCCGCGTTGCACGCCACTATCTCGCGCTCGTCGAATCTCGGGCGCGACGCCGGATCGATCTCCGGGCTCAGGAAAGGTTTCATGTGGCAGAACACAAAATCGAGTTCCGGATGCAATTCCAATGCCGCGGCTTGAAGTTCCAGCTTCCGCGGGGTCCATGCGTCGTCGCTGTCGAGGACGGCGAGCAAGTCGCCGGTCGCCCGCGCCACGCCCGTATTGCGCGCGCCGCCGATGCCCTGGTTCTCCTGCGCCACATAGGTTACCTGAGGATAGGAGCGCGCGATCTCGCCTGTTCGATCCGTGGACCCGTCATCGACGACGATGATTTCCGCGGCCGGCCGCGTTTGCGCCAGCACGCTTTCAATCGCCTCCGCCAGGTAGGCCTCGCGATTGTACGCCGTGATGATGACGGAGATCGAATTCATGAGGTCAGCGCGTGCTCGCCAGCGGCGGACCTTGAATAGCGCCGCCGGAGGGCATCCTGTGTGTAGTGGGACATTACCAGATCGGCGCCTCCCTTGCAGAGCCTCGCCGCGAGTTCCGGCTGCTCCATGAGCTCGATACAGGCCTGCGCGAAGGCCTCGGGCTCATCCGCCAGGAGGATATTCTCCCGGTCGGTTACCTCCAGACCCTGAGCCCCGATCGTGGTCGAGACGACAGGCCTTCCCTGAGTGAAGGCCTCGAGAATTTTCAAGCGCGTGCCGGTCCCTGCGCGCAGCGGCACGACGACGAGGGTCGCCTGCTCGTAGAATGGCTCCAGCGATTCCTGGAAACCCATGATCGCCACGCCCGGGAGGTTTCGCACGGATTCAAGTGCCGGCGAAGTGCCCTTGCCGACCACCCGAAAGGTGACGCCGTCCCCTTTTGCAGCCCGGATCAGGGGTAATATCTCGCGGCAGAAATAGACCACCGCATCGGCATTGGCCAGATAGGCAAGGTGGCCGACAAAGAAGATTTCCTGGCGGGATGCCGGCGGCCCTGCCAACGGCGCCAGGGCGCGTGAATAAATATTCGGGAGCACCTCCGCGTGTGCGTAACCCGAGAGCCGGCGGACCTCCTCCGCTTCGTATGGGGACGAGACGAAGACGCGGTCAAACTTGGGAAGGAGTATCTTTTCCATCAGGCGCATCGCCATCATCGGCGCCCGCTCGCGGAGGAGACTGACACCAGGTCCGCCGTCGTCGATTCGGTTGATCTGCGCCTCCCTGCGAGTGGGGAGTTCGTCGAGATCCAGCTCCCGCGATGGGAATTGATCGATGTGACGGTGGATGAAGTGGAGCGAGTCAAACCGGAATACAAAAATGCAGTCGAGTGCGTGAGCCCGAAAAAAATCGACAATCCAATCGGGCATTCGCTCCACCGGGCAATCGGCGGTGGGCAGGTCCACGGGATCGGCGCCGACCTTGAGCCGCGGCCATTCGCACCCAGGCAGGGGAGGCACGCGGAGATAGACGACCTGCTTGCAAATTGCTTCAAGCTCCGGATCGAAGGGCCCGCCCGGCGCCTCCGCATAGCTCGCGATGAGCACATGCACCTCCGCGTCCATGGCCAGCATCCGGACCAGCGCTGAAGAGCGCATTTGGGTGCCGGTTCCCGCCGCGGAAGGATAGGTGAACGTCAGGAAGAGAATCTTCCTCCTGGCAGGTGGATTCGGCGTCATTCCAGCAAGCTCCGGATAAGGTTGAGCGTGCTCTCCTCGTCGCGCCCCAGCCGCATCCGGTAGGCCGGCAGCCGTGAAAGCGCCTGCAGCATGATGCGCTCTCCCAGGGCGTCCGCCTTCGGGATTTCCTTCACCGACCATGAGATCAGGCCGAGCACGGCTTCCATCGGCGCGGCGCGTTCCATGGACGTGACCGGCTGATCCGTTACCACCGGCAGTACCACGGCGCGGATGGGCGCTTCCCGCAGCACGCGCTCCGGGAAATGCCGATGCACGTAGAAGTAAGCCTTCTTCTCCTCGTCCTCCTGGAAGTGCGCCAGGATCGGGTGCAGTTCTTTGAATCGCGGAAGCGCGTCCTCCCGCAACTTTGCGATATTAAACAGGCTCAGGGAGTGCGGCGCCGGCCCACCGCGCAGCACGCAGAGGTCGTCCGACTGATAGCCCATCCCGGCCTGAAGGCATTGGATCGCCAGGGTCGACTTCCCCGAGCCGGGCGGTCCCGCAAAGAGCAGGGTCCCGCGCGTGGAGCCGATCGCCGAGGCATGGACGAGATGCATCCCGTGGAGATTGAGCAGCGTGCCGAATATCGAGCGGAACGGCGCCGAGACCTCGTACATCGAGATCCGCGCGGCATCGCGGTAGCAGCAATACGCCGTCTTCGTCTCCATATCGATGGCGCAAAACGCCCCGACCCATTCCATGTAAAAATTCCGGTACCGCTCCGTCGTGAGACCCTTCATCCCATTGAGGCAGCAATAGCGATCCACATACTGCGCCCATTGCTCCGTCAGCGGCGAGGCGCACCCGGTCGTCGCCTCGTCCCAGCAATGGATCGTGAAATCCCCATCGAGCAACGGACCGGTCTTCAGATGCTCCAGCGTCGCCCCGAGCTTCGGGAGCAGCCAATCCCCGGCCCCCCGGATGCAGACTTTCAATCCCGCAATGGTGATCCACATTTCCTCCGACCGGCGCGATGCGGCTCGCGCGCGGTGAAAGTTTTGTTCCGCCTTGCGAAAGAGCGCCTCGGCGGCTGTCAGTGAAGACGACGTCGTGGGAGTGGTGACCCGCATTTATGCAGCGCCGGGATCGAGGTGCGGCCAGCCGGTTTCGTCCACGTCGTGGATGGGATCGGAGAGCAGCAGATTCTGCATATCGTTGTATTTCTCGAATGCCGGCGCCTCAAAGGCGGCCCCATACTTTGCCAGCGGCGCGGAAGCGGGCTCTCCGGAGCCCTGCTCCAGGATGCCCTCGGCGAGCAGGGAATCGATGAACTGGTCCACTGCGCCCACCTGATCGGAGGTCAACGGATCGAGCGCATCGAGGATCTGCGCGCGCGACGCGCCGGCGGCGAACCATTGCCAGAGCTGCGCCGAAATGCCATTGAGGCTGTAGTAATGGCCGGTCTCCAGATGGATGACAACGGCTTCACCATCAATGATTTCGTGGGCGACTTTGCTGGTGGCAACGTGGTAGGTGGGCTGAAAAGCCATAATCTCTATAAAAGCTGGATATTGTATCGGGTTTGAAATATTTGACAAGCCGGGAGTCCATCCCGGGCGCGTTGGTCGTCATGCAAAGCAGCGCAGATGCCATGGCGCTGGAATTTGGCGGGAGGTCGGACGGTTCGGTTTGCGGCGAGCGTGCAGGAAACGAAAAAATGGGGGTGAGACGATTCGAACCGGTACGATTGATCGTTGGACCGTAGTTTTGCTCCGAAATTTTTTTCACCTTAATTTGGCTTAATTTACCCAGTTTACTCTGGGGTCAGGCGTGGCTCCGGCTTAATTTTTGGGCATGGAAAGGGTTCGGATGGGTTCCAGGATGGCTGGCTGCGCAGCGCGTCAAGCAAGCCGCGGCGTGGCGGGAAGGCGTGCGATTTTGGCGGTGCATCAGAACAAGCGTTGCAGAAGACTACTTGCTTCACCTAATGATTTTTTTGGGCGGGAGGGGGAGGCGGTGCGGAACGGGAGAAATAGCGTCGCCACGCAGAACCACTTTTCTTGATCACCGTGACCCCATTGGGCAGGTAACGACCTCACCTCTGGATCCGCGAACTGCTCTCTGTCATCGCGTCCGGATTGTCACTTTACGGTGGGGCATGGAAGCTGCATACTGTAATGTATGGGCAGTGCCAGTACTACGAAGGCCGTTTCGGCAGCAGAGCGCAAAGCGCGTGTAGGGCGCATGGTCGCCTCTGGGAAGTTGTCCAGGAAGGGCGCGTCCCTCGTCGCTTTCCACGGCCCGGGCAAGCGGGAGAAACAGATTGCCGAAAGCCTCGTGGCGAAGGGCCGGCGGGCATTGGAGCGGCACCGGACGGCAAAGGCGGCTTAAACGCTCGCCAAGGGGCCGGATACAGGCTTTCCGTACAGAGAGTGTGGACATTCCCCGCCGCAACATCATTCGGGAGCAGGAATTCGAGGAGCAACTTATTGCGCTTCTCGTCAATGAGGAGGAGGCGGACCAATTCACGGAAGCGGCGGAAATTCTCCTGGCCACCTATCCCGATGCCGGGTTGCCAGCGTCACAAATAGCGTCACACGAGGCAAAAGTGCGGTCGGAAGGGTGGGAAATCATTGAGGCGTGGGCTGGTCTGCCGGAGCCGTTGAGAGCGGCGATTCTCGCTATTGTGCGTTCTGCTCGAAGGGAGGTGTCGCGATGAGAGCGCCCGTCTCCTCATTTGACCGGCGGAAAGATGCAGTTGAGCGGCTCCCCGGCCAGGGTGCGGTAGGCGGAAAAGTCCCGGCGATCTACCGTCAGGACTTCCGAGCGAAGTGTCAGGTCGGCCATGGCGACGATGCAGGCGTCCGTGAAATCAGGTCTGAGGTCGGCAAACTTCCTCAGCCAGAGTTGAAGATATTCGGCGTGATGCGCTATGTCGAAATCCGCGATCAAATCACCGTCCAAAATCATTTGCAGCAGGGGATCAGCCGTTCGCATCAGGTGAGCCGCCTCCGTCAAAGCGGGAGCACACGTCAACATTGGCACCTCCGTTTCGAGGTTTCGCGCCCATTGGTGATGGGAATCCCCCTTGATCCAGTAGGCGACGAGAAATCCCGCGTCAGCTATTTGCGGCATGACGCTTTGCCAGTAGCTCGCGCACTCGTTCGCCCGTTCGCTCCGAGAGATCGGGCGGTAATCCCTCCAACGGAGGATACGAAGCTGCCTTCAACGGGCGACGGGTCGTCACAGGCGCGTCTTTCCGAAGCCGACTGGAGAGCAAAACAAGCAATGCTTGTTGCTCCTCGGCTGGGAGAGCCATCACGGCATCCTCAATCTCGGCAAGACTCATGGAAAGATGGTAATACATTGTTGAGCGCGGGACAAGCGCGAAGCGTAAAGCAGCTTCCCCCCCGAACCGCAGGGTCTGAGGGGCGGCGTTAGCCCCTCTCCGCTGCCGGTGCGCGGAGCGCCATTCCACAGTGGGAGGAGGAGGGACGCCAAATGACGCGTGCGGAATTTCTGGAAAAAGTGCTCTCGGGATGGTTCGCCATCGTCGGGGAGTTTCGTGGCTGGAATGCGGCCAGTATGGGGCATCTGGATCGAAAGTCCGGACTGGCGAGCAAGCGCGTAGTGGTGACGTTCATTGTCGAGTGCAACCGCCGGATGGCACGTCACAAATACCGTCACAAAGTTTAGTCCCAGCGGGTCCAAACGGGTCGCGCGCAGTCACAGTGTCGCAAGTGCCGGATGCCGCTCAATCCCTTATGAATACAGGCGATCGTCGCGTTCTGGCGTTTCCAGTCACGCCGGGTCAGATACCGGGAAAAGTCGGGGCGACAGGATTTGAACCTGTAATCATCTGACTCGCAGTCTGTTCTCCGTCCCAACGGCCTCGCTCTCCTCTTGAGTTCCTGCTCCGGAGGCGTGACGAATCCTGCCGGCTACTGGATGGATGGCGGCGTCTCAGGCCAGACGACGGTCACACCGCTTTTCAAGGCCAACCATGCCGCCTGCCTGGTTGCGTTGCGCTGGGTGGGCGCAAAGTTTTTCAGGTATCCGTTGCAGCCAATTCGCTCTTCATTGCACCTGCCGCCTCCGCGCCGAAGCATCTCTTTAGCTTCTCCAGCAGAAACTGCCGATGGCTTGTGACGCATCCGCCGTGATTACCGGGGACGGTCTGCACTTCCACCGCGGCCCCAAGCGCCCGCCAGGCTTCCCTGCAATCGCGCCGCCGGGTCTCCCATTCTTCACTCAGAAATAATGCCACGCGGCCTGTGTACGGCCGTGGCTTGTAGCCGGCCATCTCCCATTGAAATATTTTGACCGCCTCTCGCAGCGGCAGCGCGATCGGCAACTCTTGAGGTTGAGAGATCAACCCGGGCGCCCGGCCTGCATCGGGCAATGGAGGCTTATTGCGGCGCGCGACCAGCTTCTCCCGAAGCTTCAGACGGAAAAACTCGATTTTTTCCGCGCCATCCAACT
>Ga0302319_10000734_pt1 | contig 73789 bp, 63 predicted proteins | sample Bog_T0_2_FD_203319 | JGI IMG/M metagenome (GOLD analysis project Ga0302319, IMG submission 203319) | Peat permafrost microbial communities from Stordalen Mire near Abisko, Sweden - Bog_T0_2 | ecosystem: Environmental > Terrestrial > Soil > Wetlands > Peat | place: Sweden: Abisko, Stordalen Mire...
TGTCACTCTGGCTAGGCCGCTGAGTGATCAGGTTGACTTACTTTGTACTCTACGGGATTAGAATGTATTTGTTTAGACCGATACTTTAGACGTCGTACGTTGAACCAGGTCAATCCAAGAGAATACTTCAAGCATCTAACCGAAGACTTACTTGCAGGAGCCAAACCCTATACTCCGATTGACTTCAAAAACCGAAATTAGCTGTCAAGACGGGTTGATTCGATGATGTACGGTATTTCTCAGTGCTCCCCATTCCCCGAGGGTAGATAACCTCGCTCCTCCGCCTAAACCTTTGCAATACTTTTCTGCATTGTATTGGTTCATATCTCGTGAAGATACCCAGCTCCAGATGAGATCTGCAGCTTCATACATAGGCCCAAGCGCAGCAAAGGAGGGAGAAACTCGTGGGTCATTCTGTGCAACGGGCATAGGACCAGACAGTGCAGATGTACTACAAACAAACAAAAGCGCGCTATATAAACAAAAATACCTTAACTTTTTTTAGTCATTATTACTAACTAAAACCACAAAACGGTCATTTTCGTTTGGTCCGTTCCATTAAAAAATCTTAGTAATGGCTTCTAAAATCTTACAACCAATGGTTCTAGCCTCCAAAGAGACACTTCGTACTACAGCTTCCTTCTCCATGCAAGTGTTTGATACACTTATGGTGGATAACTTCACTGTTTGAAGGTAACAAAACTAAGATTCAAAAGCTGAATATTTGAAACCCATTGACAAATATTGACCAGAACTGAGAAACGCGAGGCAACCTAATCTCTGATGCTTGAAGCATGAATACCTCTCATGTTGGTCAAGTCCTTTATTGAAAAGGATACTAGAATTATTTAATTGGTCGTTTCTAAATTTGCAAGTCTTTATTGACACTGAATAATTAAATCAGTGTTGATCTGTTTCTATTTGTATTTCTTTGAAAGAATTTATGAGACAACCTAAAGTTGTTAGCGAGGATGAGTGGACTCGAAACTTCCTCCATACCACGAGGTCCACCTTCTCGCTGACAACACCTACTGCTATCCCCTAACGGCAGGTGATCTATGCGTGAATTGGAGCATATCGTAGTTTTTATCTAATTCAAGGATATTTTTACGAGAGAAAAAGCTGATTTTTTTCGAATTTAAGATGGCTCCTCCACTCTATTGCAGTGCCCGATTGCACACTTCCTTGAACGAGGTTAGTAGAGTCTTAATTAGCAGGTCATTCTTGTTCCTGGGATGGCATGCAAGAGATATGGGATGCTTCCAGTAGCCATCTTTTGGGCCTATGATACGCACCGTTTTGTCACGAATATTTTTTGGAATATACAGTAATGGCAAAAATGCCACGCCCATTCCATTGTTTACTGACTGTAAAATCATCGTAATCATGTCGCTTTCGAATACGATACGGCCTTTGATTTTGTCTTCACCTAAAAATTGGCTGATTTCCGATCTGAGCTGTAATCCTTGACTGGGCAGAATCCAGTCCGTCGTTTCGCCTAGTTCCTTGATGAGTGCAGAGCTTTCTATATTCTTTTGTGGTTGAATCTTAAGTTGTCTAGAGCATACTAGTGAAACAGGGGTTTCCACTTTTTCTAAGCTTACCAGTTCAGGATCAATCATTGGTAAGTGGGTAATGAGTGCATCTAATTCATGAAATTTTAACTTCTCGGCGAGCAAATAGTGTTTATTTGACTTAAAAACTATTTTAGGCTGCTCATTGGCTCCTGATTTTTTTAGGAATAGATTGATGACATCAAAGGCAAACAGCCTGTCAATTTCTTCAGAGACGCCAATACTCAAACGCCTTGTGCTAGGATTTACCCGCTCTAGCATGATTCCTTCTAGTTGTTCCATGGTCTCAAACATTTTTTGGCAAATGCCATAAACAAGAAAACCATCCTCCGTTAATTGGTTGTTCCTCCCTGCCTTGTAAAACAAACGCATCTTTAGGCTTTCTTCAAGTGTTTTGACTTGGCTGGTAAGCGAGGGTTGACTGATGTGTAAACGACTCGCTGCAGCGTTTACGCCGCCTGATTTGGCTATGACATAGAAGTAATAAAGATGATTGAAGTTAAACATAGATTGTTCTTATCTGTTTTTGTTTTTAACTTATTTGATTCTATAGGAATTCCATAGGAAAAATAGATAATTATTTATATTTTTAATCGATTTATGCCTATAAAATAGGTAGTTATGTCGATTGTATGGTTTTTTGCATACGGAGTATTTGTATGAAGGCATGACTCAGATAGGTTGATATAATGCATTAAAGAGTTTATTTTGTATCTTTTCTAACTAGGTTTAGGCCGTAGGCGAGAGTTCGCCTTAAGAGTTCCGAATGTGTGATATTGATTTTTTTTGATGCAGCGTTAATTCTTTCTAGAAATTCTTGGGAGATACTAATTACGGTAATTGTTTCTTTTAAAGTTGATGTATTTCTAGTTTTTTTTATATCTTTGAGATGTTTGAGCCCTTCGTTGACACATGCATGAATGACTTTAGTTGTAGCGATATTATTTTTTTTGGCTGTGGTTTTTATGGCTTTCTCTATTGATGGAGAAATGCGAAATGAAATTCTAATATCTTTTTTGTCTAAGTTTTTGAAAAGATTAGCCATAATAACACCTAAGTAGTCACTTTTAGGTCGTCAATCAATTCAAATTTTATTGTTTTTCTTTTTCCACCGGTGCATAATCGTCGTGCACCATTTAGGGTCAATCATCACAAATGAAAGCCTTCCGTCCCATTTCCTCGCAAGCAAAAAGCGTTGATCCAGAACCCACAAACGAATCAAGCACGATGTCGCCTTCTTTGGTCGAGTTTTTTAGTAGATATTTGATCAACTCTTTAGGCTTCTGCGTTGGATGAATGCGATCCTTCACTTCAATAGGAAACTGCAAAAGTGTGGTCTGCTTTCGGTCGCTGTACCACGAGCTAGGTGCACCAGTTTGATTGCACACATTCCAAGGTCCATGACGTTTGTTCCGAAAAAAAGAATCAAAAGCAGCTCCTCGCTTGCTATGATTAATGGAGTTAGAAAAGGATTGAAAGAGAAGATCTTTGTAGCGACGTACAGAAAGAAGGTCGTTTTTGATGCCGTTTCCGTGGGTATCCTGATAATTAGCATCGTAAGGTGGGTCTGTAATCACAGCCTCTGCTAATTCTTCCTTCATGAGCAAGGCGATGTGCTGCGGGTTTCTGCTATCTCCGCAAAGCAATCAGTGTTCTCCAAGAGAAATGAGAGAGCCAAGCTTAACTTGTTTTGGCATAAAAAGTCCCCTTGTATTTATGTTTTGACTGGGTGAATGGGAGTAAGAAAAAGTGCTTGCTCTTGTTTTCTTCGGTTGAGCAGACCTAGGCCTAGCAGGCCCAAGCATGTAGAAAGTGTGATTATCGAGCATAGCATTAAGATAATTCTATCAATTGGTTATGGCTTTATATGACTATTTTACCCAACTATTAAGTGCTGTTGATTTATTACAGAATAATTTAGGCCGCAAAGTATACTTTCTACACGCTTGGGCCTGCTAGGTCATGCTGCCCTCTGTGTTTAATTACCCAGATTAAACACAGAGGGCTTTTAAAAAGGCTCTTAGCTAATAAGATAACATTCAATTGAGTGAAACTAAAAATAATGCGAATATATATTTATCATGGAATTAAAGGTTCACCCATCTCCATCTATTATTGTTAGAGCTGATGCTACTATCTCAAGCTGCATTGAGCTTATGAGAAAGCAAAATGTTGGCTCGATACTAGTAATCCACGACAAAGATCCAGGCCATCTTGTTGGGATCTTTACAGAAAGAGACTTGTTAAAAAAGTTCAGCATCATAGGACAGGATAATCAGAATTGGTCTCGGCCTATTCGATCAGTAATGACTTCTCCAGTCTATACTTTGGACATTGCAAGTTTGGATCAAGCAGCTGAAATGATGCTAAAATATAACATCAGACATTTGCCGATTACTGCCACTCACGACAATCAAGAAAATAAAACTGCATTGGGTGTGATCTCAATGAGAGATCTATTTAAGCTTTTCTATGAAAAGCAAACTAAGCCTGCCGATTCAATCCTATTCCAGCAAGCACAAACCAAAGAAACTAAAGAAGTACACATTATTACTCAAGATCAGATTTTAAGCGGTTTTCTTTTAAAAGTGGTTCAAATAGCACTTGCAGTCGACGGAAAGTGTGTCAATATCCAGGACGATATCCATCAGTCAGAAGATCTCCTGCTAATTGACCTAGATCACCTTCCAATTCAAGCGTGGGTAAATTTTCTTAGATCAAAAATTACAGATGCCAAACTGACGCTCATTATCATCCTATTCAGCCCATCTATGCAAAGTGATTCAGTAATACAAACTCTAGAAAAAGTTGGACATTCAACAAAACTATTAGCACTTAAGAAACCTCTCGATGTTTTTCAGTTACATCAAATCTTACGATTATCCCTCATTCCGCATTAAGATTTACAACTGAAATGAACTCGTGCGTTGATTAGCAGCATTTAATACATTGAAAAATTTGCTGAATAGATAATCGCTGCATAATGAGAAACGCTTCCAAGAAGTACAAATAAATGCCAAATAGAATGAAAAAATGGAACTCGTTTAAGAAGATAAAAGACGCTACCAATTGTGTAGATCATACCGCCAACAATCAGCCATGTAAGACCTTGTTGACTTAAGACAAGAGATAATGATTTTAATACTAATACAGCAAGCCAACCCATTGCTAAATAGAGAATTGTAGATAAAATTTGGAACCTTCCGGCAAAAAAGAATTTAAAAATAACCCCAATAAGGGCTAAACTCCAAATTAAGATCGCGCACTCTTTCCCTATGCTATCCTGTAAATTTACTAAAAAAAATGGTGTATAAGTACCAGCAATAAGTAAGTAAATGGAAGCATGATCGCAAATTTTAAAAAATCTCTTCGCGTTCAATGAAGGAAGTGCGTGATACAGTGTAGAGGACGTATAAAGGAGTAAGAGTGATATTCCATAAATCAAATAGCTCAAAATATGCATTCCAGAGCCAAAAAATACAGAAAGAAGAAGTAAAACCGTTAAACCCACAATTGCAAAAAGTACACCGATCCCATGCGTAATGCCATTCGCAATCTCCTCTCCAAAGGAATACTGCTTAAGTGAAGAAGCAGGGATGCGCTCTAACCAACGTTTCATTGTAGTCCTCCTAATGCCTTACTATACCTTTTTATTATTTAAATGCACGTTTGTTCTTGAATACTCTGATAGTTTCTATTTAATAAACTACGAGTCTCCACACCCAAATCCTACTTCTTCCAAATTCAATCCGTTTATGTTACGTTCACCTCAATCAAAAATTTCGAGGTAATATATGACTCATTTTCAGTTCGAAGAGATGCTTCCTATTAGCCCTGATTCCACCCCATACCGACTTATCACCCAAGATCATGTTTCTGAATGGCGAGCTGACAAAAACTCATTTCTTAGAATTCAACCCGATGGACTTACGCTTTTGGCCCGTGAAGCAATGAAAGACATCGCTCATTTGCTACGCCCTGGACATTTAGGCCAACTCCGAAAGATTCTTGAGGATCCAGAATCTTCCTCAAACGACCGGTTTGTGGCTTTGGAACTATTAAAAAACGCAAATATTGCGTCTGGATTTATTCTACCCTCTTGTCAGGACACAGGGACTGCAATAGTGATGGGAAAAAAAGGTCAAAATGTTTATACGGGAGCAAGGGATGAAGAAGCCATCGCTAAAGGGATTTTTGAGACCTACAAAACATCCAACCTCCGCTATTCACAGCTGTCGCCTCTCACTATGTATCAAGAAGTAAACACAGGATCAAACTTACCAGCGCAAATTGAAATTTATGCAACTGAGGGCGATGAATATAAGTTCCTATTTATGGCAAAAGGAGGTGGATCAGCGAATAAAAGTTACCTCTTTCAAGAAACGAAGGCACTTTTAAATCCTCAGTCGCTCCTTAGTTTTCTAGAAAAGAAGCTCAAGGCTTTGGGGACCTCTGCGTGTCCACCTTATCACTTAGCTGTAGTCATCGGGGGTACTTCAGCGGAGTATTGTTTGAAAGTAGCAAAACTCGCTTCTGCTCGTTATCTTGATAACCTTCCTTCTCAAGGCAGTATGTTAGGACATGGATTCAGAGATGTTGAACTCGAACAACAAGTTTTTGAATTAACACAGAGAACTGGAATTGGAGCTCAATTTGGAGGCAAGTATTTCTGTCATGATGTTCGAGTTATTCGTCTTCCCCGGCATGGAGCCTCCTGTCCGGTTGGAATCACTGTTTCCTGTTCCGCAGACCGTCAAGCTTTAGGAAAGATTACAAAAAAAGGAATTTTCCTAGAACAGTTGGAGACTAATCCTGCTCAATATTTGCCAGACATGGCGGACAAGGACTTCCAAGGAGAAGTAATTAGCATCGATCTGAATCGCCCGATGTCCGAAATCCGCCAAACTCTTACAAAATACCCTATTCAGACTCGTCTTTCTTTAAATGGTCCAATGATTGTAGCGAGAGATATTGCTCACGCAAAAATTAAGGAGAGAATTAATCAAAATCAAGGAATACCGCAATACATGAAGGATTACATGGTTTACTATGCCGGTCCGGCTAAAACTCCGTCAGGCTATCCCTCTGGATCATTTGGCCCCACTACGGCAGGGAGAATGGATTCCTACGTAGAACTTTTCCAGTCTCATGGAGGTAGTTTTGTAATGTTAGCAAAAGGAAATCGGAGCAAAGCCGTCACAGAAGCTTGCAAGAAATATGGCGGCTTTTACTTAGGTTCAATCGGAGGCCCAGGTGCACGATTGGCTAAAGATTGTATTAAAAAAGTCGAAGTTTTGGAATATCCGGAATTAGGTATGGAAGCAGTTTGGAAAATTGAAGTCATGGATTTTCCTGCTTTTATTATAGTAGACGACAAAGGGAATGACTTTTTTGCTGGCCTGAATGAGGCACACTAATGAAATTCATCCACTTTAACTCAAATGGCCCCCCGGACGTCCTTCAGCTTGTCCAAGGAGAGTCTCCTCAACCTAAGAGAGGAGAAGTCTTGATTAAAGTTGGGGCTGCAGGGATCAATAGGCCCGATATTCTCCAAAGAAAAGGATTTTACCCACCTCCAGTAGGTGCCTCTCCGATTTTAGGACTGGAAGTGGCTGGTACTATTATTGAGTGTGGACCTGAAAGCTCTCCTTGGAAGGTTTCGGATCGTGTTTGTGCTCTGGTTACGGGTGGAGGCTATGCTGAATATTGCGTAGCTCCCAGTAGTCAATGTTTACCCATTCCTCAATCCCTCTCGATGGAAGAAGCAGCTGGAATTCCTGAAGCTTTTTTTACAGTTTGGTTTAATGTTTTTATTCGAGGAAATCTCATGCCAGGGGAAAGTCTCCTCATACATGGTGGCAGTAGTGGAATTGGCACCACTGCAATTCAACTTGCTCAAACTTTGGGGTCAAAAGTTTTTGTAACAGCGGGAACTGATCTCAAATGCAAAGCCTGCACTAGCCTTGGTGCAACTGGCGCCATAAACTATCGCAAAGACAACTTTGTAAAAGAAGTTCGTCGTTTGAACTCAAATCATGGGGTTGATGTTATTTTAGATATGGTTGGAGGTGATTATTTTGAAAAGAATCTTGACCTTCTCTCCCAAGAAGGGAGGCTGGTGCAAATTGCATTTCAAAAAGGAGAAACAGTTAATTTGTCCCTTCGAACTTTGATGTCCAAAGGCGCAACAATCATTGGTTCAACTTTGCGAGCAAGAAGCATTGAAGAAAAAGGAGCAATTGCTGCAGATCTCTATAAAAAGGTCTGGCCTCTATTAGATTCCCGCCAAATTCATGTAGTGATTGACCAAGTCTTTCCTCTTGAGCAAGCTGCAGATGCCCACCGCAGAATGGAAAGCAATGAACACATTGGAAAGATCATTTTGAAAGTAGAGAAATAGCGCTCCTACTGTAATTGACAATGATAGTCTGGAATTGTTCCAAAAGAGATCATTAACGACTTTTCACACGAAAGTCCACCAATGGATTTCATGAATTGAGTATACCCAATGACACCAGGATTTAGACGAATTGCCAACACTTTTAACGCTTCATAAATCTCACCTGAATTAGGCTGATCATTAAGAGTACAGGAATATTGATTTTCAAAACTAAATTGCACTCCGTAGCTTCTGGTACATTCTAAACCACCAACACTTTTTGAATTTGAAATCTCTTGCGCTTCAAGTGCATCATAAATTGCTTTTGCTTCCTCGCCAATCACATTAGTATTGGCTAAAGCAGGAGCTTCAACAGCTGATATAATACCACCGCAAGCCAACCATACTTGCATTGTTTTAATTAATTTATTCATATTTTATCACTATTTTCCCTTCCCTACAGGTTCAATCAAGATTACTGAGCCTTTTTCTAACTTTGAAAAAGACTGCCAATGATCCAAAACTATACGCATATCTTTTTGTCTAAAGCTACTCCCATACATATGATAGAGAGCCAAAACAATTTCTTGCAGCTGGGCACCAGTCATCTCTCGTTCCCTTTCCCTGCCTACTCGCCTCACAAGAAGCCGAAAATTCAGGGGCTTAGGCCCCCCAGACTCGTCGATTGCAACAGGGGATCTAAAGTCTGGTTGCAAATAATCTACCACTTTTGGATCTGCCATGAAAAACCCGGCCTGTCCGTAAGATTTCAGTCGCTTCACTCGAATTAGTTGATCCGGCTGACCTGGATCTTCTGGCTCTACTTCTGCTACCAAGGTCACTGGGCTTTCTAAAGACAGTCCAGCATCTGCCAAACAAGTACGCGCTTTTTGAATCGGCCAGGCATATAACCACCCGACCAGCCCCTTTCCTCTAAATTGAGGCTGAATAAAAATATGGGAAATATGAGCAACGGTTTCAGGTAATGACTGAGAAGGTGCAATCTTTAAGCAAGAAGACTTGCTAGAATTTTTTTTGATGATAACCGAATAATCACATGCAGCTACAACTTGCCCATCCTTCAAAACTACAACTATCTCATAAGCTTTAGAATACCCAGCTTCAATAACACTTGGATTCCAACTGAATCGTTTCTCAAGGACGACACGCTGTTCTAACTCCACTTTCGACCCAAATTCATCCCAAAACACTTGATAGACTAACTGGAATAAAGGATCTTGGGGTGAAGTCACTCGCACAACTTCAAACCCACTCCAATCAAAATTGATAGATCTTTGATCAACGGGCGACAAATCAGAAAAGGTTTGAAGAAGCGAAAGCGCTGGAACCGAAATTGAGTGCTCATAAGCAAGACGTTTATAGTCTCTAAGACTTTGATGCATCTGGTCTTTTACTTTGGTAAAATGAGCTTTCAAATATGTTTCGAAATCAAAAGGAACCACCCAACCACTCATCCATAAAAGGAATCGAAATAAAGTCGGCCTCAGGAATAATCCACCAAGAGGGGATAAATTAGTCCCCCTGTGGACGACAGCAACTTGAAAAGCTTCAGAAATTGCCTGGCAACCTATTTTTAATTGGTATCCACCCCCTAGCTTTTTGAATGACCAATCAGACATTTCAAGTACAATCACCAATATATTTACAATAGTAGTGGGAATAAGAGAATCTTTACGAACATCATGGCTAACCCGAGCAGGAAAACCGCCCCTTCGTAAAACATGTACTAGAGTTTTGACAGCATTCTTTGAACCACTAAACGGTCCTGATGCTCCAGGCGGAAGCCAATATGAAAACCCTTGTGTCGGAACTTTTTCACCAGGCAATGGCGCAAGATAACTAACGATCGGAATCATACCTTCTATCAATCTATCCTGATTTAATCTTTTAAGAATATATTCTCGATCCTCAATTCCAGGCTGCAAAGTTACTAAAACTGCATTTCCCATCACTTGAATTAACTCATCAAGCCATTGCCCTCGAAGAGCCGTTGATGACATAGTGAGAACGACATAGTCCCAATTTTGAGAAACTACTTCACGAATCTCAGTTAAGATGTCAAAATGTCTAATTTCAACTACTTTTTCCCGCTTTCTTTTAGTTTGATTCATGGAATAGAAGCGAAATCCCTTTTTGCAAAAGGCAGTGTATTTCGGTCGCACTAAAAAACTAACATCAGCCCCACCCATTTGGAAATATCGACCATACACCGTTCCCACTGCCCCCGCTCCAACAATCAGAATTTTCATACTACGCTCTTTTTTGTTATTTTTTAGAATGATTATAGTAGACGGTATTGCCTGAATTTACAGCTTCGAAATGAATATCAATCCCAATGGTTGTCTCGCCAGAACCAAGGAACAAGGCACCATCGTCAGGCATAATTCGCCTTACTTTGGTAAGGATTTCCCTTTTTTTGCTATCTTCAAAATAAATTAACACGTTCCGCAGAAAAATGATATCAGCTGACAGCAGGGGCCAAGCAGAAGTCAAATTAATCTCCATAAATTCTACTTTTCTTTTTAGATCATCCCGAACTTTCCAATTCTGACTATCAGGAATAAAATATTTTGACAATAGCGCTGGAGCTAACCCCCGATTAACCTCCATTTGACTATAAATCCCTGACCTAGCTTGTTTCAACACGTCCAATGAAAGATCACTACCGATAATACGAAACTTCTGTTCTTTCACCCATGAAAAGTGCTCTTCAATCAAAATAGCAAGACTATAAGGTTCTTGCCCCCTTGAGCATGCGGCTGACCAAATGGTAATAGTCTGACCTTGACCGCGTCTTTTTAACATTTCCGGTATTAAATACGTCTTGAGAACCTCAAATGGATATACGTCTCTAAAAAAGTATGTTTCAGTGGTGTGCATCGCCTCGGTTACACTTCTTCGCATTGCCTGGGAGCAGCCATTGCGATGAAGATGTATAATGAATTCATCCACAGACTTATACCCCTCCCTAGAGGCTAGGTCTGTCAGCCGAGCTTCCACGAGGTAAACTTTTCCGTCATCTAAACTTTGACCTGAAGTTTCCTGTAGCATTTTACGAACAAAATCAAAACTAAACCGAGTAATTGCCATCTTATTTCACATTTCCGTTACTCGCATGCAGGATCCCTCTTGAGAGGATCTCTCCCATCTTATCTAGAGGAACGATTTCATCTGCTAAAGAAGCACGAACAACAGCACCAGGCATCCCCCAGACAACACTACTTTTTTCATCCTGAGCAATAATCTTTCCACCCTGGCGGCGAATTTCTTCACACCCACGTAAGCCATCTTGACCCATTCCTGTCATAATAATTGCTAGGGCCCTCGCACCATACACTCGGGCCACAGATCGAAATAAAACATCCACTGCTGGCCGGCATGAATTCTCTGGAGGGCCCTCATGGATCTTAATCCTAGCTCGTTCTCCTCTTTTTTCTATTTCCATATGTTGTCCCCCAGGAGCAAGCCATAGGGTTCCTGGTTGGATTTCGGCACCTGCTACCCCTTCTCGCACTGGTAGATTAGTTAAATCTTGAAGTCGGCCTGCAAAGATCCGCGTAAAAATAGCTGGCATATGCAATACAATTACTATTGGAATTAAAAATCCAGAAGGTATCTGATGAACAAACTGAGTAAGTGCATCTGGGCCGCCTGTAGACACCCCAATACAAATGATGTCAAATGCCTGTGGTCCGCACTTAGTTCTTCTAGTCTCATCAATATTCAATTTTTGGTTTATAGAAGCTATTTCACGTACTTCATTAACTTGTACTGACTCTTCCGTTGGCCTATTCATGCAAATACTCCTGATCTTTGAAATTAGATCATTTCTGATCGTTTGCTTTGCGGTTTCGTAATCCAACATATTTTCAGGCTTTGTAATGAAGTCCGTTGCACCGAGTGCCAGGGCATTTAAAGTAATCGTAGCCCCTCGTTCTGAAAGAACACTGAAAATAATTACCGGAAGCGTTCGATATTTTTTTCGGATTTCCTGAATCGCTTCCAAACCGTCCATCTCTGGCATTTCAAGATCTAAAATGACAGCATCGGGAAGACCTTGTTCTAACTTTAATAATCCAATTCTTCCATTGGAGGCTGTTCCAATTACTTCAAAATCTGACTCAGTCGAAATAACCTGAGTCAGAAATTTACGAATTACAGCACTATCATCTACAATCAAGACTTTTAATTTTTTCATCACTTTTAAAATTAAATTTAAATTCTAAATTCGTGAATCACACTTTGAAGCTTATTTGCAATCGAGGTCAAATCACCGAATGCTTTTCGGCTCTCATTTGATACAGCAGAGGTGCTTTCAGCAGCCTGAGCAACTATTCCAATGTTGACAGCAATCTCATTACTTCCCTGTGCAGCTTCCACTACGTTTCGTCCAATTTCTCGAGTTGTTGCAGCTTGCTCCTCCACTGCCGTTGCTATGGAATTTTGATAATCGTTGATTTGACTGATAACTTTTGTTACCTGACCAATTGCATCAATTACACCTTTAATATCATTTTGAATAATTTCAACTTTTTCGCTAATTTCTTCGGTCGCCTTTGCTGTTCCTTTAGCAAGTTCTTTCACCTCATTTGCTACCACTGCAAACCCCTTACCAGCTTCACCTGCTCTCGCTGCTTCAATCGTTGCATTTAAAGCCAAAAGATTGGTTTGTTCAGCAATCGAAGTGATGACTTTAATGATTTTTCCAATTTCAGCACTACTCTGCCCGAGTTTTCCAACGGTAGTATTAGTGGACTCAGCTATCTTCATAGCGCCTGTAGCAACTTTAGCAGCCTCACTAGCATTCTTTGCAATCTCCTTAATGCTAGCATCCATTTCCTCAGATGCAGTCGCAACAGTTTGAATATTATTGCTTACCTGTTGAGCTGCCGTGGAAGCTGCAGTAGCCTGTTTTGCAGTCTTATCAGCATTAGTGCCCATCTTCTCGTTTAGAGTATGAAGCCCTTTACAAGCTTCTCCTAAAACCTCTGAAGACTGGGTAATTTGCCTCACTACCCGAGTTAGCTTTTCTACCATAAGATGGAATGCGTCCCCCATCCTTCCATGGACTTTAGTTTGAAGAACTTCCCCTTTTAATGAACCTTCAGCAATCGCCTGAGCCTGTTTTACAAGAATTTCCAAAGATTTTTTAATTTCAGCAACAAACTCTGTCTTATCCTGACTTTTCGGACATTGAATGGACTCTATACTAAAGCCCATAGATTCGATGGTATTCAGTAAAAAGGAGTCCCCTATTGCTTGAATGTCAAAGTTAAATACCTTCTGAACAGACAAAAAAGCACAATCCACATAATCAGGATCCTTAAAGGTTTCCTTAAGATACTTTCGAAAAAGATCGCCGTACTCAGCATATGCGCCAATGTACCATTTAAAAGGAAGGTTGATTTGATCGTGAATAAGTCCAATTTGAAGACGTTGATTAAAATAGTCAATTCCCCAATTATCAGGAGCTCCCTTAAAAATGCTTTTCAAATATCCGATTTGAGCCTCTTCTAGATGCTCTCGTAAAGACTTGACGGATGTTCCATTGCTGGAAGAAAATCTGTCAAAAAACAATCGCGTTGGCTTGAAATCGAATTGCCAATCGTAAAATTCTTTTACCATCAGTGGCGCTGCCTTTTCAATCCATGGAATTAGATCCGTTAAAATTTTCCGATCTTCTTCACTAAGTCTGATAAACTGTCTTCGAATAAGTAGATTGTCTTCATTTATTGAAAATTTTTCGATTAAACATTCTTTATTTGCCATTACTTTTCTCCTAAAGTTTGATAATTCTTTTATGATCAAGACTTTTCGCTATGAGCTATAAGAATTGTCTTCTCAACATCCAAAATTAATAATAGTTTACTTGGTAATTTATAGGTTCCAGAAATAACTTCTTTTGCAGGACCTTGAAGCGTCTCTGGAGGTCGCTCAAAAAGAGCTTCATCAAGCTCCATAATATCATCCATCCGATCCACCAGAAGGCTTACTAATTCGTCTTCGCTCCGAACAATAATATTCATAGGACGGTAATTCTCATTTGGAGGTGACTCGATTCCTAGTCTTTTTTTTAAGTCAATAGCAGTCACAATTTCACCTCTCAAATTTATGAGACCAGCCACAACCTCAGATGCTAGCGGCACAAAGGTCATCTCCTGAAATCGAATCACTTCCTGAATTTTTTGGACCTCAATTCCAAAGTAGAATCCGCCGACCATAAATGTACAAATTTGATTTTCGGTTATCGTCATACTTTCACTCTTCTTAGGTTTTCATTTCAGGCGGGTTTTCACTAAAGTAAGTGGTTAAATTGGATGCAATGATTCCCTGCACATCGAGCACTTCCGTTACCCGATTTTGAATGACGACACAGCCCAATACCCCCTCTCGCCGGATCGGCCGAAGTTCATTCACAGGATAGTCTACAATATCTAAAATGCGATCTACGACTAAACCTACCGTTGTTTTTTGATCAGAGTAAACGACAACATCAATCTTTTCTTTCACTTCTTTTTCTAGAAAAGTATCTTTCACAGTTTTCTTTTTTTCAGGGAGCACCTCGGAAAGGTAAATAAGGGGTAATATATGACCTCGATATTGAATTACTCGAACATCACCCACTTCTTCTACTTTATTAGTGTTGAATTTTTCCAGCCTAGAAACCATCGGCAGCGAAATAGCTAATCTCCTGCCATCTGCTCCATGAGTTAAAATTACGTTCTGCCGCTCCACACTCGTTTCTCCGGATTGACGAGTTTTAGTCTTTTCAAGATTTTCTTGAGATTCTAATAAAATACTCGCACGTTTCGCTAAATTGAGCACATCGATAATCAAGGCAATTTTTCCATCTCCTAAAATCGTTGCTCCAGAGTACACTTGAATTGATTTCAGTTGTTTTCCCAAAGGCTTAACTACGATTTCTTGAGTGTCATGAATTTTATCAACAACTAGCCCAAAGCTCCGGTCACCTGCCTGCAAAACAGCAATATTAATCGGAGAAGAGGTACCAGGTGTTTCCATGGATTTCCCTTTCAAGCCAAGTTCCTGATTCAGGTAAAGAATTGGTAGAAGCTTTTCTCTAAGGCGAAAGACAGGAGTTCCTTGAATCATTTCTATTCCCTGACGGCCTTCTTCGATTCTCACTAACTCCAAAACACTGCTTAGGGGAATAGCATAGCGATTAAACCCACCTCTAACCATTAATGCTGGAATGATAGCTAAAGTCAGTGGAATTTTTATTTTAAACACAGACCCATGATTTAATTGAGTGCTAATGTCCACAATACCACCTATTCCTTCAATATTTGATTTAACAACATCCATTCCTACCCCTCGCCCAGAGACATGCGTCACCTTCTCTGCTGTTGAAAATCCTGGTAAAAAAATAAGATTGATGGCTTCTCGATCACTCATTTGATCTGCCTGTTGTTGACTGATCAGGGAACGTTCCAATGCTTTTTCTTTGATTTTCGTTAGATTAATACCTGCTCCATCATCGGCGATTTCAATATTGACCAGTCCTCCTTCGTGATAGGCACGAAGTAAAAGTTTTCCTTCTTCGGGCTTGCCTGCCGCTTTCCTAACTTCCGGTCTTTCAATTCCATGATCGATGCAGTTGCGAATCATGTGAGTCAGGGGATCCCGAATAGCTTCTATAATGGACTTGTCGAGCTCTGTTTCGCTACCTTTCATCTCTAATCGAACTTTCTTTGAGCATGAAGTTGCAACATCCCGAACAATTCTTGGAAACTTAGACCAGATATTTTCAATTGGCTGCATTCTGGTCTTCATAATTCCTTCTTGAAGTCCCATTGTTATTAAGTTGAGACGCTGAGATGACGCAAGGACAGCCAAACTCTCCTTTTGAGTAGCAATTTGGTTAATCTGATTTCGAACTAAGACGAGCTCCCCCACTAGATTCATTATTTTATCGAGAAGTTCGACTGTAACTCGAATACTACTTTCTGCTAAAGGATGTGTAACGGGGACTGTGGGTGCTTGCTTTGAGGCAGGTACAGGCTCTGTCACGAGTGGTGCCACAGGTACCGGACTAGAAACAGATGCAGATAAGGAATCTGGAGGTGGGGCACTTTTATTGGCGCCTGCAACTAGCTGAGTCAGCCGTGCTACAATAGCCGAGCAGTCTTGTTCTCCTTCGCTCTGCGTCAACTGGATTTGAACTAAAATCCTCCGCATTGTATCAAGCATCTCTAAAAGAGCGCTAGTAATGTCCTGGCTCCAATCCATCTTTTCGTCCCGAAGTAAACAAAGGAGACTTTCCCCTACATGAGTCACAGACTCAAGATGCTTAAATGTAAGACAGCCCGCAGCTCCCTTAATGGAATGGATTGTTCTAAAAGTCCTTACCATGATTTCTTTGTTCTTAGGATTGGACTCCAATGCAACTAAGTCCTGATCCAGTTTGTTCAGGCCTTCCGTGCATTCATCGACAAATTCTTTGAGAATCTCTTCACGTTCAGTCATTGTCACCTTCCATGGTAACGAACTCAGCCCTATTTTTGACACAGTGCCTCATTGCATTTCCTAATAGGAATACAAATAGATAACCTTTCTATTTTCTTCTATATAAAGACAAAAAGAAATACTAAAAATCTATTAATATCTGATTAAATTTATCTTATTCGACTTTTTCCTAAATTCAGTCTACTCTTGTTGCCCTTGAAACCATTTAAAGTTAACAGAATCATTGAAAGTTTAGTCGAGATTTTTGTCTATAGCCTTTTGTTAGTGATTGCCTCCATTTTCTTTACCGGAGGATGGCATTTCCGGACCTTAGTACCTCCGTTATTCTTCGACTTTTCTGATTATAAACTCTACGGAGGACTGCTAGGCTTAACTTTATCCATTTACCGCCCTCACCGAATTGTCAAGTTATGGACTCAATGGAAATTATGGGCTACATCTCACCCAAACGCTCCTGTCACAGCCATATGGACTTTGATAGGCGTTTTTGGTTTACTCTTAGGCTTTCATTTCATTCGCCATTGGATGATGCTCACGGATGCGTGCGATCTTTTTTTTCTTCATCAGTCCTTGTTTTATCCGTGGTATCAAGGTCCGCTTCATTGCAATATTTGTAATGGTGGTAGTTTTCTAGGGGAACACCTGTCTTGGACTTTATTTATTCTTACCCCTATCACCTTTTGGATTCATTCAGATGAACTTCTCTTTTGTATAAAAACAGCTTTTCTACTAATCCCCATCCTTCTGGCCTTTAAGTATGGCCCACTGAAAAAACAAGAGTGGTTTTTTGCTTCGCTCCTCGTTGTGTTTATATTCCCACTCAGGAACGCCTTAGTTTGGGACTTTAGAGAAGATGATCTTGCATTCGCTTTTTCTTTTGGAGCTGTCATTGCACTCTACCGAGGGTGGATCTACCGCTATTTTCTTTTCTTAGCCCTCATCTTATTTACGAAAGAAAATTACCCTTTTATTACTTTTTTTTTGGCAGCCCCTATCCTTTGGGATTCCTCTCTTAAAATGAATGTGAAACAACGCAATTTTGTAGCAGCAATGACTTGTTTGCTCTCACTCCTATGTATTTGGCTTTCATTTCACCTTTTGATTCCATTCTTCAGCCACGAAGCTACTCGAAATAACATTGTAATTCGATTCCCAGGATACGGATCAACGGCTTCAGAGGTAGTACGAACTATTTTGACTTCTCCAAACACCTGGTGGAAACTCCTCAGAAGTCACTTCTTAACTTATCAAACCGGCTTTTACCTGATTTTCCTTTTAGGACCTTTTTTCTATTTTCTTCGATATGCATGGATTTGGGGAATCCCAGCTCTCCCAGGAATCCTAATGAATACCCTCTCTGCAAGTAATAACCAAAGATCTTTTCTCTTCCATTACGAACTTGTCTTTCTGCCCTACCTCATCATGGGTACTTGGATCGGAATAGAAAAATTAAGAAAAAGGGGAAAACCCCGCTGGGCTTTACCTATTCTAATAGGGACGATTTTTATCGGCGATTGGCCTACTACCTACCTTCAAGGAGTGAAAATTACCCTCTCTCAATTAAACAACACAGCCTACCTTCGCTCTATGAAAGATGATGGATCTATCATCGCTGCGGACAACCATATATTAGGACAACTCAGCCGCTTTCGAAATGTGAGGAAATTGGATCCTCTCGTTGAAACACCTCTCTCTGACACATCCAACCTATTGAAAATCCCTCGAATTTTACTAAATCGAGACAATATTTATGAAGAAACACTACTTCATGACTTGCTATCAAGGCATTGGATTCAACGGAGCCAAAGCCCAAACGGAAAATACATCGAATTAGGATCACCAAATCAAATTTTTTAGTAGTCCCATTACAACTCTAATCGCTCAATTCTTGTAAAATAACACTTCGAATAATTTTTTTGTTGCTCAGTGCTAAGTTTTCACATAGATTCGCCGCCGGTGTGTGGAAGCGATTTCGAAATGATGAAATTCTTCCATTAATTAATGTCCATTAACTATACATATAGGGGTACAGTTCATATGAAGAAACTCTCTCTTTCAATAGTAACTTCCTGTCTTATTGCTCCGTCAGCTTTTGCTCTGACGTTTTCGCAGCATCAAGAAGCCTGCAAAAATCCTAAAAATTTTCATAACCAAATTTCTCCTACAAAAATTGAAATAACTTGTACAGATCATCAGAAAACATGGCGCCATGTGGGTGTAGGTAATCATCCATTAGAAACAAACCGAGCAATTTCTATTGAAACAAAATCTGATAAGTACTCTTCTTCAGTAGAAGTAGGCACTGTTCCTACCGTTCTGTACAATCTCTCCTGCCCAAAATTTGAGGAAATCGAAGAGAATGTTAATATGACCTTTACTGAAACCTGCGATACCCTCCTTACCTATAAGGAGGGAGCTGTAAAGTACTGCAGTGACAAGATCGATGAAGCCAGAACTTCTAATCCTGAAGGAATTCAAACTCAATCAACAGGAAAAGTTTTTAGCTTATGCCCTGGAGACGCTCTCCCTAATCAGGACCAAAGTCAACAACAGGACCAATGCTCCAAGCAAGATCAAAGCTCTAAACAAGACCAATGTCCTTCTAAGCAAGATCAAGATGTCACTCAAGATCAGAGCTCTAAACCCGGCCAATATCAGTACCAGGATTCATCGCCTACGCAAACTCAGTCTTCCAGCCAATATCAAAGCCGGGGCTACTCCTCTTACATCCGAAGCACTTCACGTCCAACCACCTATTATTACTATTCAGACGAGTCACAAAAAAAGTACTACTAAACGTATTATTTTGAAAACAAGTCCTATTCTCTAATTTAGAAATACTAAATATAAGCTCTCTCTTCTTTACATATTACCTAGGAGAGGGAGCTTTTTTTAATCAATCAGTAGGGGAAGCCTTTATCTGTTAATATAAGGGTTTAAAACCAGGGCAGGGGGGACATACATGTTTGATCGTAATTTGTTAATCATTTCAGTAACACTTCAACTCAGTTTTTCCGCATTAAATCCTACTAAAGCAAACTCACATGATATCCCGAAAAACTCTACTGTATTCAGCCTTCAGCAAACGCTATTTCACTCATTAGATGAAGACCCTGCTCTTGCCGCCGTAACTCGAGAATTCGGTCCAGTTATCATTAAGTCAGGCTCATTGCCTTACCGATCTCCTCTCGGGATAGCAAATCAAAAGCCGTGGAGTTCATGGTGGTTTCCAAAAAAAGATACCTCACTCTTCGAGAAGGAAGACTCAACTCTAGAAAAGTATGACTTATTTAGAAGAACACGCTATCATTTAGAAGGAAAGTCTGTTCCAGGTTCAGCTAGAGACTACGAAAGAGAACATTTTAATTCTAGCGCACTTACATGGGAAGGACTTTGCGACGCTTGGTCTTTGGCAGCCATTTTAAAACCAGAACCAAAATTTCCTGTTACTTTTTTAATAGATGGAAAACGTATCCACTTTACAATTGCTGACCTAAAAGCGCTCTTACTCAAAACCTATGAAGCAGTAGATGATTGCAGCCTAGCCTATTACGGACAGAAATTTACTGGAGACGAGAAAGGTTGGGTATATCCAGACATCTTTCCAGATCAATTTCATAGGCTCCTTGAGGTATTTCTTTTTGAAAAAAAGCAAGCCTTTATTATGGACCACGACCCTGGTGTACAAATTTGGAACGTACCTGTATTTAAAGCAAACTACATCATGAAAGAATCGCCGGAAAATCCTGATTCCGTCATAGTCCGTGCTTGGGTCTACTCTGCTGAACCTTCCAGGCCTACCGAAAAGGATTTCGTTGGAACCAGAGAAACTACCCGAGAATACTATTATACTCTCAAGGGCACCAGAACCCCTGAAGGTAACTTAGTTATTCAATCTGGAGCTTGGATTCAAGGTCCAAATCACGTAGACTCAAGGAACAATCATCCAGATTATGTTACTACTGTACCCAATCCTCTGACTATTAAACGCCAAAGTTATAATCCAGAAATTGAACTAGATATTGTAGATGAGATCCTGGAAAACTCTTACTAAAAGCCCATATCATTCCAAAATCCATCTATTTTTCATCAACCTTGTCTTGAAAAAGAGACTGTGATGAACCGTAATTAACAAGGTCGCCTTGGCTAGACCGTAAAAGAGCCTCTCTCTCCTCTTTAAGGGGCCTTGCTATTTCTTTTGGTATCCATGTTAGTAAAAAATACTGGTAATAATTTTTATTCTTATCATAATGAAAATCTTTTTTACGAATCGCTTCTTGTATATCCCCAACTGTTTTCTCGGACGCCAATACTCGATATTCCTCAAACCATTCCTGAAACATCTCATGAAGCCCACCATCAAGTGGATCAATATCTGAAAACCGCCTATTAAATCTAACAACCAACGAGGCAACTTTATCTACAAACTCTGGATAGATATCTTCACTATTTAAACTTGCTTTATATAATGATCGATCTAATCTCGCTAACCAAAGGTTCAAAAAATCCTCAGCCATCTGCAAAGTTTTTCGCCCCATTTCCTCATTAGAGGTCAACTGCTCCTGTGTACGATACCAAATAGAGATCAAATCTTCAGATACGCTTTTCTGTCCTAGCTCGTTTTTGCTCTTACTTAAATTAAAAATACTATTCCTGAGCCAGGCCGTAAACGGCTCCAACATTGGAGAAAGAAGCTCCATTGATACCACAAAAGCAAGCGGCGAAAGTGAAGGCTTAATCAGTTCAGGTACTACTCCTTTTGATATGGAAATGCCCTGATTCCACATCACATAACCCGCCCCCAAAGCAAGATAAGCAGATAGTTTTTTTGGAGCGACCAATGCCAATCTAAAAAGAAACCTTCTTAGTTCTATTTCTGAGTATTGATCTTGAAAATGAAGGCGGGCTTTCACTTCTCTTACAGACTCTGACAAATAGAATTTCATCAACAACCTAGCTCTAACAGATTGAACCTGATCAAAAAATTCCTGTATTTCCAAGTCAGAAACTGAATCGTTACTTCCCCCCATCTCAAGATCTTTCCCATCATGACGGATCACAGCCTGACCTGTTTCTAAAACAGTCTCATAGAAGCATACTGCTGTGTTGGAATACGAAAATTCGATGAGAATAGTAATAACTAAAGCAACCTTTGAATTCCTAATTTTAACCAAGCAATCCGATAAGCAAAGCCTTTTGGACATGGAGTCGATTCTCACTTTGTTTGAAAATAACAGAACATGGGGCATCCGGTAATTCTTTAGCGATCTCCTTTCCTCTAATCATTGGAAGACAATGCATCACTACAGCTCCTTGCCTTGCTTTTTCAAGTAGAACCTCATTAAGTTCATACCCATGGAATGCTTTTTGTCTCTCTGAATCCTCCCCTTCAAAACCCATGCTTGTCCAAACATCTGTATACAAAGCATGAGCATCCTGTACCGCTTCATTAGGACTAGAATAGCTTGTTATTGTGCATTGCATGTCTTTAGCACGAATTAAAGCTCTTTTTAGAATCAGGGAATGAGGTTGATATTCTCGCGGACACGCATATCGGATATTTACACCCAGTAGAGGCCCTAGCAACAGCAAACTATGCAAAATATTATTTCCGTCACCAATATACGAAAGATTTAGCCCTCTCGTCTCATGAAATACCTCCCTTAAGGTAAAAAGATCTGCCAAAATTTGACAGGGATGGTGATGGGTCGATAATCCATTAATAACAGGAACAGGAGAAACTTCAGCCATTCTATCAATAATGTTATCCTCAAAAGTTCGAATCATGATACCATGGCAATAACCAGCTAGTACTCGCGCAACGTCTTCTGGTTCTTCTTGTTTTCTATTGGCCGAAACGCTTTCAATAGCACTTCCTCCCAACTCACTCATTGCAACTGAGAAGCTAAATCGAGTACGCAAAGAAGGTTTATCAAAAATCATTGCCAGATGTTTTCCTGCAAGAAAAGGTTTCATTCTCCTTTTTTTTCGTTCATCCTTTAGTTCCTTGGCAACCTCAAGAAGTGCTTGGATTTCTTCTAAACTGAGCTCCTCACCTGTTTTTAGACTTTTTGCATTTAATTTAAACATCAATTTTGTACTCCTAATAGGCAGTATAACTTTTTCCCCGAGCTCGTCCTCGGCAAATAGTTCCAATACCCTGACTGGTAAATAATTCTTCAATTAAGGAATGAGGACGACTTGCATTTATAATGTGCAAATCATCTACACTATTTTGAATAGCATCGAGAATAGTTTTTACTTTAGCTAGCATTCCTCCTCTTACAATTCCTTTTCTTATAAGTTCCTCTAATTCGCTAGCATCAACTTCAGGAATCAGCTTGCCAGAACTATCCAGAATGCCATCTTGATCGCTGAGATATATCACTTTTTTTATACCCAAGGCCTGAGCAATCCTACTAGCAGCCCAATCTCCATTAACATTTAATGGCTGCCCAGTTTCATCTATACCTACCGGCGCAATCACAGGGATCATTTTTTGAATTTGATTTTGGCTGCTTCGTTCGTCAAACTGAAGATAGTGCTGAAGAAGTTCTGTATTGACTGAACTAATCTCCCCAACACAGCCAAGCTTGGCGTGACTTCGTGTACAAAACAACAACTTTGCATCAGCTCCAGAAAATCCGACAGAGGTAACACCTGCCGTATTTAAAGTGCGAACAATGCGACGGTTAATTGTACCGCAAAGCACCATCTCAATGATTTCCATCATTTCAGGTGTAGTAATCCTTTGCCCTTCATAAAATTCCCATTGAATCCCTCTTAACGAAAGTTCCTGATTAATTGCAGGACCTCCTCCATGAACCAGAATAAGTGAAATGCCAGCTGCTTGAATTAGTGCAAGGTCATCGCAAAGGTCCTTTACAAGACTGAGATTTTGAAGAGCTGCCCCACCCAACTTTACCAAAATGGTTTTCCCGGCATGTCTCCTAACATACTTTAACGTGTCAAGCGCACCGAGTGCCAACGAAGCAGCAGTAATTTGATTAACATTAAAATTGTTCATAATCATGTCATGTACTCTGCATTAATCTGAACATACTTACTTGAAAGATCACAGCCCCAAGCGACAGCCGAATGGCTTCCAGAATTTAGATCAATATGAATATTTACAGTATCGTCTTTAAGTCGTCCTCTTAGAGTTTTTAGGTCGCCATTAACAGGCATTCCCGCCTGAAATAGTAGCGATCCTTGAATACTCAATGCCATCTTTTCCAAACAGTGAGAAGGAGCCCCGTCAGCACCAAGTCGTGCTAAAATCCTTCCCCAGTTCGGATCCTCTCCATGAATTGCTGTCTTCACTAGTGGGCTGACAACAAGGCCTCTTGCAACTTTTCTGGCTAACTCCAAACTAGGAGCTCCATTAAGAACAACCTCAATTAATTTTGTTGCTCCTTCCCCATCACGAGCAATACTTTGAGCAAGGAAAATAGATATGTCGTCCAGCGCTTTAGAAAACAGTTGGACATCTGTATCCGAAATAAGTTCCAGTCCACTTGCTCCATTTGCAAGCAAAAATGCACAGTCATTTGTGGAAGACTCTCCATCTACACTTATCATGTTAAAACTATGATCGTTTGCTTTCGTTAATAGCTTTTGTGCCATTTCACAAGATAAGACTGCATCGGTCAAAAAATACCCCAGCATAGTCCCCATATTTGGGTGAATCATGCCAGAACCTTTACATATACCAGTAATTTTCACAGGACCACCACTTAGGAAAATTTCTATTGAAACCGTCTTCGGTACTAAATCAGTCGTTAAAATAGACAAAGCAAAAGATTCAGCAGTAGTCCCTTGCCTTGAAATAAGTTCAGGAATCGCCTCTACGATTTTGTCAATTTCCAATTGCTGACCGATAACCCCTGTCGACGCTGCAAGGACTTGATCCTGATTACAACCGAGTATCTTTGCAACGCAAGATACCATCTTAAGATTGTATTCAATCCCAAGATGTCCTGTGGCAGCATTAGCTTGACCACTATTGGTAATAATTGCTCGAATTTTAGGACTCGGCAATTGTTTGCAAGAATAAACCACTGGTGCAGCCTTGCACTGATTGAGTGTAAACACACCTACACCCACTGCTGGCCGATCTGAAATAATAATCCCTAAATCTGGGCGGTACCTTCGTACGCCACAATTGATTCCGCTTGCAAAAAAACCCTGAGGTAATGATATTCTTGCTACACCTGGGCCTTTAGTCATAAAAAAACCTCCAAATTTTCTAATCCACAGTCTACCCTCAACCCCTGACTGAGGTTCCAATTTTCAATTGCTTGGCTTGCTGCTCCTTTGAGAAGATTATCAATACAGGAAAAAATATGGAGCTTAGAACCACTCACCGCATAAGAGAGATGCACCCTTGGAGAGCCAACTACTCTACGAAGAGAAAGCAACGAACGATCTTGCTTTTCGCTTAATCCAAGACATCCAAATCTCACCAATGGGTAGTCAAAATACGCTTTACGATATGCTTGTTCGACATCCGCTAGAGAATCAGCCTCTGAATAGGAAGTAGCATTATTAGATAGTCTTGCATAAATTCCAGAAATAATCCCCCTGCGAACAGGAAGTAAACTAGTAACAAATATTGGATCAATATTAATACCTGCATAAATTAAAACATAGCGTTGAATCTCAGGAAGGTGTTGATGCTTACCTACTCGATAGGGAAAACACTCACCATCTATCTCAGCAAAAAGATATTGCTCCTGCGCCTTCTTTCCTGCTCCAGTTGCACCGGACTTACAATCAAATACAAGGCTGTCGGGCACAATCAAACCCGCCTTAAGTAATGGCAGAATCGCTACTAGGACACTGGTTGAAAAACATCCTGGATTAGAAATCAAATGACTTTGAACTGAAATTTTTGACCAAGGGCAAAGTCCATATTCTGCTTGTGCAAGCAACTCTGGCAAAGGATGTGTCAGTCCGTAAACTTTTTTAGAATTTGTAAAATCAAGGCGGTATGCTCCGCTTAGATCTATTATTTTAGGAATTCTATGAAAATCATTAATTAAATAACTACTATTGCTAGAAAAAATCCTAGAGATCCAATGCACAGAAACTTCAGGAGGAGTTGCAAAAAAAATACAGTCAAACTGACATGCCATCTCCTCCAAAACTTCCATAGGCAAAACTTGAACTTGCTTAGCTTCAGATGAAGGAAACTCAATTTGGAGATACTCCCTTAGTTCCTGATGAGACTCACGCACAAAGCAGGCAGCCAGACACATCTGAGGATGTTTGAGAATCAACCTAGCTAACTCCAGTCCTGAGTATCCATGAGCCCCTACAAGGGCAACCCTGGATATATTCCATTTAGGCATATAATACCTTCCTTAAAAAAAGACATTTACTGCATAACTATGCAGTGTCAAGAACTTTTCTCTATTTTAACCCTTGCATATACGCATATCTATGCATTAGATTGGCATAACTATGAATACTAAAAAACTAAATAAAATCTTGCTCGCTTTTTCTGGAGGTCTCGACACGTCAGCCATTGTGATTTGGCTTAAAAAAACATTCCAAGCAGAAGTCATTGCTTATTGTTCAGACCTTGGGAATAGCCCAAACGCTCATGATCTCGAAAATTGGGCCAAGCGCTTGGGAGCTTCCGAATTTATTTTTGAAGACCTTAAAAACATTTTTGCATCCAAATTTGCTTTTCCTGCAGTTCGAGCTGGAGCTACCTATCAAGATGATTACCTCTTGGGAACCTCTTTAGGACGACCGCTCATTGCTGAAAGAATGGCCTTTTTTGCAAAAAAACTAAATGCCGACGCTATCTCTCACGGATGTACAGGAAAGGGAAACGACCAATTAAGATTTGAACGCTCCTGGGCCTATCTTATTCCTGAGGCAGAAATAGTTGCACCATGGAGAATATGGGATTTTAAAGGCCGCTCAGATCTTCTCAATTATTTAAAACTTAATGGTATTGAAATGCCTGCAAAAGAAAAAATATTCAGTGAAGATGTCAATCTGTTTCACAGATCTTGTGAAGGTGGCATACTAGAAGATCCCAGCTCTGAGTATCAGCCAGATCAAATATATAAGTGGGTGACTCCTCCATCTGCAACGTCTAAAGACTCTCCTAGTAATAGCAGCACATTGACGCTCCAATTCGAAAAAGGACTGCCGATCTCAATTAATTTTCAAAAAATGGACCCTGCCAGTCTCTTGATCAAACTCAATGAAATAGCAGGCGCTTCAGGCTATGGAGTTCAAGATATTGTGGAAGAGCGTGCTAATGGAATTAAAAGTCGAGGTGTTTATGAGACTCCCGGCGGATCCGTTCTTCATCTTGCCTGCAAATCACTTAAACATTTGTGCTGGGATAGAGAAATGCTTGACTGCGCAAGAGAGTTAGGCTGGAAGTATGGAGAATGCATTTATGATGGTTTCTGGCATAGCGACTTAAGAACTTCCTTGGAAGCCTTTTTTAAGGCAGCAAGTGAAACCCTCAATGGATCTGTCACTCTGCAATTGCAGTCTGGAACAGCTCGAGTGACTAGCAGGCAATCTCCCTTTTCTCTTTACAGCGCAGATGCTGTCACTTTTGAGGCAGATAGAGCGGGCATTCATAAAGCTGCTGATGGATATTGTAAAATTATCGCTATAAAGCAAAGACAAGCAGGCCAGCGAGATCAAAAGACAGACCGACTTCAAAGAGAGACCTCCGTATGAGAATTCTAGGTTCAGGCAAGCCAGAGAAATATCAGCTTTACGAGTTTACTAACGGAATTGATATCGATTCTTTTCTAGCAGCACAGGAAATTCAGGTTCAAAAAGCTTGGGCAAAAGTACTTGCGCAGGCTCACATTCTGAAACCTGAGGAACAAATTGCCCTGGATAAAACGCTCGATGAAGCTTTAAACCTAATTCAATCCAATCAATTTGACTGGAGAATTGAAGATGAAGACATTCATATGAACCTCGAGCGGTTCTTAACGGAAAAATTAGGTGAAACAGGAAAGAGAATCCACCTGGGCCGATCCCGCAATGACCTGATTGCTACCACACTTCGCCTTTTTATTGCTCAGCGCCTTAATGAAGCCAGCCTGCAAGTTTCTGCTGTGATCGAGGCTATTTTAAGTCAATCTGAGTCTTGGAATGCTGTGATTATTCCTGGAATGACTCACCTTCAAAATGGTCAACCAATTCGGATGTCAAGCGTTTTTTCATCCCATGGATGGGCCCTCTCAAGAGATATTGAAAGAATTCAAATTGCTCGAAAAAGGATGCTTGAAGTCATGCCTTTAGGATCGGCAGCCCTTGCAGGCACCACAGTTTCTGTGGACTTAGAAGAGCTCTGCCAACTCCTTGGATTTAAGCTTCCACCCCAAAATTCTTATGATTCAGTAGGAGATCGGGATTTTGTTTTAGAATCATTGGACGCTTTTGCCTCCGTTGGTGTTCACCTGAGTCGGTTTTCTGAAGACTGTATTCTCTGGTCCTCAACTGGAATGGGACTCCTCCAACTTCCTTCGGAATGGTCCACAGGAAGCTCCATTATGCCAAATAAAAGGAATCCTGATATTCCTGAATTAATTAGAGCAAAATCTTCACACCTAATTAGCGCTGCCCAACAGGCTCATCTCCTTATGAAAGGACTACCAACCAGCTACAACAGTGATTTACATGAACTCAAAAAAGTCTTTCTACTTGCTTCGAATGAATTAGAGAAATGTCTCAAAATATTGGTTCCATTCATACAAGGACTTCAGATCAACACGAAGCAAGCAAAACAACTCTTGAGCCAAGGGCATATTCTAGCTACGGATATCGCAAATCTTCTGACGTTGGAGGGAATGAGCTTTCGTGATGCCTATAGAGAACTGTCTTTTTTAATCTCTGAAGCAAACCAGAACGGACTCTCGATTGAAACCTATCTAAAAACCGCAAATTTAAAAAATCCGTTTTTAAAAAAAGTTACTGAACAAGTTACATTTGAAAATGCGGTAGAAACTAGAAACTTCAGCGGAGGGACATCCTCTCTTCAGGTCAAAACAAGTTTAAATCACTTAAGAGAGAGATTGGCAATATTACTAGACTAAAATAGTATAATTTATTTATCATGAGTAAAAACTTGTTTCGAATTCCTCTCGGCGCTATATCTTCATATTAACAAGTCAAAGCTGAGTTATTTAGAAAGGTGAGTGAATTTTCTCATGAGCAATTCGCGTCAGCTAGCCATTACGACCGTAGCCAAAAAGTTTTTTATTGCTCTTTCTGGACTGGGTTTGGTTTTTTTCATTGTAATTCACCTCTTGGGCAATCTTGCACTCTATCGCTCTGAGGGGAGTTTTTTTAACGCCTATACTGCAAAGCTGAATAGCTTTGGTGGATTTGTAGCCATCATTGAAATTCTATTGCTCGCCGTATTCTTAGTTCATAGCATTGGAGCTTTCACCACAAAGAAAAAGAATTTGGGCGCTCGCCCAATCAAGTATCTTCAGTGGAGATCTAAAGGCAAAGGAACTCCGAGCAATATTTCCTCTCGAAACATGGCTATTTCCGGAATGATCTTATTTTTGTTTACCCTCATTCATGTATGGCAATTTCGCTTTGGACCAAGTATTGAGCAGGGCTATATTACAACACAAGATGGGGTACAAATTCGTGATCTATACCGCCTTGTTGTCGAGGTATTGCAAAATCCGCTCATGACATGCTTTTATATGGTGGCAATGGTTCTATTGGGATTCCATCTCCGCCATGGAATATGGAGCGCATTTCAATCTTTAGGACTTACCTGCCCCCGCACAACGCAAAAACTTCGACTCCTAGGGATATTTATCAGCGTAGTTTTGGCGGTGGGATTCTTGTTTATTCCTGTTTGGGTTTATTTTGGAGTTAAGATTTAAAGGAGTATTGACAGTATGGGTCTCGATTCAAAGGTACCTTCAGGGCCACTTGCAGAAAAATGGACTAAACACAAAAATGAGATCAAGCTCGTCAACCCAGCGAACAAAAGGAAGCACACTGTTCTAGTGGTTGGTACAGGCCTAGCAGGAGCTTCAGCAGCAGCTTCGCTTGCAGAGCTTGGATATCAAGTTAAAACTTTTTGCGTTCAAGACTCCCCCAGGCGGGCACACAGCATTGCCGCACAGGGTGGCATTAATGCGGCTAAAAACTATGCAAACGACGGAGATAGTGTTTATCGGCTTTTTTACGATACTGTTAAAGGCGGAGACTTTCGTGCTCGCGAAGCTAATGTATATCGATTGGCAGAACTAAGTACAGCTATTATTGATCAATGTGTTGCCCAGGGTGTCCCCTTTGCCAGGGAATACAGTGGCGAACTTGCTAATCGATCGTTTGGTGGAGCCCAAGTTTCGAGAACATTTTACGCTCGCGGTCAAACAGGACAACAGTTACTCATTGGCGCTTACCAGGCCATGATGAGAATGGTAGATACAGGAAAGGTTCAGCTTTATTCCAGGCGTGAGATGTTAGATCTTGTTTTAGTTGATGGCAAAGCCCGAGGAATTATTTGCCGAAATTTAGTAACAGGAGAAATGGAAAGATATGCTGGAGATTCAGTCCTCTTAGCCACCGGTGGATATGGAAGAATCTTTTTTCTATCCACAAATGCGTTTAACTCTAATGCCACCGCGATTTGGAGAGCCTATAAGCGCGGGGCTCTTTTTGCTAATCCTTGTTTTACTCAAATCCATCCAACCTGCATTCCTATTGCCGGAGACTACCAATCTAAGCTCACTCTCATGTCTGAAAGCTTGAGAAATGACGGTCGGGTTTGGGTCCCTAAGAAAAAGGAAGCTGTAAAAACCCACCCAAACCAAGTTACTGAAGAAGATCGGGATTATTTTTTGGAAAGAAAATATCCTAGTTTCGGCAATCTTGTCCCTCGAGATGTGGCATCGCGAAATAATAAGGAAATCTGTGATGAAGGCAGAGGAGTAGGTGCTAGTGGATACTCGGTTTATCTAGATTTTCGTGATGCAATCAAAAGAGATGGCCTACAAGTCGTTAAAGAAAAATACGGTAATCTTTTCGATATGTATGAAAAAATTACCAATGAAAATCCTTATGAAGTTCCCATGCGAATTTATCCAGCTGTTCATTATACAATGGGAGGATTGTGGGTAGACTATAATTTAATGTCAAATATTCCAGGACTTCATGTCTTAGGCGAAGCCAATTTCTCTGACCACGGTGCAAACCGCTTGGGAGCAAGTGCACTCATGCAAGGACTTTGTGATGGCTATTTCGTCATTCCTTACACTTTAGGTCACTACATTGCATCTACTAATTTACCCAAGGTTGATATCCAACATCCAGCCTTTGCTGAATCAGAAGCAAGTGTAAAAAGCGGTATTGATCGAATGTTTAAAGTAGGCAAAAAAGGGAAAAAGACCGTTATTGAATACTACCGTGAACTTGGAAAAGTCATGTGGGAACATGTAGGCATGGCAAGAAACGAAAAAGGACTCACTGGAGCAATCCAAACAATTAAAAACTTGAGAGAAGATTTTTGGAACCGCGTCCAGATTCCTGGAGAACCCAACGAGTTTAATAAAAACCTTGAACTCGCCGGACGAGTGGCCGATTTTCTTGAACTGGGTGAGCTCATGGCAAGCGATGCCTTGCATCGATCTGAGTCTTGCGGTGGCCACTTCCGTGAAGAAAGCCAGACGGCAGAAGGTGAAGCACTTCGAAACGATGAAAAATTTTGTTACGTAGCTGGATGGCACTATGCAGGAGAGAGCAAAGCTCCCGTTTTAAACAAGGAACCTCTCACGTTTGAAAATATTAAGCTCGCTCAGCGCAGCTACAAATAACAGAACAGGGTGAAGTTATGACAAATATGACTCTGAACTTGGAAATTTGGCGCCAAAAGAACTCGAAGGATTCTGGAAGTTTTTTTAATTACTCTCTAAAGAATATTTCTCCAGATATGTCGTTTCTCGAAATGCTGGATCTATTAAATGAAGACCTTATCAAAAATGGGAAGGACCCTGTTGAATTCGATAGCGATTGCCGTGAAGGGATTTGTGGTGCCTGTGGTTTGGTAATTAACGGCCAAGCACACGGCCCAATGCAAGCGACAACCACTTGTGAGCTCTATATGCGACACTTCAAAGACGGAGACACTGTAGTCGTTGAACCCTGGCGTGCTCATGCGTTCCCTGTTATCAAAGATGTAGTAGTCGATCGAACCGCACTAGATCGAATTATAACTTCAGGGGGATACATTTCTGCTAAAACAGGTCCACATCCTGATGCAAACTCTCAACTCATTCCTAAACCCATAGCTGAACACGCAATGGATGCAGCAAGCTGTATCGGGTGTGGTGCTTGCGTAGCAGCTTGCCCGAATGCCTCTGCTTCTTTATTTACTGCAGCTAAAATTTCTCAGCTTGGAAGTCTGCCCCAAGGTCAAGTTGAAAAAAATAAGCGAGTTTTTCGCATGGTCAAGCAAATGGATCTTGAAGGTTTTGGAAATTGTACAAATATTGGTGAATGTAGAGGCGCTTGCCCTAAAGAGATATCCATTAACACAATTACTGAAATGAGGCGTGACTACGCTCGAGCCTTGATTCAGGGAGAATAAATGCCATTCAATATAGAAATCACGGTGAGATAATAGCCTCACCGTGATTTACTTTTAAATCATATAGCCACTTTGCACAAAGTCCTCAAAAATAGCGTTTAGTTTTAATCTTAAATTAGGTGGATCCTTTTCTAATAAACTTAATAAAAACTTAAGTAAATCGTCTGTAGTGACAATACCCCGAGGTCGGCGATGTTCTCCAAGAACTACTATCGCTGACATCTTTTCTTTCAACATAGTTCGAGTCACTTCATAGATCGTAGTATCTTGAGAAACTGTCTTTACAGGCCAGCTCATAAAATCTTCAGCGTTGAACTTAGCATCAAATTCAATCGTAGACTCATCAGAAAACGACCCACCCTTTTTTGGCTTCATCGCTCGCTGCAAATCTCGATCACTTAATATTCCAACAATATTTTCACACTGATCAACAACTGGTAGATGCCGAATTCTATTATCTTGCATGATTTGATAAGCTTTACGTACCGAATCAGCGAGATTAACTGTAATTAATTTTTTTGTCATTATTTCCTTTACATTTTCAGTCATACTCGATGCCTCTTCTTTTCCTAGCATTAATCTTGAACTTCTATCGCCCCACTTCAACTAATCGATTTACCGATTTTCCGTTCATGCTGCGAGTATGAATTAAATATCGGCCAGGCATAGCTCGCCCGAGATTGACTTCTTTTCTAAATGGCACCAAAGCTTGGGTGCATAAAACGTTATGCTTAACCCTTACAGTAGGTAATAGAACAAATACATCGGACTCTTTCAAAATTTTTACTTCGTCATCCAGATCTGTACAAGTGGAGGTGAGTACTCCTTCAACATTGACTCGAACTTCGTCTATTCCATTAACAATATCTGGAACACTCATGCCCGAAACAACAGCATACGGTAAACTATCTACTGTAAGAGTTACATTTGGTGCCACATTAAGAGCTCGAATACCTTTTTCTCCTCTGGGTTTCTCAAATTGAAATGAAAAATCACCAACACCGAGATGCCCCACTGAAACCTCAGCGGTAAATGGAATGACCATACTCATATGAGGCGGTAAACTGGCATCTTCTGCACAAATTCCTGAACGATCCCTTGTAGCATACTGATGAACTAGTACTGTTTTTTTTACTAGATCCATATCAGTTTTGTTCCCTCCTAATGTATAACATGCGTTTGGAAGCACTCCATAAAGCACTACCTGAATATTGTTTTTTTCTTCAAATCCATGACTTGGTGCTAATAGTGTCTCAACAGGTATTTCTACTTCCTCTGCAAATACTCTACTTCCCACTAGTAAGAACATCATTCCAATTAAACACAGATTTCCCTTATTCATTATTGCCCCCATCAGCATTTAATACAGTTTTAAAAGAAAAATAGTAAATCCTTATTAGTTTATTTGCAAAACAAGGACCACTTGAACCCACAGTATAATGACATTTGATTCAATAATTTGAGGCGTTTTGTCCCATCCGTGAGGCAATATGAATTTCAAACTACTAATAAAAGCCAGACAATCCAATAAGCTGAAATATTTTTTATGGAATGAAAATCAGTCCAATGGTAATGAAACACTTGAGTAATTGGATTTTGTTGTGCCAACCAGAGGGAAAAAGCTAACCAATAAAGTAACCTTCTATAAGAGGGTTTTTGAATTAAAGTATGCCGTTCTAGGGAAAAAGGAATTCCAATTAACAATAAACTCCCCCACCTCCAAGCAAGTGGATTAAGCAAATGTCCTAGAAGTATCCATGGAGAGATCCATCCTAAACAGCACTCTTGAGCCTCTGATTTCATCGAACGTCTCAAGAGAAGAAAGCTGAATGCAGTCCCAAACGTAAGAGTAAGAACTAAAGCTAACCAAAGAGGCAAGTGCAACCATTGCTGCATTGTGACAGTAATTCCCTGATTAAAATCGCTAAAATAGACATCTTCCGTTCGCGCACAAATCATTCGAATCCAACTTAGAGTCAACTGATAGGTCTCTTCGCCCCCAAACCAAAAACATGGAAGGAAAAGCAGCCACACACTAGAGGCAAAGAAATACCCAGAAAAAAAGCGAAAAAAAGACTTCTTAGAGGGTTGCACCCATAAAATTAATCCAAAGGGCAGCCAAAAAAACAGCCACGGCAACTTAATCCAAGGTAAGGATCCCATCAATATGCCTGTAAAAGATGGGTAATTGCGCCAAAGAAGTGCCGAAATTGTAAGAAAAAAAAACAAGAAGAATTCGATTTGCCCATAATCGAGCGTTTCAAGAATTCCCTTCCAAGACAGAACCAAACCAAGAAACAGAGAACCTACTTGTTTCCAATTCTTAAAAGAAACTCCAAATAAAATAGCAGAGGCCCAAGCTAATAGACTAAGTCCTCCAAAAACTTTCCATGCACTTGCTTGATCCTTAGGTAAAAATGACAAAGGCACCAAAAACCCTGGAGCATACTTATAAGGAAGCACCTCCCCTACGACATAAGGATTCGTGTTTCTTTTCACTCGTTCCGTAGCACGTAAATAAACAGAAAAATCCTGAGGTATTTTATCATAAGAAATACCTGAAAACGAATTATGAGATAGATTGAATGATTTACCAGGTGAACGCAAGTACAAAACAACAACACAGAGGAAAACAAGACCCCATGCAGCGATTAGGTGCATTGATTTCCCGATTGTTTGCATACTTCTCTAGATAAGTAGCATACTCAATTCCTAAATTAAACATTTTTTCTAAATAAATTTATATTGAGTACAGCATGGACTTTGCTGTACCGTTTTCTTGGGTATCAATCTGGGAGGATATGATCATGAAAAGTAGTCCAGAATGGATGAAGTTATCGTTATTAGTGGGCGTATTGGTTTCAAATTTAGGGTTTTCAGCGGAAAAACCACCTTCCCCTATCGACCAGCAATCCTTTGCTGGAGCTGCCCTAGCCGATGGATTTTACAATAATGCAGACGGATCGCCTATAGTCCCTTTACTTAATTCGGCAAAATACTCCATTGATATAGAGATCTACTTAATGGGAGATCATCAAGTTTTGAACGCTATCAAGTCCGCTCTGAAAAGGAATATTCATGTTCGAATCATTCAAGAGCCTCATCCTTTAGGAGGCTGTGCGATTTTTAAGCCTGCACAACTTAACGAAGATTCCACATGTGGTGAACTCCGGGAATTTGTCCAAACAGTGAAAAAAAAGGGCGGACAATACGTCCCGTTCAATAAAATAGAGCTTTGTGGAATTGAAGGGAAGTCCTGCTTTGAACATGGGAAAATTGTTCTAGTAGATAAAAAAACAGCAATGATCAGCTCTGGAAACTTCAATAACTCAAATCTCTGTGATTTAGAGGATAGTCCAAACGTATGTAATCGAGATTACAGCTTTATTACAAACGATTCACAAATTGTGTCAAGTTTAGAAACAATTTTTGAAGCTGATCTTCGTGGCGATCACTATGACGTGGCTTCAATGATGGCCAGCCTTCCTTCTAAAAATAAGTTGAAACTCACCGTAAGCCCGGTGTCTTTACCTGAAATAGTTCAATTTATAGATTCAGCTAATCAATCTATTCAAATCCAAAATCAATACCTAACTGAGCCGAAAATTAACCTAGCTCTCATAGCAGCAGCAAGACGAGGAGTAAGCGTTGATATCATGGTCGCTAGTGTTTGTAGTTTTGGTAAACCCTCAGCTCAGAAAAAAACTGAAGTTCAAAAAACTTTTTCCGTATTTGATCGTGCAGGCATGTCTTCGAGATTTTTCACGAAAAGTATTATTATTAATGGAAAACCTGGCTATCTTCACGCAAAAGCAATTGTTATCGATGGCTCTAAAGCATGGGTTGGCTCCATGAATGGTTCAACCGAAGCTGCATTACAAAATCGAGAGTATGGAATTTTCTTTGAAAATGCCGATTGGGTAGCCCAGCTCAGCGAATTGATGCATAATGACCAGCTCAATCCAGAAAGCGAAAGTTGGCAAGAAAGTATTAATTGCGCAAAAGACTAGGACTTTAGATCTCAGAAAAGTCTTTTGCTTGAATAAGAGTTCGAGATAATGGATTTAGATATCAAATCTAAATTACATTATCTCGAACTCTACAATTCCTGACTGCACATAATGTGAACACCAGCGTTTTTCATATCTTTAACACTTACCTCTGAATCATATGACTTAAGATTGACTCCACGACAGCCATCCTCAACTAAAAAAGTTCGAAACCCTAATGAAACAGCATCAAGAGCAGTAAATTTTACGCAATAGTCAGTTGCTAATCCTAAGAGATAAAGGTCACTAATCCTATTGTTTCTCAAATACTCTAAAAGAAGAGTAACCTTGCGTCTCCCATTATCAAAAAAACCACTATAGCTATCAACTTCCATGTCGGTTCCTTTTTGAACTACAAAATCAGCGGATTCTATATTAAGCTTTGAAAAAAATTTTGCACCTGATGATCCTTGCACACAATGATCGGGCCAGAGTACCTGTTCTAAACCGGCTACTTGAATAACATCTCCTGGCTTGTACCCTCCATGCTGCGAAGCAAAACTTCTATGTTGCTTAGGATGCCAGTCTTGAGTAGCTATGATTTTATCAAACCATTTCCCCTTGAGGCAAATAAGACGATTTGCTACCGGCACTACTTCTTGCCCTCTAGGAACAGCTAAGGATCCTCCAGGCAAGAAATCATTTTGAATATCAATTATAATTAAAGCTTTAATGACTGAAACCCCCTGTATTCAAGAATCATTTTTGCCCTCTTCTTATAAAGCCGTTGTTCCAATCCCACTGGATAGATATGCGGATTTAAAAAACGTCGAATGGTGCTATGCAAAGTGAACCTTTCTTGAATTCCACGATCTCGAATTTCAGTAAGTTTTCTAGCATCATAAACTCGCTGACCGTTCCGAACAACTGGGACTAACAAATCTTCATAAGCAGTCGAAGAAGGAATCTTACGCTGACGAGTTGGATCTAAAGGATCAATCATGACAAGATTGGCCATTTCAGGTGGTTCTTCTACATCATAGATCATGTCATATAAAATATGTCCATTATTGCTAAATCTTCTCACTTGTTGAATTCCAGGGGTGGTGATCTTTGTGACTTGTTCCGATAGCTTGATCTTTGGCACCCAGGGTTTTCCTTTACCTCGGCGCGTAGCCACCAATTTGTAAACCCCACCCAAGGCAGGTTGATCATAGGCTGTAGTTAACTTCGTACCTACTCCCCAAATATCTATTTTTGCACCTTGGCGTTTTAAATCTTCAATCAAATGTTCGTCCAAATCATTACTTCCAATAATCTCAGCCTTTGTAAAACCAGCTTCATCGAGCATCCTTCGAGCCTCAATACTAAGAAAAGTCAAATCTCCGGAATCCAATCGAATCCCCATAAATTTGTGCCCCTGAGAAACTAACCATTTTCCTGCCTGAATCGCGTACTTAACCCCATCGAGGGTATGGTAGGTATCCACCAAAAAAACAGCATTATTTGGCATTGCCAGCGAATATTCTTTAAATGCCTCTTGTTCGTTTTTAAAAGACATTACCCAGCTATGGGCATGAGTTCCAGTTACTGGAATCCCAAATATTTTTCCCGCTAGAAGATTAGAAGTTGCATCACTTCCTCCAATAAACGCAGCCCGGGCTGCTGTAAGCCCACCGTCAATTCCTTGAGCTCGGCGTAACCCGAATTCAATCACCCGATCCTGCCCAGCAGCCATTTTTACTCGAGCTGCTTTCGTTGCAATGAGGGTTTGGAAATTAACCAAATTCAATAAAGCCGTTTCTAGGAGTTGGCACTCCAAAAGTGGACCTTGAACTCGAAGAAGGGGCTCTTGTGCAAAAACAAGCCGACCCTCCTCAATTGCGTCAATTTGAACAGTCAGTTTTAGGCATTTAAGGTAGATGAGAAACTCTTCCGAAAACAGTTCTTTTTCATCAGATCCTTTTAATGTTGCTAGATAACAAATATCTTCTTCTGAAAATCGAAAATTTTCGACATACTGAATCACCTGCTCCAATCCACAGGCAACAGCATACCCCCCTTGAAAAGGATTTTGCCGAAAGGAGAGATTAAACACCGCTTCCTGTTCATGAGTTTTAGACCTCCAATAAGCATAGGCCATAGAAATCTGGTACAGGTCAGTCAACAGTCCTAATGATACTTGGTAAACTTGTTCAAGACCGTTCATACAGTCTTTCCTATAAACTAAGGAGTTGGGATTTATGAAATTAAAAACAAGAATATTTTTGCTAACCGCACTAATACTCATCTACGAGTGGACACTAATAGAAGCTTCTTCCACACCTAGGTCACTCAATGCAGCATCGGAACTCTGTATCCAAGCAGAAGGGACCTTGGAAACTATGCAATCTAACACAGAGGGCGAAATAGAACTCTGTACCTTTGGAAAAGCTTCCATTGAAACTTGTACTCTTTTTCATCAGAAAAAACAGGGCCTTTCGACATTAGCCGTTTCAGCTTTTTGTAAAAAAGGACATTCTGGGTCTAGCAAGACCCAAAAAATCCAGATTGCTAATCCTGCATCAAGGAACTGCTTAGTTCAAGGTGGTGTGCTGGAGATCTTGAAGGATCCATCTGGAAACGAACTTGGAGTTTGCCATTTTATTGATGGATCAACTATTGAAGAGTGGACACTCTTCCGAGGCTGTACTTCTAAAATAAATTATAAACTAAAAGAGATTTTAAACTGCCCTTCTTAGCTCCTAGAATAGTGAAATAAATATGAATGAAGTTGACTAAATAGTTAAGAATTCTTAAGATATCATAACTCTAGAAAATCATGATTTGCATATTACGATGACCAGGATTAAATGAGTCATTGAGGAAACCCTAATGTCAAAGTCAGGTGCGAAAAATCACAAAAATAAAACTGAAGGCACTCACAATTCAGCCTCGAAGTCCCCGCGTACTGGAAAACATACTGCAGGGCTCCGTACGGGCTCTTCAAGGACTTCACTTGCAAGAACCTCTGAACTTCTTGCACAGCCCATTTGCAGGGAACCTGCTTGCGAAAATCTAGTTATTGGAGTCGGTTATTGTCGACTGCATTATATTAAAAATTGGCAAAGAATTAAACGCAAGGAAGGCATCCTCAACGATGGGAGACTAAGACAATACATTGAAGAACTTGTGTCTAAATACTCTGAAAAATATATTGAAGCGATCCGCCACGACCTCATGACAGATGACGGTTTTGTTAAAGTCATCACTGAGTTAGATCTGCATGAATCCGAAGATGAAATGGTTGATATCGATTCCTCTAGTAATATGGATGAATACCCCATGGAAGGAGTACGAGCAGATATTGAAGGGCGAGATGAGGAGTTTTAAAAATTATGAGTCATGCACTTTCTATATAGAATTTTCGCCTCCCACTAGACAAATTCTTGAAAGATGCGCTACACTTTAAGTAGCAATGACAACATCTCTTGGTGAGCTGAGTCGTTCTGTTCTAATTATCGAGCCTGATCAGAAATTTCTCGATTCGTTAAAAACTGATCCAAAGACGGCTTTGCTTACTCCGTATCCGGTAAGTACCGTTCAAAATGCTCAAAATGCTCTGGCAGATAAGACTAACCGCTTTATAGCCGTTGTCATGAACCCACGTATTGATCAACCTAACGGCCTTTCTATTATCAGATACGCACGGGTCAATCGGCCTGCAACTCCTATTTATATCATCCATGAAGAGGAACCTCCTTTTGCTGAAAAAGAACAGGAATTTTTAGGAATACAAGCTGTTCTAAAAAAACCAGTCACCTATTCACAGATTGTAGATTCAATTGCACCCAATGTAATGCCCTTCAGCCATAAAGAAGCTAAACCTGAAATAACCGTTAATTTAGATCAGGAATTTACTTCAGAAGACGCTAATTTTATAGGCATTCGAGCTGAAGATTTTTTAGCGGGCACTAAATCCATTTTTGATCTATTTGTAAAACTCTCGTCTGGACGTTATATAAAAATTCTCCAATCCGGTGAAAGTTTCGATCCTGAACGATTACTTTCCTACCTGCGGAAGGGGGTAATGTACTTTTACTTAGAAAAGTCCTCTCAACTTAGATATTTGGACTATTGTGACAAACTTGCCAGCGCACTCATTAAAAGTAGCCATTTCTCTACAGACATGAAGGTAAAAGGAACTTTAATGCATGGTGAAGAAACCATGAAGTTTCTTAAGTCACAGGGACTAAATGCCGGAACGATTCAATTCGCCCATAATTTTGTAAAAAATGTGGAAAGCTTAATTCGAGTCACTCGACTAAACCGTGATGAAAAAATAGCTCTATTTCTCAATGATTTTTCAAAATATGACCATGCTGTTTCGGTAACATTAGTTGCAAGCCTCCTTGCAAAAGCTCTTCAATTTGATGGCGAACGAGCTGTGAAAATTATTGGACTCGCCACTCTATTACATGACATAGGCCTCGTAGGTCTTCCCGATGAATGTCAAGATGAAGATGAGTCCCTTTTTTCTCCAGAAGTTCTTCGTGAATATAGAAATCACCCTATTGTTGGGTCTCAAGCTCTCGCACACCTAGGTGTTGATCCTATAGTAATCCAAGCCGTGGCACAACACCATGAAAGAAGAACTCGGGTAGGCTTCCCTGCTCAACTCGGCGCTGGATCGATTAATAAAGTCGCTGAGATTATTGGGATCAGCGATGAGTTTATTAGAATTGTAAAAAAATGGAAATCAAACCCTCTTGTTCAAGTCTACTCTGAAATGAAAACAAATGTCTTCCAGCATTTTTCCTATGATATCGCTGAGGGTTTTCGGCTCATATTTTTTCCAACCACCAGCGGTAGCTAACTTACTGAAAGAGCACAAAAGGAGAAGGTAGGGCAATTGGTTCACCATCAGCACTTATAACCTCACTCTCTGTACGATTGATAGAAGATAGCTCATAGATGCTTTGTTCATGTCGAACATCTTCAATATCCACGCGTGCTTTCTGAATCGCACTTTCTACATCCCCATTGAGACTATAAGTAGCAGCACGAAGTGCTCGGTCTTCATTTACTATTCCACCCGACTTAACCTTACCTTCCAAGAACAGCTTTTTGTCCACTGTCAACATCAATATTTTCTTCACATCACTCAAATTAAGAATAGGGTTGGTATCTAGAATTCTTCCTGCAACTCGAGTAACGAAGGGAGCAGCTTGGCTTGTTCCGCTTAACCTCAGATATTCATCACCTGGAATAGCAGAACGAATACCAACTCCCGGTGCAGCAACTTCCACTTGAGATGCTCCATAATTTGAGAATGAGGCAAGGCGCTCATATCCTCTGGTAGCAGCTACAGTAATTGTATTATCAAACTTTAGGCTACCTGGATAAGTTTGGAAAAGATCGTTGTCTAATCCATCATTCCCAGCAGCCATTACAAAAAGAGTATTCTTGGCAGAATTGACAAACCCAGATCCTTTCACTAGGATACGATGCATGAAATATCTACCATATTTCTCAGCCTCCGCCTCAGTCAGGTCTTTGTTAAACAACTGTCTAGCTATAATCCCAACAATCATTTTTGCTTGATCTTGACTGATCCCAAACGAGCAGTTTACAATTCTCATTTTGGTGTTATCAATATATCTGCCCACTCTTGTCAATAATTGGGTCTGTTGACCAGCTAAGTAGTTCAAGGAAAAATTCATGAAATAGTCAATAATGAACCCCTTTAAAGAATTGAATATTGAAGAAAATGATAAAATACTTGCTTCAAAAGCAGTTACTGAAGATATTATTACTTCAGTAGGTATGATTTTTGCTGCCATAATCTCTGCATGACCAGTAATTTTAGAAGAAATTCCAGCAACATGCGTTCCGTGGACAAAGTTTCCAAACAACATTAGATCCCTAATAAACGTCTGATCCTTTTTCTTTTCTTGAATCCACCGGTAATCATCATTTGTCGCCTTGCCTTCCAGAACTTTCATTTGAATTTCAAAATATTTTGGCACGTCCCTAGAAAACCGTCCAAGATAGCTATAATCAATGAGGTGATTATTATTTTCAGTAAAGTTCCATCCATGCTTGTCGTCTGGATAGCCCTCTGTTAATCCAGAATTCGTCCAAACCTTATTCACAAGATCATGATGATTTAAGTCTACTCCTGAATCAATAATTCCAATTGGGACAGCCCGACTAAAGGATGAAACAAAAAATAGTAAGGTAGAAAATGCTATTTTAGGATGCTTTAGAGTTGTCATGAGCCATTCCCCCGATTTAAGACCCTCTATTTTTACTAATTTTTTAAAAAAAGCAAAAAGAATTTAAACGGAACTTCATCTCACTTATGATATTAAGGGTGGTCGCTATTTAACCTCGCTTGAAAAAACCACCCTAAAAGACCTTAACTTTAAAATCTTGATATAGATTTTCATTTTCTATCTTGTGCAAGTGCTTTAGTTGCGTTAGAAAAAACAAACTTATGAAACGTGGTCGTCCAAAAGGTCGTTCAAGTGATAGTCGTTCGTTTGGTCCTCTCGGGGACTTGGTCCGTAAACATCGTTTAGAAAGAGGTCTTGGCCTTTCCGAGGTTGCCAAGGCGTGTGGCTGCTCAGTTCAATTTATTTCTAATATTGAACACGGTCGCGCACCTCTTCCTTGGGATAAAGCAGCACAGCTAGCTAACGCCCTCAAGATACCGGCAGAAGAGTTACAAGCTGCCAATCTTGCGATTCGCTCTGATTTTAAGAGCTTTGTGGCTACTCCAAAAGGCAAAAAAGTTGCCAAGCCTATGGTTCTTAAAAACATTGCAGGTGTGGCTTCTGTGATTTCTATTGCCTCAAGAGATAGTCAACTTCAGGAGGTCATTCAGAAGTACCAAGCGGCTTCTGCTACTTCTCGTAAGAAGTTCTTGCAGGCTGCTTTAGAGATGCTGAAACATTAATTGTTCCGTTTAACCTTTTAACCAACCCCTCAAAGAGAATCTCCAAAAGAAATTCTTTTAGAGGGGTTGCTATTTTATATAATAACTTATTTAGTCAGCTATTTGCTCAACTAAACTCTCTTTTTTATTAAAAAAATACAAAACAGGCAAACTTAAATAAATTCCAGCTGTAAACCCTATCAAGACCCAAACAGGTAAAAATGCCTTAAACCCATAATCAATGACCTTCCAATAAATAAAATACTTTCCAATAATAAGGCAAAGATGGGCGCCTCTATTCTTGATCATGCCTCTTACCGAGAAGAAAGAAACTCCGTAGATAAGGATAGTAATCAAACCGCCATACAATAGGGAAATAGCTTCAATCATTTGTTTCAACCGTCTTGTTTATCCTTGGTATACAGGCTAAAAAACTTTTATGGTCACTCTTACTACAGATTTCTGGAGAAAATGTACCACCTGTAAAAAAACGATTGGATTCAGCCAAAAATATTGGGTCTGCAGTGTTTCAACCTGCAATCGCATTAGAACTGGCCTTGTTTTTTGCGATTTGCGGTGTTTCGACGCCCATGTTCCAGTGATCAATCATCGTGACGCCGGCGCGTTTGAAAAAACATCTCCAGCCAAACTTACCTCAACATTCTCTCCAGGGAAAGATGTTCTTAACCAAGAAGAATCCAGTGCCACTAATCGCAATACCTCCAAGAACGAAGGCAGCGAAATACTCGTAGTTGTCTCGAAAATTAAATCCTATATTCGCGAGAAGTCAGAGATGAACACCTCAGACGCTGTAATGGAAATTTTATCTAAAAAAGTCAGAGAAATGGCTAATCTTGGAATTGACCGTGCAAAACAGAAAGGTCGAAAAACTGTTTTGAATCGAGATATCTGACTTATTTCAAGGTTAAGATCCCAAATCTAAGAACATTATCCTGCATTTTCACTATTAGACCACATCCAATACAACAAATCTTTGTTTCTCAATTTTCCACTTCACATCAAAGTCTAAAAGGCGAAATCCATAACATGTACCTTCGGATCCGGGCCTATCCGGAGCAAGATTTCGCTTTTGAAAAGCGGGTCTAGGATCAAGCTCCAGTATACCCACTATAAGATCTTTCATTTGCGGGTAGTCGCGGCTGCTTTTCTCTAAAATTGAATCCAGCGCCTTATCTGAAAATTTAACTGGAATACGACGAATCGACTCCTCCGCCCATCCAGCTTTGGCCTCTGGATAAGAATCTGCATAGGGAAGGTAAGGCTTGATGTCTAAAATGGGAGTTCCATCCAAAATATCGACCCCACTCACTTGAATTTGAACACCCCCTTTTACCTCTAAATCAATTTTTTCTAATTTAACTACAGACATGCCAATTGGATTTGGTCTGTGAGGAGAGCGCGATGCTAGAACACCTACTTTTCTTGCCCCTCCTAATCGAGGCGGACGAATGGAAGGTTTCCAATTCTTTGCATCATGCTTGTGAAACACAAAGACCACCCAAATATGACTAAATTTATCTAATTCTTTTACAGCAGAATAAAAAAACGGATGATCCTTAAGTTGAATCACTCCATAAGCCACCTTAACTAAACCAGATTGTCTTGGAATTCCAAATTTTTCCTTAAAACAAGTTTTTAAAATTCCAATTTCTTCAAATTCAAACCCCATAACTAAGTTAAGCGAGGCAGTGCCGTCACCCCAATCTTTAGAAATTCTCCGTCGACCTCAGCATCTTCTGTGTGCTGACCTGAAGGAGTGGTAGACCAATAGAACTGTGTGCAAAGCGTTTCCTTTTGGATCATCTCTTGATAAGATTCCACAGCTTCGCGCATAGCACCCTCACAATAGAGCTCTAAACGAATTCGATCATCCAAAATAAAATCTGCATTTTTTCTGGCCGCTTGAATCTTACGGATTACTTCCCTAGCTAAGCCTTCCTGAACTTGTTCAGGAGTAACGGTGGGATCCACATCTATAGATACCCATTGATTCGAAGATAAATGAGGATAGGTACTCTTGGCGGCACGCCGAATCTCTACGTCATTCAGAGAGATCCCCTCGCCTTCCACTTGAATAATTTGGCCAGACTCCAATCTTAAAATCTCTGTAAGTCCAAGCTTTTGAATGCCAGTACTTACAATTTTCATCTTAGATCCTAATTTCTTGCCTAAAACAGGAAAGTTTGCTTTTGCAGAAATCTGAATGTACTGGTCCTCATTTGTATCATATCGAATCGTCTGAATATTAAGTTCGTCCTGAAAATATGGCTCAAACTTTTTCAAACAATTGAGAGTTTTTTCCTCTCGATGAATAATTGTCATTGTGCGCAATGGAATCTTTGCTTTAACTCCAATTTTCTCCCGATAGTTTCTCCCTAAAAGTACTAGAACTTCCATTATCCGTACCGCTTGCTCCAATTCGGGATTCGCCAAAGAATTCGACTCTGGAAAACTCTCTAAATGGACACTTTCGCATTTCTGACTTATTACCTGGGTGAGGTTCTGATACGTAACTTCGGCTAAAAATGGAGCAAAAGGAGCCATAACCTTACTCAATGTTAATAAAGTCTCGTAAAGAGTCTCATATGCCAAACGCTTATCTTCAGGCATGCCCTCTTGCCAAAAGTGTCGTCGGTTAAACCTAATATAAGTGTTCGTTAGATCTTCAATAAATTGAAGCAATCCTGGAACAACGTTATAGAGACGATAATGAGCCATCTCCTTCTGAGTGTTTTCAATAAGAGTGCTCAATCGAGATAAAAGCCACTGATCAAGGACATTAGGTGAATGAGCTGCGTCTCCTTTTGGAAAAAATCGATCAATGTTAGCATAATTTATAAAGAACGAATACGCATTCCACCATCGAAGCAGAATTCTTCGAACAATATCTTTCACTCCAGTTTCAGAAAAACGCAACTCCTGCGCTTTAACCACTGGCGAATCAATGAGATAAAGCCGGAGAGCATCCGCGCCATGCTTATCTAGGACTTCCTGAGGATCTGGATAATTCCTCAAGCTTTTGCTCATTTTCTTGCCATCTTCAGCTAAAATAAGGCCATTCACTACAACATTTTTAAAAGGAGATCGGCCATAAAGTGCAGTCCCGATTACCATCAAGGTATAAAACCACCCCCTCGTCTGATCGAGTCCTTCCGCAATAAAGTCAGCAGGAAAATTTTTTTGAAACTCCTCCAAATGAGATTTTGGATAACCCCATTGAGCATAAGGCATTGACCCACTTTCAAACCAGCAATCAAGAACTCCCTCCACGCGACGAAGTGGACTATTGCCAGTCGGGGACGGGATGAGAATCGAATCTACACGATCCATGTGCAAATCTTCGACTTTTTTGCCAGAAAGCTCCTCTAATTCATCCTTAGAGCCTATACAGATAATCTCGCCTTCCTGATTTCTCCAAATAGGGATAGGAGTTCCCCAAAATCGATTTCGAGAAATTGCCCAATCCCTTGCGTTCTCAAGCCATTTTCCAAAACGTCCATCACGAAGATGCTCTGGAACCCAATGCGTACTTAAGTTACTTTCAATGACTTGGCTTTTAATCTTTTCTACGGCAACAAACCAGCTAGAGACAGCTCGATAAATCAATGGCGTTTCTGTTCTCCAACAATAAGGATAGCTATGCATTACCGTTTCTTGCTTAAAAAGTCGCCCAGCCTTTTTTAAGTAGGTAATAATATCTTTATCCACTTCCTTAACTCGACGCCCTTGGTAATCTGGTACCTCAGAAGTAAACATTCCATCATCATCAACCGGATTAATGAAAGGAATACCCTGTTTTTGGCAAGCGTAGTAATCTTCTTCTCCAAATGCCGGAGCCAAGTGTACCACTCCGGTACCACTGCCCACAGTAACATGGTCTGCATGAATTACTCTAAAAGCGCCTTGCTCCCTTTTAGCTAAAAAATAGGAAAATAGTGGCACATACTCTCTCCCAATAAGAGAGGCCGCTGAAATTACTTCTACTGAGTCCAATTCTAAAGAAGGGTCCCTAAAAACACTTTTGAGCAAGGCTTCTGCAAAAATATACGTGTGTCCGGATGATTTTTCGCGCGCACGCATGTAGGCAATCTCATTTCCAACAGCAAGTGCCATATTGCTAGGCAAAGTCCAAGGTGTAGTTGTCCAAGCTAAAATCGAAGTTTGAGGTTCTCCTACTATTGGAAAAGTAATAGTAATCGCAGGATCCTGGACCTGCTTATAATTCAGATTTGCCTCAAAATTAGAAAGGACAGTCGAAATCCCAACGGAATATGGAACTACTTTATGACCTTCATAAATTAAACCCTTCTGCCAAAGATTTTGAAACACCCACCACACACTCTGCATAAAACGGACATCCATCGTGAAATAGGAGTTTTCCATATCCACCCATCGCCCGACGCGTTTTACCGTCTTTTTCCACTCTTGGGAATACCGTTTCACAATACTCCGACAAGCAGAATTGTACTTATCAATTCCCATCTCAATAATCTGTTTACGACTATCGAGATTGTAGATTTTGTTGATTTCATATTCCACAGGTAAGCCATGGCAATCCCAACCAAAACGTCGAGGAATTGAGTAGCCCTTCATCGTCCAATAACGAGGAACAATATCTTTTAAAACACCAGCTAAAATATGGCCATAATGAGGAAGGCCAGTGGCAAAAGGAGGACCATCATAAAAACTAAACGATTTGGACTGATCCCTCTGCTGGAGTGATTTCGTAAAAATCTGCTGCTTATCCCAAAACTTAAGTATTTCTTCTTCTTGCTTGGGGAGTTGAACATCTGGCTTCACCGGGAAAAATGGCTGATTTTGACTCATATGAATGCCTTAGAGCCTATCAAATTTCAATGGCCCTGGCGACAGGTTCTCTTCAATCATGCTTATTTCAGCTCTTTTCCTGAACGTGAAAACACTCATTTTTTTGAGAAACACGTTCTACAGCACGACTCATAGTGAAATGTGCCATAGACAGGGCTGCTCCCCTCGGTAAAAACCGAGGGAAAAAACAAGCTAACTTATTTAGGAAACCTGGAACAAACACACTTTGCCTCCTAAACATTGCTTTCAAAGAAGACCGCACAACAGACTCTGCGCTCATCATCGTTAGGTGCCCAGAAGAAGTAATCTTTTGGCCTGAATGCTGAAAAAATTCGGTGTAAGTCCCTCCTGGACAAATGCAAGTCACCCCAATATCTGTATCCCGTAACTCATAGGCTAAAGTTTCCGAAAATGCACGCAAGTAACCTTTTGTCCCTGAATAAACAGTAAAATTTCCAACCGGTTGAAAAGCAGCGATTGATGCTACTTGAACTAGATAGCTTTTCTTTCCATGAGCTAGCATGTGTCGAACAAAATAATAGGAAAGCTCAGTTGGAGTAGTTGAATTTACCTGGACGGTTACTAAATGATCCTCCAATGGAAAGTCCATAAACGAACCGTACCGGCCTACACCAGCATTATTTATTAGAAGAGTAACCGGAGAACTCTGATAGGTTGCTTTTTTAAAAAGTGTTTGAGCAGCTCCTGACAAAGAAAGATCTAGATCAACACAATCTACCTGAACTTGAAACTTAGAGCGAAGCTCATCCGCAAGTTGAATCAACCGATCTCGTCTTCTGGCAACAATAACCACGTCTGCTCCCATAGCAGCCAGTTGGAACGCAAACTCCCTACCAATCCCACTGGAAGCCCCTGTCACGACGGCTCGATGTCCACTTAGCTTCATTCTCATTTGTAAATGACATATAGCACTTTATTATTGTTTTTAAAGCAGGTAATAGGCAGATATGCCTTTAAAATCCAACCAAGAAGCAATTTTAGAATCAAAAGAACCTATCGTACTCGATACTGAGGGTAATCCTATTTATGTTCCGATTGCGACAAATCACTTTAGATCTGAAAATGCGCAATTTAAAAGCACACTTCGAACTTTTCAATTGAGCGGATGGCGGATTGTTCCACTTTTCTTCCTAGGCACTGGGGCTTTCCTTTTGCTGGGAGGTTTTTTCCTTAGCTTTTTTGTTGCAGGCGCCCTGTTGTGGATGCTAGTTCGCTTTTTTATACGAGTTTTTGGTTTTCCGAAACCTTGATTAAGGATAAGATAAATCCTCAGGTCTTTTTCCAAACAGTAAATGGAGCTTGAAACTGAACTCCAGCCTCAATGCATTTTTCTAGCGACCGAGTTGCTTTAGATCCTATCATGACATAAATATTTTGGTGTTCATCCCATTGTTCAAGCTCACCTTCTCCAATATCGTAATACCAAGCATGTAATCGGATTTCTCCAGCAGCTAGCTTTTCACGTATAATTGGATAAGTTTTGAGATTTTCAATTTGAAGGACTGCATTAACTTCAGCAGCCTGCTCAGGCGTGGCTCCATCTGGCAATTGAATTTTTAAATCGCGTGCAACTCGCAACCAAGTAACTAAACTTGGAAATTTTCTAAAATTTTCAGAAGAAAAAAAATCCTCAGTAAGAATTGCTTTCATCGCTCCACAACCCGAATGCCCGCAAACTACAATCTCTGTAACTCCCAGAACTCCAATAGCAAATTCAATCGCTGCACCTTCAGCAGGAATTCCATCTGAGCCAAAAGGAGGAGTAATATTTCCAACGTTTCTAACAATAAAAAGTTCCCCTGGATCTGTTGAAGTAATTAAATTAGGATTAATTCGACTGTCTGAACAGGCAATAAACAGCGTATGGGGTTTTTGCCCGGTGGCAAGAGTTTTAAACAAAGATTGATACCCTGCGCGAAGTTCCCTTCGAAAGCGCTCTACCCCATAAACCAAACGATCCAATCCACCAGAGACCGCTTCTTGCCCTAAGGCTTCAATCAGTTCCAACTCGCTGGTTGCAACATGGGATTTTACAACTCCATGGTGATCTTGAGAAAACAAAACTTTTCTCAGTTCTGGAGATAAGCCTTTCAAAGCCATTTTAGTGTTTTTATGAATCATCTCCTCAAGCAATTCTAAAAGTTGAATGGCACCAGAGGCATCAATTGATTTTACCTCAGAGAGGTCTACAATTAAGCCCATCTGTGGATTCATTGATTCAAGCTCTGTTCGGACGGATTCAATCTTAGCAGAAGATAAAAAAGAAAGAGGACCTCCGAGACTTACCACTGAAGGACCTTCAGTCGAAAAAACCTGAACTTTTGCTCGGGTTTGCCCTGAACGAAGCGCGGCTATCACCAGTGCTGCAATAACCCCAGCTTGAACTCCAACCATGAGATCAACAAAGATAATGACGAAAAAAGTCACTAAGTAAATAAATGCTTCTACATGAGAAGCGTACCAAAGCTGCAAGAACTCACGCGGATGCAGCATTCTCATGGCAACAGATAACAGAACCCCCGCCAAGACTGATACTGGAATATGACTCATCCAGGGAGCTAGAAAAACAACAGTAATCACTAAAAATAAAGCATGAAAAATAGCTGCCCGCCGAGTTCTTGCTCCTGCTTGAATATTCAAAGCCGATCGAGCGATTACTCCAGTAACAGGAATGCCTCCAAAAAACGCAGAAGCAATATTCCCAAGGCCTTGTCCAATGAGTTCCTGATCCGGATCATGACGCTGTCCCTTTGCTAATTTATCAACTGCACTTGAAGATAAAAGTGTCTCCAAGGAAGCAAGAGCATAAACAATCAATGTTGTTCCAAAAAGCTCAGCAAAATTTTCATTTGGAATAGTAGGAAACCTAGGCATAGGAAGAGAGCTTGGAATACTTCCAATTAAAGGAACCTGGATCCCAAAAAAAGCAATAAAGGAAGAAGGAACAACTACCGCAATTAAGGGAGCAGGAAGTTTTGGAAATACCCTCGGAAGAATAAATGTTATCCCAAGAGTACTGATTGAGAGAGCCAAAGTTCTTATATTAGTTTCATGGAGTAAGTCTCGAATATGGGTAATAACATTCAAGACTTGAGACTGATCTGGAGGTGGCAATCCAAGCGCTCGAGGTAATTGACCAATGAGAATAATCGCCCCTATTCCTGCAGTAAAGCCTGCAATTACTGGAACAGGAACAAATCGAACAAGCTGCCCAAGACCTAGCACTCCGGTAAGAATTTGGAGAATGCCACACCCAAAAACAACAATTAGTAGACCACCTAACCCAAATTGCTGAATCACGGATGCAATCAAAACAGCCATTGCTGCAGCTGGCCCACTCACCGCCAATGGAGTACCTCCAAAAAGCGCACAAACCACACTTGCAATAATAGCTGTAATTAGCCCATTAGCAGGTTCAACCCCGCTAGCAAGCGCAATAGCTAGAGAAAGAGGGACAGCAATACATGCTACTGTAGCTCCTGCGATAAGGTCTTCACGAACCCCTTCCGACCTAAAGAGAAGCTTCCATTCCGAAATGAGCTGCCAAATCCCTAGATCAACCCTAAAGCGCTTTTTTATTTCCTGAAACCTTAAAACCTTCATTCACTCCATCCTTAATTAGCGAGTTTCTTGAACATAATCAATTTATATAAAATTTCAAGCACCAATATTGAGTAAATAAATCGGTCCAATTTATTAGAACTAGATCTACGCTAAAAATTAAAGTAGACATCCTCAAGCCTAAGTTCCGATTTCAATAAGTTCATGGATTTCAGCTGTTGAGCTAAATCTCTCCACCTCTCTAATGTCATTTTCCCTAGAAAAGTTTTCTCTAAATTTTTTGGAGCAATCAAATCCTTTTGAGCAGCTGCGCTTTCTGTAAAGGTCCGAACGTCCATTGATGGATTGAGTACATGCATAAAGTCGTTTGTTTTGTCTGGCTGATCTAAATATCGCTGCCAGCCTTCCCGAACTGCTGCTACCATGCTTTTAACTAGTTCAGGATTTTTTTCAAAAAATGCCTTTCTTGTAACCATTACCGTACTGTAAGGATTGTAACCTTCATCAGCGACTTTAAAAGTCGTAATTCTAGCTCCTCTGTTTTGAGCCAGAATTGGTTCTGAATGAATAAAGGCTTGTTGCGAATAATTGGAATCATTATAAAAATTTGCGACCCCTCCAAGATATGGAACTACCTTTGCCTTTGGTTTTCCATATTTTCTCTCAAGAAAAGAAAAGAAGGGTAACCCTTTTTGGATTGCAATAACACCAGGCGATTCAAAAACTTCACGAAGGGATTCAAACTTCCTCTCAGCGTGACTCATAATAATCCGCGGGAAAATTTGGTATACAGAAAAAATAGCTACAATATCACTACCTTGCGATCTAGATATTAAGACTTCTTCAGCACTTGCAATAGCAAAATCTGTTTTTCCAGCAGCTGCTACTTGAATAGTAGGAGAACCTGCTCCTCCTGGAATAATTTTCACATCTAATAAACGTCGTTTAAACGAACCTTCGACTTGAGCTGCATAAAATCCACCAAATTCCGGTTCAGGTTTCCAATCTAGAGCAAGTTCAATAGGCTTCGCGATGGATAAATGCGCACCTAAAACTAGAGGAAAAAAAACTAATAATAATTTCATAAATTTATACCACTCTATTGCTCGGATGCATGCCAACGATTAAGCAATAACCAGCTTAAGTAATTTATGGAACCAATTAATACAAGACCTAAAAGAGACGAAACCAAAACTGCTGCAAAAACTAGATCTACTCTTTGCTGAGTTCTAGCTGAATCTACAACTCCACCGAGCCCTCCCCCTCCAATAAATTCGCCGACTATGGCACCCACTATAGCCAAACCTGCTCCAATCCGCAGTCCAGAAAAAATATACGGAAGCGCAAATGGAATTTTGAGTTTGAAAAGAAAACTACTTTTAGAAGCTTCATAAAGCTTAAACAGATCAATCAACTGAGGATCTGTACTCTGAAGCCCTAATAGAGTACTCGCAATTATCGGAAAAATAGAAACTATAAAACTTGATGCGATAACTGTTGGCTGCCCAAAACCAAACCAGATCACTAAAAGAGGGGCAATAGAGATAATGGGAACGGTTTGAAAAAATACAGCGTATGGATAAATAGCTAACCTGAGAAAGACAAAAGAAGATAGTAATATTGCAAAAATAACACCTAACAAAAAGCTAATACTAAGTCCGATCGTTGCAGAAGTAAATGTTGAGAAAGCAGCTGTATTTAACGCACCCCTTTCCTCGAGCAAGACTTGCAAAACCTGCGACGGTGCTGGAAGTATGTAATCCTTAACTATTCCCATTCGGACAATAAATTCTGCAATACTGGTGAAAAGAATAAAAGTGAGTATAGGCGGAAACACTTGAGAAAAACTCAATCTTCCATTAAAGACCCTTCTAATCGTATTTTTCATTGCTTCACACTAAGCGGTGCTGCAAGCACCGCTTTGGATGTCTCTAAAAAAGAGCTCAATTTTTTCATCTCCAAGCTAAATCTATGATCGAGACGGATTTCAGAAGGACGTTCTAATGGCAGATCTATTAATTGATCCAGGGCAATCTTAGCTGGACGTTGCGTAAAAAAAATCACTCGGTTTGAAAGGTATACGGCTTCAGAAATTGAATGCGTTACAAACACCACTGTCAATTTTGTTGTTTCCCACAAGTTGCGCAAATCCTCTTGCAAGACCTGCCGCGTGTATTCATCTAGTGAGGAAAAAGGTTCATCAAGCAAAAGGAGATTAGGTCGAAATACAAGAGCCCGTGCTACAGACACACGCATTTTCATCCCACCAGAAAGTTGTGCCGGGTATTTTCCAATCGATTCGTTTAGCCCAACGCGGTTCAGTGCATGAACTGCATCCTGTCGGAACAATCTAGGTTCCGCTCCCTGCAGCTCAAGTGGAAGTTCTATATTTTCTAAAACGGTTCTCCAAGGAAGAAGCCGAGGTTCCTGAAAAACAAATCCTCTAACAATGCGTCCAGACGAAGAACTAAACTGAATTTCACCAGAAGTCGGATGTTCTAATGCAGCTAATAATCGAAGGAATGTCGATTTACCACAGCCAGAAGGCCCCAAAATCGAAATAAATTCTCCCTCGGTAATGGTCAGATTGAGCTGATCCAAAATGAGGTCCGAATCCCTAATTTGGTGCGAAACTAATCGCAAACCAATGCTCGATCCATTCTTGCTGTCGGGCATAGATTCAAAATCTTTTAGCACTATTATTTTTCAAGTCAATCAGCGGTTTATGATCTCCAGCAATTAAATTTTTCAGTGCTATAAATGTAGAATGAATATGTAAATCTGCCCATTTCATGGAAATGGATTCGGATTGAATTCGAATCTTCAGTGTTAGGAATAAAATTAGGATTTGATAAAAAAGCGCGTAAGGTTCATCCTAATACCCTAGCACGAACGAAGTTCTTTAATTTTTCTCTAGAAAAGCGTCTATGTCCTTTAGGTGTTCGAGTCGATGGAACTTTACCTTCATCAGCTAAAGTTCTAACCATATCTGGTTTCATTCCCAAAATATGGCATGCTTCCTTGAGAGAAACTTCATCTCCTAATTGAGGGAAAAGCTCTTGCCGGGTGGATGGATTTGGAGCCTTCTCACCCACGTCACCCAAGGCCTTAAGATATTCTGCTATTTGGAGAAAAGCAGCAACAAGCGCTTTTCCACCCATTTCTACGGAAGGCGGATCATAAGGAACAACCACTGGAATAGGAAACTGAAAATCAGGAGAAGTTACCACTAAGTGGCGACCAATCACCCGAACAATTAATGGATAATCTTGCTCTCGAAGCATTTTATATTTCTGTAATATCGGCGACTGAGAAACCTGTTTATTTTCTTTTTCTTCATTTTGTTTTAGCATGATTAATTTCAATTTTCATATATTTGTAAACTCAGTTATCATGAATTACGGAGCTATAGCACTTCCCCATGGAAACTATTAAAATTGTTTACTATTTTATATTTCCTGACGGGATTGAAAAGTCATACGTTATTGAATTTGATAAAAATACTCTTATATATCTCCGTCCAAAACAAGAGCATATCCCAGACTGGGCTAAATTAAAACATCATCAATGCCTTCATTGCCCATTAAAGTTAGAAACTTCCCCTTACTGCCCAGTTGCAGAAAACCTGTCTCATTTAGTTGAGTTTTTTAAGGACATGAAATCTTTTTCCGAAGTTACTGTTCGAGTTATCACGGAAGAAAGAGATTATATCAAGAAAGTCTTACTCCAAAATGGTGTTTTCAGTGCATTTGGTTTAATTATGTCATTGAGCGAATGCCCCTATACGGACTTTTTGAAACCCATGGCTCGATTTCACCTCCCATTCTCCAGCGCTCAAGAAACTATAGTTCGTTCTGTTTCATTCTATCTACTAAGTCAGTACTTTGTTGCTAAAAATGGAACGAATCCTGATCTAACTCTCACTCAACTAGAAAAGCATTATGAGCAGCTTAAAAAAGTAAATCTTGGAATCATCAACCGAATCCACAGCGTAGCCAAAAAAGATACGGATGTAAATGCAGTGATTATTCTACATAGCTTTGCAGACCTCTTGACTCTTGCAATTTCAAACGATCTTTCTTCCTTGCAGTCATTGTTCACCTTAGCTAAAAAGGAAGAATGAAGCGCGTTTTTATTCACTGCTTAGTAGCTTTTTCGCTCATTTTGACCTTAACAGTCGAACCTTCTAATGCCCGAATAGGTGGAGGAAGAACTTTCGGGACCCGAGGAAGTAGAGGCTTTAGTGGCACCTATGTACCGAGAAATGCTTATCGCTCTTATGAATCTCCATCGTACTCCAAGCCCCCATCCGCCCAACCAAACTTCCCTTCTTATTCTACTCCAACAAGAGGACCCTCCACCCTCCGAACTCTTGGAGCAGGGTTAGCTGGAGGGTTTCTTGGGAGCATGCTGTTTCGTTCGATGGGAAATAGCTATGGGATGCCGTATTCACATTCTGGTGGTGGAGTGGGTCCTCTTGAAATTTTGCTCTTAGCTGGTTTGCTTTTTTTCCTGTTTCGACTTTTGAATAATCGATCCCAGTCTCCAGTAGCTAATCTAGATTCAGTCCCTTCACGCGGAAATGGCGCTGAGCAGTTAATGCGCCAAGCCAAGTCTACTAGCTGGCAACAAAATTATTACTCTGTTCAAGATTCTTATCCTGAAAATTCTAGAAGTTTTGGTAGCGAATTAGGATCTCAACCTATTTCACCAGAACTAGCCATGGATTTATTTTTTCAAATCCAAGGGGCATGGAAAAACAGAGATTTGACAAATGTGCGTCATCTTCTAGCTGATGACGCACAGCAACACTTACAAGAAGAGGTTACTCGACTTAAAATAGCCCATCAGATTAATTGCCTAGAAAATATAGCCGTTCGCAATACAGACATAGTTGAATCATGGAATGATTCTGGAATGAACTATACTACCATTCGATTTACTGCAAACCTACTTGATTACACTATTAACGAAATCTCTCATGAAATCATTTCTGGAAATAAGGAAACTCCTGTCAAATTTGAAGAACTATGGACATTCTCCAAAGACCCCAATGGCAATCATTGGAAACTATCAGCTATTCAGCAAACATAGTTAAACCAAAAAAGTTAAAATAAGAAAAAATCTTCTAATAACAATGAGATCAGTATATTCGGAAAAAATATCTTTGAGATAGATAACAAATCATGTATGCTCCGGCTAGTCCTAGCCAGCCCCTCTCTAGGGGACGAGTGAGGCGCTGCCTACGAGGATGTGGATTTCGTGTGTATAGAGGAAGTTTCGAGTCCACTTCTCCTCGTCAACAAGCATCTCTACTTCCTTTGTTGTTAAAAATAAAGACAATTTAAAATATAAAGCAAATAGATAATAATTAGATATACAATACTAGTTTTATTAACCATTATTAATATTTTATTATATTTATCGAAACTTCTTTAACTGTCTCGACCACAACATCAACCAAGCTACAATTCCAATGAACACCCACAAAATCAATTTCATTACCACCAAAACCCATAGCCCAATTTGTTGAAAAGTAGTCCAACTCACATTAGGACCTAAAAGCACTAGAACCCATTGAGGCTGTGCTGTTGCTAACCAAAGATAGAAAGCATAATAGAACGTAATCAGGATAGCAGAACCTAGAATCAGCCACCATCCTGAAGTAATCGCTGAACAAATTCTATTTTCAAAATCACACTTTTTTGATTCCATGCTGCAATATCTCCTTATGAACATTATATCATAATTATTATAATTAATAATTTCATTATAATAATTTATCAAAATTACACTCTGTTTAGTATTAGTCTCTTTCTTGACACTTTGGGCAAATTCCAAAGAACTCTAATGAGTGAGTGATTTCAGAAAACCCTCGTTTTTTTGCATAATAGTTAATTTCTTGAAGCTCGCAATCATCCAACATCTCAACACGCTTGCAAACTTTACAAATCACGTGATGGTGATGATTGTTTTCATGTTCAGACAGCTCGTATCTCGCTGTTCCATCACCAAATTCACATCTTCGAAGAATTCTCGCCTTATCTAAACTTGCTAAAGTACGATAGATTGTAGCCAAATCACATACTCTTTTTGGCATACGTTGATGAATCTCCTCTACTGTGAATGGTCCATGCTGTTCTAACAGAACTTTTAAAATTGCAACCCTGGGCCCTGTCACCCGTAATTGAGACTTACGAACCTCTTCAAGAAGGTGCTTCAATTTATGCATTCTCCTTCCATAAAATTTAATCACAGAAAGGGCAAGCTCGATTACGTTATATTTCAAGAACTAGCCCTTGAGCTATATTCCCAAACATGCCAGTTCCGCTTCCTGATAAAGAGGTTTGAGAGTCTGAACTACTAATTTTTTGAGATCTAATAGATTAATTTGGACTTTAGCTTTTGCATCAGCTGTTTCTTTAATATTTAAATCTCCAATTAAATTTTGATCGCAAAGAATTGCCTTCAATCTATCTAGAACATAGGGCTTTACTAAAGAAGCCTCATTTGGCCTACCTGCTCGATTTAGAAAATTTGTCCATCTTAAAAAAGTCTGTTCTGCACTTACCGCATAAGTTCCTAACCCAACTAACGCTGACTTAATTTGACTTTTAAGATCATCTACACTCCAATCAGGCATTCCCGTTTTGCCATGCGCCACGAGCAACTCAACTGACCGAACCAATTTATTTTCAAAAAAACTAAACGGATCATTGGTTGCATCCTCACTAGTACACTCAGCAGATTTTGTTGGATCATTTAAATCTGCAGAATCCTCATCAGTACAATACCAATCAATATGGATTGGCGCAATACCAAGATACCCATAAGCAATTGCCATAATATCATATTCTCCGATACGATCTAATTGCCTATAAGCTCTTCCTAAGTATTCCATTACGGATCTCGATACTCCTCCAGGAATTGGATCTCCTTCTACCGCCCCAAGGCTGCCTTTAAAATTGTGCCTCAATCCTAGATTATGACCTAATTCATGTACGATAATATTACGGAAGTAACCATGCATATATAAATCGAAAGTGTACCCCTCCGGGATAATGTCAAAATCCTCTTTACTCATAATAGGATCTTCTAGAGCAGGTTGCTGCGATCGGACTGTCATTTTAAGAGTTTTTCCAAGATTTACTTTAAAAAATCTTTCTTTAGGGTTAGTAATTTTATCTTTTACTTGGTTAGAAAATATTGACATTACCTTCTTTGCTTGAACATCCATACCAGCAAAGCGCAAACGTTCAGCATATTGACCTGCCTCAAACCATTTTCTATAAAGATCAACTATAACAGGTCCTTGGATTAACACACTTCCTTGAAATATTTCCCCAGAATTCTGATTTACAAGTGAGGGTCCTAAACCGCCGTAACTAGCCTTATTTAATAAATCCCATTCTATAATATTATACCTAGCGTCACCTGAAATTAATAACTCATTCCTCTGATCACTCACTTGAATAAATTCATAATTAAATATTTTTTTCCCAAAGACTGGTAGTAGTTTCTCATTCCACTCATCAAATGCATCAGCAAATGCTGGCTGAAATTGTAGTGGAACATTTTTAATAAAATATTTAATTCCAAAATTTTTTTTATTTTTTTCTATATCCCATCGCTGGATCCATGAACCATTATTTTGGTTACTGATACTTTCTGTCATAAAATATCCAATACCTGGAGTTGCGGTTCGTTGGATAAAGGACGGATTAAAGTCACTTATGGGCTTCAAATACCATCGATTAGTAATTTGAATTTCATTTACTTGGTCTCTTTTCTCTGTTAGATGGGTTTGCACATCAAAAACTAATACCTCTTTAGAATAATCAAAACGAAGCACTTCACTAAAATTAGATCTGTACGTTTTCAAAAATGGGTAATTAGATCTAAAACGCTTAAATTTAGGATCGTTTTTTTTCCTTACTCTTGAAACACTTGTTGTTGTCATGATATCGAGATCTGATCCTAGGCTTGCTGTATTTAAATACAAAACCTTATTAGTTATATCAAATGCAACCCCAGGGAGTTGCAGGATCTCATCTTGTTCTGTTGCCAAACTACAATCTGCTTTACAATCTCGAATTGAAATACCAAACGATTGAGTACCCGTCTTTACAAAAATCAAAATTATCTGGTAAGCAGGAATATCAGCTAATTTCAACCCTCCCCAATCTTGATTTTCTTTTTCCGAAACCTGAGTTACAACAGATCCAAAAATCATCGGCCTTTTGAGCATTTTTAGAGGAATACCTAGAAATAAAGAACTTGGATTGTTTCCTGTATTATCTTTTCCAGCGCCCTCTAGTTGACCTGCAGCCAATTTTTCATCTAAAGCTTGAGATGCAAGAATATGGAATTGATTCTGAACATCTCCAATTTGCCTTTCTAAGTGCGGATTTCCTGATTCAACCAGATTTACTGGTGAAATATCTTCGTACTGAATTTTATTCGATGTACATCCGACATCCGAAATTAAACTGGAAAATAAAGCAAGACACGAAACCAGATGCAGTCCATCCCACTGCCTCATTACAAATCCCCCTTAGAACAAGTAAGCGCAGCCCTATTCAGCGCTAGGAAGCAGCATTAGCAAAATCTAAGCCACTTAAATTCAAAGGTAAGGAAATTTTTTTAACTAAATTTGGGATCAATTTGTCAAATAGGAGCCAAAATATAGGGAGTACCGATGTAAAATTTACATAAATCTATTCTTAAAAATAAGTTATCCAAGGGATCCAGTACTTCTATCGCGATACCACTTTAAAAGTCCTGTAACATCTCCGGTCGGCAAACCATGATTTATAGCTGATTCAATTACTTCAATTGCTCGAAACTCGTAAAAATTGGGTTGAGGTTGCCATGGGTTTGGTCCTGTAGACTCAAACATGGACTCCTGTATTGCTTGCTTTATCCTTTCTTTTTGAGTTTCATTGTATCCCTTCCATGCATGCAGAGCAGTGTCTTTGACACGCTGCTCTTCGACTGCTGCAAGCTTTTGCGCTGTCTCTATAGACTTCTGTGCTTCAACATGAGCCTCCATTTTTTTATAGCGAACATCTATCGGCTTAAATCCATGAGCTACTGTGGGTTCTTGATTTTTTTTAAGAAGCGATTTCAAGAGACCTACTACCGATTTGATTGATTGGCCGCGACACTTGTTGTAAATAAGCATATCTGCCCAGAGAATTGTCTTGGGATATAGTTTACTATTAAAACTTATTTCACCCTCATATTGTCTAACTAAAGAAGATAAATTATTTACATCTAGGTCGCAAAATTCAGGAAGTTGAAGAACGTCTTGTAATAAAGAATCCTGCTTAGCGACTTCATCGCACATTTTGAAAAAATCCTCTGCTATCGATTGAGGTGAAACTTCTATTTTAAGAGAAGGGTGAAGAGGTAATTCAAAAACTACGACATCAATTCCTCGGTGTTCGGTAAATGAGTAATTTGCAATAATAGAAGCATCTATTAAGTTTTGAAAATATCTTTTTGCTAGTTTCCTATAGACTGTTTTCTTAATCCTCAGTGTATTAATAATTTCATCGCTAGTAATAACAATATTTCTTGCAGACTTTCTTTCAAGCATTTTAGCTGAAAGTAGTGAATAGAGTTTTCTTGGCGCTCCAGAAGGAAGTCGTAGTAGCTTATCTGTATCCATTTGTGCAATATATCCATGGAGGATTTCACGCACTAAAACATCATCAAATTTTGCACGTTGCCATTCAGTTCTTTCCATACCTCCTCTAAGGCGTTTTCCTGCAGTTAATGCTGGAATATAATAAGTATCATGAGTAACTGATTCCTCTTTACCATTTCGATAAATGCAACCCCGGATCTTAATATGAGTTTTATGTAGATGCTCAAGAGCGTCTGTAATTCTCACATTTTTCTCTGAGATCTGCATTCGATTCGCTAGGTCCTTATTCTTGAAGTAAACTTCGGTACAGCTTGGAGGCAGGCTAACTCCTTTAAGCCCAATTGTTTGAGCTCGAGCAAATAGATCTGCATGAGTGGAACGAATTTGATTAACAAGGTGATCCATTAAACCTATAAAAATATCTTGAGCAAATGCTCCCGGTAGCCCTGCAGGAACTACTTGATCGGCTGTACCTTTTTTGGTCATCATACATTCTACTTCGATATTAACTACCTTTAGTTCGCCTGTAGGAAGGATCGTTCGAATTGTATGAGAGGCACGCTGTTCCTTACTTTGGCGACTAAATTGAAAAAGCAACCATGCTGCAGCTACCCCATCCATTTCCACCCGAGGACGATGAATAGGGCGCCGATCTTGAATTTTGGAGATAGATTTGTTGAGAGGGAGGAGTTCGGATGGCTCTTCTTCAAAGTTCATTGCTCAACTTCTTTCTATTGAAATTTTAAAATTAAGTTCATCTAGTAGTAGTTATATATAAATACTACTACTACTACAGTAAGCTGTCGTGTGGAAAACTTTGTAAGTATTTGATTTTATTCATACAGGGTAGTACAAACGTCTACTCTTAAGTGCATATACGTCTACTCTTAAGGCACATACGTCTACTCTTAAGTATATACGTCTACTCTTAAGGCACATACGTCTACTCTTAAGTATATACGTCTACTCTTAAGGCACATACGTCTACTCTTAAGGCACATACGTCTACTCTTATTTTTTTAATTCTTTTAATGATTTTTAGTAATGGATTGACTCAAAGTGTCAATTATTTAATCTAAAAAAAGGTTCTATTAGGTAAATTAAAAAGGAAATTAGTAAAATAAAATTTCTGAGAAAAAAGGCCACAAACGTCTACTCTTATTCTTGCTAACTATTTGTAATAAATTGTTTTTTTAGAAAAGTCAGTAGAAGTACATTCTTAGTTCTCAGTTAAAGTTAATGAAAATTGCAAAAAAGTTTCAATTACTTAAATTACTAATAATCACATACGTCTACTCTTATTGAAATTTTACTTTCTGAGAAGCGTTTCTAGCTAAGTAAAAACTACTTTAGTTAATCAAGAGTAGACGTATGTGCCTAAATTGAAAATACGGTATTTAGAGAAGAAATATAAAGAAATACTTAATTATTACAACATCTTAGCTGTTACTTATAGCACTGGATTCCACTACTTGCTTTTTGAACTAGTCCTAATAAGCTTCTTTACTAATCAGTTCATAAGTAAGTAACTATATGGTACTTCTGTCGGAATGAAAGTCGACGGAAGAAAGTTGGGGCACGATAAACTAGAAGAGATTCGTATCGAGGCTATCCGTGCTGTTCAGACTAGGACTCCTCCGACTCAAGTGGCTCGAGAAATGGGGCTTTATACTAACCGAATTTTTGTTTGGTTAGCTCTCTATCGTACTGGTGGTTGGGACGCTCTTCGCGCTAAGAAGGCTACTGGCAGGCCTAAGCGTTTGAGTAGTCCTCAGTTGAAATGGATTTATTTAGCAATTACCACTAAACACCCTATGCAACTTCAGTTCCCATTTGCCCTGTGGACTCGAGGGATGATGCGTACTTTGATTGACCAAAAATACGGCATCAAGTTGAGTCTTGCTTCCGTGGGGAGACTCCTGGCTCAAATGGGACTGAGTTGCCAAAAGCCATTATATCGTGCATTTGAGCAAAACAAAGCCTTAGTCCAGGATTGGATAGAGAGGGAGTTTCCAAAAATTCAGCGCCTTGCAAAAAAAGAGAAGGCAATTATCTTCTTTAGTGATGAAAGTTGGGTCCGTTCGGATTTCCATACAGGGACCACCTGGGTTGAGCGAGGAAAAACTCCAGTGATTCGACATACAGGGAAACGATTTCATTTGAATATGCTTTCAGCAATTTCAGCTAAAGGGGAATTGCGTTTTATGACAAATCGGAAACGCATTTCTTCAGGTATTTTTATTGAGTTTTTGCGGAGATTGATTTTGAACCACCCAAAAAAGATTTTCTTAGTAGTTGATGGACTGGCGACTTATAAAGCAAAGTCTGTACAAAAATATCTGGAAACAGTGAAAAATCGGCTTAAACTTTTCTTTTTACCTCCTTACTCCCCGGAGCTCAATCGGGATGAGCTAGTATGGAATGATGTCAAGAATCATGGTGTAGGTAGAAAAATAATTATTAGTACTATAGATTTAGATCGCGCTGTTCAATCAGGACTACGAAAACCACAGCGTAACTCTGAAAATGCTTGGTCTTTCTTTCAGACCGATACTACACGTTATGCGGTTGTAGCATAGTCGCTAGCTTATGAACTCATTAATAATCCATCTATTTTTATGCAGTGTTCTAATATATAACCGCCATCATTTTAAACGAGGAGCCTATGAGTGATTTTAGTGATGACGAAAAGTCTGGTGAAAAAAAGTCATCTGAATTTGCCAGGATGCTAGAGGATTTCTTTAAGAGTACTCAGAAAAAGATAAGCCCTGGCGATAAAATTAAGAGCGAAGTTTTATCAATCAGTAAAGATGATATTTTTGTTTCTACTGGAACAATGCATGATGGAATGGTTAAAAAAAAGGAGCTTCTCGACCTCGAAGGAAAATTGAATTGCAAGGTAGGAGATGTAATAGAGCTTTATGTAACGCAAGTCCGAGGTTCAGAAATTTATCTTTCTCCCCATCCAACAGCAAGAAATATCGCAGACAATTTGGAAGATGCCTATGACATGATGTTGCCACTAGAAGGCAGGGTTACAGAAGTTTGTAAAGGTGGTTTCCGTGTTTCAGTAATGGGAAAATCTGCCTTTTGTCCTCTTAGCCAAATGGATTTAAAGAAAATAGACGTCCCAGAAGATTATATAGGAAAGCGGTATGAATTCCTAATTACTCGATTTACTGAAAGAGGTAGGAATATCGTTGTTTCTCGACGAAAATTTCTTGAGGAGCAAAAAGGGCTATTAGAGAGTGCTTTTACAGAGGAGCGAAAAGAGGGTGATATTCTTAAGGGGCGGGTGACAAAGATAGAAAAGTTTGGCGCCTTTGTTGAGCTAACAAGGGGGATCGAAGGCCTTTTGCATGTCTCTGAAATGAGTTGGTCCCGAGTTGCAGATCCATCAGAGGTCGTGAGTATAGGGCAAGAAGTTACAGTAAAGCTCTTGAAGGTTGATTCCCAAGAAGGCCGTCTTAAAATTTCGGTTTCTATGAAACAAGCGGGAAGCGAACCTTGGCAAAATCTTCCCATTCAAATTCGTGTTGGGCATGTGATTGAAGGGAAGGTTACTCGCTGTTTGAAATTCGGTGCATTTGTGAAGCTCATTCCAGGTGTAGAAGGGCTCATTCCGCTTTCTGAAATGAGTTATACGAAAAGAGTTCTTCGTTCTAATGACCTCATTCATGAAGGGGAGCGAGTGGCCGTAATGGTAAAGGAAATTTATCCTGAGGAACGTCGTGTTCTCTTATCTCTTAAGGATGCTGGTGCCGATCCTTGGGCACTAGTTTCTCAAAAATTTCCAATAGGATCCATCATTCTAGGAAGAGTGGATCGGCGGGAACCGTACGGTTTATTGATTCAGCTACAAGAGGGTGTAATTGGATTATTGCCAAAATCGAAAGCTTTAGAGGAACCGGGATTTCCTTTTGAAAAACTTCGAGTGGGTGATGAAGTTACCCTTCAAGTTGGAGAATTAAACCTGGAGGATCGCCGAATTACTTTGAAAGTCCCTCAAGATCCAGCTCAGAAAGAATGGAAGGATTATGCTCCCGGGCAAGCGGCATCTTTTGGTACTTTAGGGGATCAATTCAGACAGTTTTTTGATAAAAAGAAAAAGACGTCATCCTAAACAAATTCACTAAAAGAATGATGAAATTACAATTAATTATGGATATGATTTGTTGTGTTCCAGAAATTCTTCTGAGTAGCTGTTACATTCAGTGATTATCTTTTTAATTTTGATTGAAATTCCCATTTCCTTCGCATTTGCTTGAAATGATAAAAGTGAGCTGGACCAAAAAAAACAAAATAGTTTGAATAAATGGCAAGTAAATAGAAGCGTTCAACCCATTCTCCAGTGATAAAATTAAAGAGGATTAATAACAGAGTCAACCAAGCTAGCCATTTCATTTTAGCTGGGATAACGAAGAAAAAAAGGATTTCCATATCAGGAAAAAGTGCAGCTGCAGCTAAAAAAAGTGTCGAAATAAAGCTAGAGATGTGTGTAATCGGATATTGAAAAATAAATGAAAATACAATCATCAATAGATATGAAATAAGTACGTAAAAAGTTGTTTTAAAAGCTCCCCATTCTCTTTCGATGGAGGTCACAATAAAATATAGTGACCAAAGTGCAAAAATAATCCAGATCGGGCTCATCGAAAGAGGTAATGCTAAGAAGGTAACGAGACGCCAGTATTCCCCCTCTAAAACATTCGAAGGTACAAGGGCAAGGCGGTTAATCCAGATTGGATCCATGAGGACGAATAGAGATCCGAGAGCTTGCAATGTAATTAAAATCAACGCAAGATTAGGGATAGACAGCCATGACAGTTTTCTCTCGAGAAACCGCATCCAACTGGGAGACTGAGTCTTTAACATAGACCTACTGTATGTTAATTTGAACCTAGTGCCAAGGGATGAAGAAAAGAAAGATGGTGAGCTTTATGCACAAATGGCCAAGACCCATAGTCTGGAGTGCGTGGGTTGTAATTATCTGGGGGTTGAAAGCAGCCGAGCCTTTTTTAATTCCTCTATTTTTAGCAGCTCTGTTGAGTTTTTTAATGAGCCCACTTGTAGGGTATCTAGAGTCAAAAAAAATTCCAGAATGGCTAGCAGTTACCTTCAGTTCTGTTCTATTATTTCTTCCTGTAGTTGCCCTAGGAAGTCTTTTACTCCATGAAGGCTCAGTTCTAATCCGAGATTATCCTATTATTATTAATGCGGTGCGGAGCCATCTTGATAGCTGGGAAAATTCTTCTTTCTCTCAACGGTTTAATCTAACTCAATACTTTGATATTAGAAGTCTTACTGAGAGATTCAGCGAAGACGCTGGAAAAACTGTGGCTACAGTCTTGGCTGGCATTAAAGCAGTTGCAGAGGCAAGTATTCATTTTTTTATTATTCTATTTTTTTCAATTCTAATGCTAGCATGTAGAAAAAATTTAAGAAAAAGCGCAGAAAGGCTAATGTCGTATCCAAAAACATTGAACGCTATTATTATCCTTATTGAAAAGTTTCTATTAACTCGTATAGGCTTAGCAGTCTGTGTAGCTTTAATAGATGTAGCAATTTTAAAAATATGTGGATCGAGATATTGTATTCTTTTTGGGTTTATTCTCGGGTTCAGTACTTTTATTCCAGCAATTGGCTTTATCCTTGGGATTATTCCTCCTTTGGTTTCATCAATTGCCTTTGAAAATCCTCCAGTTGCGACTGGTGTGATGTTAAGTCTACTCTATATTGTCTCATCTGTCGAAGGACATTTTGTGACCCCTAAATTTTTGGGAAAACAATTAAATTTGAATTTATTTGTCACTTTTCTTGGCCTTTTTGCTGGAGAGCTTTTGTGGGGTATTTGGGGAATGGTATTGAGTATTCCCATGCTTGGAATCCTTAGGATTATTTTAGCTGCTACTCCTGAATATCGGGTGTGGTCGGATGCAATGGCAGAGAGAACTGAATCTTAGTTTATCGAGGAGGGGGGAGACTTAGTTCTTTCGCCCTACCCTACTTCCCTGGTTACGTCTTCTTTGTTACTGATATTCGAATCAGCCCAAGTGTTATGTTAAGAACAAACTTAATTTGACTTTTCTTGAGCCCGACCGCGTCCTCGTGTTTTGCAATTTTTTAGAATAACAGAGATTTGTTCATTATTTACACCCCTACTTTTCCGGATCCAAATTTTGGATTGTTTTGTTTATATGCAGTTACAACACTAGGATTAACTATTGGTAATGTAGGAGCTGTGTTATTATCTTTATGTACCTTTTGCATAATAGGATCGACAAAATCCGCCTGGGCTTTGATAGGCGATCTTTTAGTTCAGACTCCCTCCCCTATCATCGCCTTCAATAAAGCTGCTCCTATAGTGTCTGTCGTACTCAAAAAGTGTACATCTCTTGCCCAGGAAAATGGGTTGAGATAACCATCAACAAGGCGAGAAAAAGGACTTAAGAATCGAGCTTAGAAGTTTTATGTAGGTTTTCGAGTTCCTTTTGTTCCGCTTTGATTCGAATTAATTCGGCGTTTCTTCGTTTTAGTTCCTCAAGGCGCTTTTGTTCGTATTTGAGTTCATCAAATTGGTAACCTGGGGTTATCGCTGTATACGGCTCTCCTTTTCCACTAAGTTGTTTAAGTAGAACCAGAAGCGGATTCCTCATCTCGTGGTTCCCAGATTTTAAATCATGATCTAACTCATAGATTGAATTTTGGACCATTTCAGGACTAACTTTGCCTGATTCGAAAATCTGCTGGAGATGACAGTCTTTGAAGTTAATCGAAGCCAGACAAGAATAGTCAATATCTTTCCATTCTTGAGGTAGTTCTTTTTTGTCTGGTATTATTAGGTCGCTAGTAGTTTTAGATGTGTAAATACTATGACTAGAAATAGTTTGGCCAGAATTCAAACTAGATCCTTGCTTAGAATTGACCTGGTTTAAACCAGGTTTCTCTTTATCTAGGTTAGAAATTAAGGTCTGATAAATGCTTTCAGTAAGTCGATATCGAGTCCATCCTCCTCTGCCTTCTTTGAAACTAACTTTAGAAATAATATTTTTCCGAATAAGTTCTTTTATTGTTGTTCTAGCGCCTTCAATGCTTGTATTACATGATGATGCAATGTCGAGTGCAGATAGTTGTCCTGTTGTGCCATCGCTTGCTTCTAGTGCTTTAGTGAATAGGAAATGGGTGATTGTTTTTTGTAATCCGACAATTCTAGACAATACAGTTTCCTGCCCAGATTCTAACCAGGTTTTAACCAGGTTATGTCTAGAGATGTGTCTGTGTTTAGAACTAGGTTTAATCTGGTTTAAAGGTAGATTAGCACAATTTTGTTGGCTGTTCTCTACTTCTTTATTTAGATTAAAACTAGTGTCTAAATAGGTTTTAACTATATTATTTTCTTCTGTTATATTGTTATTACCTAGGCTTAAACTAGGTTTAACCTTGTTTTCCTCATTAAGTGATGAATTACTAGTTGGTAAGGGGGTAGGTGCAGACGATAATAAGGTGTCATTTTTGGCTGTTCCTGACGTAATAGAAGCTTCATCCTTGTCATTTCTAAAAGTTCGAGAGGGAATTTCTGGAATGCTATTATCTTGAGTGATTTTGCTTTCGATATTAGCTATTTCATTGTTAACTTTTTCAGATTGTTTAGCGTGCTCATCTAGTTTTTCATGGAAATTATACGGTCGAATTCCTGTAGTCTTCTTCTTAATAAGAGAGGCTTGTTTTTCAAAAATATTAGGCATTTTATCCTCATAGGATATTATCAGTTATTTCAATTATTTGATTTTGATGTAAGTCCAAGAAGTCCCAGCATTTCCCGTGCGATCAGATCGTAATCTTCCCGTGCACTTGCATTCCTAAAATCAAAAATACTTAAATTTTTATCAAAAGCATTTTTTACGTCTGAGTTTCTTCGAACGTAATTACTGAAAATTTTATCCTTATGGCCAGATGCGTATCTTACAAGGTACTCATGGCTCGCAGACTCCCTGCCATCGTAAAGGGTAAATAAAAGTTTGTAATCCAGCTTCTTCTCGTAGGCGGATTCGATATTTTTAAATTCAGCAATTGTTTTTTCTAAACCTTCAAAAGAGAAAGCATCAGGATTAACTGGAATAATCACCTGGTCGCACGCTAAAGCAACACTAATATTCAGAGCTGATAGGGATGGATTACAATCGCATATAACAAAGTCATAGTTATCTTTGATTGGGGCAATTCCTTGAGAAATGAACTTAGCAGGATTAATTGACCGCTCTCGCATCATTAATAATTCAATACCAGAATTATCAAGATTAGATGGGATTAGGTCTAATTGTTCATTGATATTTCTTATTACATCTTTAATTCCTACCTCTTTATTAAGGACATTGAACATAACATAATCATCAGCACTTGTTTTTTCGCCAAATGCTCTTGTTAAATTGCCTTGCATATCAAGATCTATGCAAAGTACTTTTGCACCATAATGGTTGAGTCGAACCGCTAAATTAAAAGCGGAACTTGTTTTTGTAGAGCCACCTTTAAGCATTTGAAATGAAAGTACTTTTTTAGGGTAGTCGATACCACGCCTTGTTAGGAATTCTCGCGTTGCAGAAGGAGTAAAAGTCATTTTATTTGTCCAACGATCTATTTTAATTCCATGTTTATTTGCAGACATAAGAACTGCCTGGCTAGTGATTCCACAAAGTTCTGCCAATTCTTGAGCAAGAATGAAGTAGCGACGATGGGGTTCTTCTTTCTTTAGATTTTTTTGGGAGTTTTGCATCATTGCTGTATCTTGAAGCATTTGTAATCTCCGGAATAGTTATTGTTTGAATGGCAAGTTTACATTTTTATATTTGGTACTTAAAAAACTGTAAATCTTTTTAATTCACTCGGCAAGATTTTTCTATTAATTATGAAAAACTATTCTTAGGCATTGCTCTTAATTTGTTAGTTAGGAGGTTCTTGCTTGCTAAGTTTCAATAGGCTTTAGTTCACTGCCTAAGTTATCCAACCGTGTTTGATAGGCACGGCAGTAGGACGTACGGAGACGATTCAAAGTCTAGCAAAGAGGGAAGAGAGGATGTACATGACTATTAATAACTAGGGTTAGGGTGACTCCGGTCAGAAAAGCGACGAGTCGTCAGATTATGGGGTCACACATGCGACGAGTCTAGTACTTAGCTTCGTATTATTAGTAAGCAAATTCAGAGAGCGCTAGAAATTCTAGTAATACTACGAAATCTAGTAAATCTAAATACTCAAGTAATAAAGAGTAATGCTGTATTTTATCAGACCTAAAGAATCAACAAAAAGGTCCGATACTTGATATAATTGATACGAAACTGGCAGAAGAGGGCCAGTCCCATTAAATGTTGTAAGCAAGCTAGATAGTGAGATGTGGTAGCGCATGCGAATTGCATGGAAAGCAGTTCCTAGCTGCTATTCTGCTAAAAGAAGTCAGCGCGAAAGTGCAGTAAAAAAATCTATTTAAACCAATCTAAAAAACATTATATTGAACGTGTGTCGTAGGCACACAAAGGAGGTAAAGACCTAATTTGTGGAGAAGCTGCGTAAGAGATGAAGGTAGGCCCTTCAGACTCGGCTTTCAGGAGCAGGGTTTAAACTACTCCAAGCTGCTGCAGCCAAAAGTTGTGGTAGTGAGCATTGGAGGCTAAGCGCCAGGATCACCTGGGCAAGTATGAAACAGAAAGACGAATAAAGCTGAATCTCTGTTTAAGCGTCGTAAATTGCGAAATGTTGTCAAAACTGGGGACTGTTCTATTTTCCAGGATAAATCTGTAAGGAACCTGACTACTGTGCAGATGGCAACCGGCGTATAGGAGACGTGAGTCTGTTTCGGGCTCTTATGCGGAACTACGAGAACCAGGAGTTTCAATGACAAGGGAGGAGCACAAGTAGCAACAGCTATGAGGCGAGCGTACCGAAGTGAAACACTGGGACGGACCAACCTGTAAGAGCGAAGAAGGTTCTGTAATAGAACTGGAGCAAAGGGGTTGGATCAAGCATCTGTACTTATTATTCAACTAGAAATAGGAGGAGATTTTGAATACAGAGAAACCATTCACGATCCCGAAGAATCTCGTGATGGATGCATTTAAAGCCGTGAAAGCTAACGCTGGATCAGCAGGAATAGACAAAGAGTCGATTGAAAACTTTGAGAAAGGTCTCAAAGACAATCTTTATAAGCTGTGGAATAGAATGTCTTCCGGAAGCTACTTTCCACCTCCAGTCAAAGCGGTACCGATACCAAAGAAGACGGGAGGAGAAAGAATTCTGGGCGTGCCCACTGTCTCCGACAGAGTCGCACAGATGGTGATCAAAATGATGTTTGAACCGATAGTCGAGCCTGTATTTCTACCGGATTCTTATGGGTATCGACCCAGAAAGTCTGCGGCACAAGCTTTGACGGTGACGCGTCAGAGATGCTGGAAATATGACTGGGTATTAGAGTTTGATATCAAAGGTCTATTCGACAACATTGATTGGAATCTACTATTGCGAGCAGTTAAGCATCACACACAAAATAAATGGATCATACTTTACATCGAAAGATGGTTGAAGACTCCCATGCAGAAAGAAGATGGGACTCTCATAGAGAGAACTCAGGGGACTCCGCAAGGTGGAGTAGTTTCACCAGTTTTGAGTAACCTATTCCTACATTATGTGTTTGACGTTTGGATGAAGAGGAATCGCCCTTCAAATCCCTGGTGTCGCTATGCAGATGATGGACTGGTCCACTGCAGAAATCTAAAAGAGGCAGAAGAAATTAAATCCATGCTTCAGGTTAGATTTGGCGAATGTGGACTCGAACTTCATCCAATTAAAACAAAGATTGTGTACTGCAAGGATGAAAACCGAAAGGGAAGCCATCAGAACGTCAAATTTGACTTCCTTGGATATACTTTTCGGCCCAGACAAGCCATGAATACCAAAAGAAATGTGTTATTCACGACTTTCTCTCCCGCAGTCAGTAAGTTGGCTCTAAAGGCTATGCGATGCGAAATTAGAAGATTAAGCTTTAGAAGCAATACTGAATTGAGTCTGGAAGAAATTTCCAACGTATGGAATCCAATCCTTAGGGGATGGCAGACATATTATGGGAAGTTTCATTCCACGGCGTTACGGCCAGTGTTTTTCTACTTCAACAAACTTCTAGTTGCCTGGGCCAGGCGAAAGTACAAGCGCTTTAGGCATCACAAAACAAATGCTAGTCAATTTTTGGTGAAAATTGCCAGAATGAGACCACAGCTATTTGTTCACTGGAATAAAGGAATCGTAGAATCGTTTGCTTGATGGAAGCGGTGTGAGCTGAGAGGTTCATGCACCGTTTTAAGAGAGGCTGGGGGTGAAATTCCTCCAGCCGACTCACCAACAGCAAACCCCGCACTAGCGTGCGGACCCCTTATATCTCCGGCCTGAAGGCCGAAGCTTTACGGGGTATTAGGTAATCCCCTATATGCAGGAAAATAAGTGGGGGCGGATCGTTCATATCTCATCATCCGTTGCAAAAGATCCTAATTCCATCCTGCCGGTCTCTTCTACTTTCCGAGCTGGACTATCTGCAATGTGCAGGATCCAGGCAAAGACCTACGGAAAATTCGGAGTTACTGTAAATTGCCTGCTCCCTGGTAGAACAGCGACGGAACGAAGTAACCAGATTATTCTTAAAAAAGCTAATACAGCTGGAATTTCATTTGATGATGAAAAAACAAGAACAGCTGAAGAAATCCCACTTAAGAGGTTTGCTACACCAAACGAGATTGGAGATGTTGCCGCACTTCTATGCTCTAAACGAGCTAGTTTTGTTAACGGTGCAATTATGGTTGTTGATGGTGGAACATCACGCGGTTTAGGTTAAGTATCTACTAATATTATTATTATCTTATTAGCTAGATCCTTGAAATATTTCTACGCTTTTAGATCTTCCCGTGAGAGCCATCGTAAATAACCGGAGTTTTCGTATGCTTGCACCCACAAAAATACACCGTTGTACTTTCTATTGCTGTGAATTTCTTTGGTACAAACTCAGAACCTTTATGTACTCCATTACAAAACGGTTGGGCTTTACTTTTGCCACATGAGCACCAATAGTAATCTTTTCCTTTTTCAACATTAATTGGCAATGGAGCTTTTGTTGCAATTGTTGGCTTGCTCATAACAATCCCCTCACACGTAAATGGTAGCTTACTATTTTTTCGCCTTCTTCTTAGCTGGTTTTTTCTTCGTGCTCTTTTTTGCTGCTTTTTTCTTGGTTGCCATAGTTTTTTCCTCTGCACCGAGTATATGTCTTGTGTCAGGAATTGGTACTGAAAAGTTCATCGCAGCAAATTTTTCAGCTATTAACTATTTTTTTTATAATCCGTTTTTTATTTTTAAGTCTATTCTAAGTTTTTTCAGCCATTTTTCATCACGCCACAAGACGCAGGACTGGAGCAGGCCTCTTGCTGAAAAATGCTGAAAAATAAGTGAAGAGAAAAGAATTTGCAAACATGACGAGAAGTCTGAAAAATGCGAAGCTGAAAAAATTGATTTTCAGACTTTCAGCCGGAGTTTTCAGCCACTCGGATCGGGCAAAGTTTAATTCATTTCGCAATGTGGCAATTTCGCGCTCGTATTTTCGTGAAAGGCTGATCATGTCGCGCTCAAAGAAGCTTGCGCGCAGTGTTTCCTTTTTCGTAATCTCAGCTTCCAACTCTTGAATCTCCTGCTTAACGACTTCC